>VTLG01010459.1_pt1 | contig 39286 bp, 23 predicted proteins | sample 4694571 | NCBI WGS metagenome assembly VTLG01 (sample SAMN12604809, study PRJNA352737) | marine metagenome | biome: ENVO:00000447; feature: ENVO:00000209|ENVO:00000569|ENVO:01000036; material: ENVO:00002151; isolation source: viral sequences binned using virsorter ... | reverse complement strand
GTTCTTTTTTCTTCTATCCACAATTCTTCTTATAGTGCAAATTTTACATTCATAAGAGTAAGAGGATGGAACTGCCCCTCTACTTTTTCTTGTTCTATAAAAACCATCAACTAAATTTTTTATTTCTCCGCAACTTCTACATTTTCTATCTACAAGCAACAGATGTCCTAATTTAAGTTGCTTGTCAAATTCCATTATCGATATTCCCAGTTGTAAGATCTGTCACCATACTCATCCGTATTCCACGCAGGAGAAGATGTGTCCATTGACCCATTATCTATAAACCATCGATCACCTTCACTATCAACAAAATTATCTTCATCAGTTCCATCTACGATAAAACCAAACGGAGCCATATCTTGCTCTAACTGGTTCTTTTGTTCTTCATACAATCTCTTTCTAACATCTTGGTCTGTAAGTTCTTTAAAGTAATCACTCTGAACTAACCAACCAAATATTACCAAGCACATAGCAAGGTCATCATTACAACCTTCTTCTGCCTCAAATGAATTACTCTTCTGAATAAAGGTAGTTAATTCAGATATAATTTCATAATCTTTGAATATTAATTTATCTGCTTCGATAAGAGATTTTAAATTAAGAGAACCAATCTTCTTAACTGTCTTGGACATCTTAACTCCAAGTTGTGTCTTCTTACCAGAGAACCCTTGACCCACAACTTGACCTGCTCTACCTCTCATAGAACACATCAATAAGTTTTCATATTCAAGATCAAAATTTAAAATAGATGCTACTTGATCTCCAATATCATTCACCTCACACATTATAAATGCATTATTATAATTCTTTGCCACTTCCCAAATTACATTAGGAAATATCATCGGTTTAATTTCATTATTCCGATATTTACCCACAATCTTATGAGGGAATTCTGTAATGTCTACAACCACAAAGGCAGAGTAATCTTCACTCACTCCTCTTGCTACGTCAACAGTCATTACATAATCATGACCTTCTATAGGTTGCTCATAACAATCATAACCTGCTTTCCTTATAATAGGTGCTTCATAAACAAATGATCTAAGTTTGGATGGAGCAATAAGAGTATCAACAGATCCTAAGAACTCACACTCAAACTCAATCTTAAACTGTTGTTCAGACGTGTTGGCAATTGTTTGTCTCTTCCATTCATCATCCCTGCCAGGAACTTGAGACCAATGTACATCAGTAGGTACATATTCATTCTTCTTTCTTTCCGCATCATGCCAATACCTATAAAAATGGTTCATACCATGTGGGGTAGAAACCATTATAACTTTAGTTGTTTTACCAGAAGTAATAGTAGGATAAACTGAACTAAAAAATGCTTCTGCAATATGGTTTGGAACGAATGCAAATTCGTCTAAGAATAGTATGTTAAATGACATACCACGAACCGCACTAGCAGATGTAGATGCTGCTAATATCTTAGAACCATTTTCCAGTTCCATAGAACCCTTGTTCCAAGATATAATACCTTGTTGCATCCACTTAGGTAAATTCTCATAAGCAGTCTGCAATCTACCCAACAAATCTCTAGCAGTTGCTGCTTTGTTTGCAAGAATACCAACATTCACACTATCGTTAAAAACAATATAGTGTAAAAGATATGATACAGACGTAGTAGACTTACCAGTCTGCCGAGGCATCTTACAAATATTAAATCTATTCTCATGGAAGTTTTTAATTAACTTCTCCTGAAAATCATATGGTTTAAATTGAACAAGTCCCTCATCAAGAGAAACAATCTTCATATAATTATTTGCAAAATATACAGGATCTCCTGCACATTTCATAAACTCAAGTATCTGTTCTTCAGAAAACTCCTGTTGAACATTTGCTTTTTTTAGATTGGGATTACCTAAATAAATGTCTTCCATAATTACATCATTTCATACTTACCAAATTTTTTGTCGTGTTCGATAGTTTTTCTTTGTAGTTCTAATATTTTTTCTAAATTCTCTACTTTTTTTTCCAGTTCTTTAGTTTTTTTCTCCTCCGATGAGGAGAGGTTCTCCTGGGTCATAGTCCGAAACTTTGTAATTCCAGAGTTTAGCATTAGGATACACTTTTCTCACTTGATCCTGTACTTCTCTGCGTGAAGGGGTTTTAACATGGGGGAAGAACATTTTAAGATTGTAATCGTTTCCTCTCCATGCCAAATTAACAGATATTATATTTCCTGTCTTAGGATGTAAACGAAAGGCTTCACTAACTCCACCTCCGTTGCCACCGTTGCCATTACCATTAGAGCCGTTACCATTTCCATTACTATTTCCATTAGAATGTCCATTCCCATTCTTTCCATTACCATTTTTCTTTTTGTGATCCTCATCTCTCATTAAATAACCACTACGCATAACGTGCCATCCTTTAGGTATGGATTTGCATCGTTTATCCTTAGTACAATAATATTCACCTGGAGGACACTTTTTCATTAAAAAGACAGACTCTGTATACTTATTTATCCTAAAGCAATTGCTAAGCCAATAGATGCTTTTTCTCCAAGAGCAGTAGCAACATTAGTACCTCCTACACCTATTATAAATTGAGAAGCAGTAACTATACCAACATATTGTGCATCTCCACTATCATCAGCAACTTTACTATTACCAATTAAAATTTGATTACTACTTGCATCTATAGTAATTCCTGCACCAACATTTATTTTATTGTTAGATCCATCAATCTCAATAGTGCCAGTTCCAACTGTTAAGATTCCAGTTACTCTTGCATTTCCTGTTACGACTAAATCTTCACCCCAAGTAGTAGCACTACCAACATGCATAGTGCCAGCAGTAGAAACACCACTAACATTAAAATTAGTTGTTATTCCTTGGTTAAAGGTAGAAACTCCACTAACATTTAAGTTTCTAGCAGTTTGTTCATCATATACTATATCTCCACTAACATTTAAATCGCCACTTAAAGTAAGATCAACACCAGTACATCCAGAAGCTAATTCCTTTGCAGCACCACTAATTGCTGTACTTGCAATACCTACCCATTTTTGAGTAGATGACTCATATATCAGCATCGTTCCATTAGTAGTTGACGACCCCACAACAACGTCATCAAGATCATATATTTTTGCAGCACCACCTCCACCGATGGAGTACAATTGCTGTTCAACCCTATTAACAAACAATCTATAGTTTGCTGCTAAGTCCTTTAATGTAGCAAACTTCTGATCTGTAGGTGTAAGAGGATCATCGCCCTGTTTTTCTGCAGGATCAGGCATTATGGGTCGATCATTTACAATCTCCATATCTTCCTTCAATATTTGCTGCTTACCCTTTATATCTTCAACAATTTTATACAATTCAGCAATACTTGCAGATGTCTCTTTTTGCAATTTAGAAACATCTTTTTTCATATCCCTTCTTAATTCATGGATATGATCATCATAATATTTTACTTTAGGAAGATTTGCAATTTCTTCTCTCAACCCACCCAAATAATTTTCAAAGACTTTATTAGACTCATGATTTTTTTCTTGAGTTTCTGCTATTTGTTTTTGAATATTTTGATTTAATTTATTATATTGACTAAGAATATTTTTCTTTAATTTTCTATCATCATCTTTATATCCATGATGAAGATCCCAAATCTTAATGGCAGTTTCTTTTAACTCCTCATAAATTTTATCTTTTGTTTCTTTAATAGTGTTCTGAACTTTATCAAATTCAACTTTGTTCTCAAAATCTTTTAAGTCAAAGTTTTCAGAAATCTCTGCAACTTCTTGATCTATTCTATCTCTAATACCCTTTATATTATCACCTACTTTAACAAAATCATCATCAATAACACTAAAGGTTTTTCCAATCCATGAAAAATCAGGAACTTCATTTACCTCGTTTACCCACTTAGGAAACTGAGGAATAGAATCCCTGACTTGTTCTATTTTCTCATCTAAAGAAACTATATCATTATCATAATACTTAACTTCAGGTAATGATTCTTTTAAGGATACTAATTTACCTTCAAGTTGTTGTAATTGCTCATCATAATATTTTACCTCTGGAAGGTTTGCAATATGATGTTTTACATTTTCTATTTGATTATGAATTTCTTCTACTTCTTCATCATAATATTTTACTTCAGGAACTGTAGAAATATCATCTTTAACTTGTTCAATATGAGTAGATAATTGCTCAAGTTCTTTATCATAATATTTTATCTCTGGAATGTCAGGAATGCTTTCCCGAACATCATTTACCATCCGAACTAATTCGGACCATTCAGGTGCTTTTACAACATCAGTGACTTCTAAAAATGGATCACCATTTGCATCTTCAATAGTAATACTATCTTCTTCTACTTCTTCTTCTACAAATTCTTCTACGGATGGAAGTTCTACCGTTTCTTCTTCTTTTAAAAATTCTTCGACTGATGGTAATTCACTTTCAGTGAAATCATCTAGTGACGGTAGTTTCTCCGACATGGTATTAGTAATTAATATACTTTGGGATTCCTCTCCCCTTAAGTTTATTTATCTTCTTGCTTTGCTCCATTTTTTAGGAGTTTTGCAAGTTCTGCTGTTGAACCAACAAAGAGTGCATTATTTACTGTATTTGGTCCTTTTTGTGGAGTATCTTCATTAACATCCTTAACCTTTTTCTGAAGATCCATTAACTTATCAGTAGCATCAGAAACACTCTTAATTAACTGTCCTGCGACCTCGTATGCCCTTGGCATTTCACTATCCTGTGCAAGTTCAAGAATGCCGTTAATTGCTTCCTGACCTTTCTCTATAATACTATAAAGATTACCACGAGTATACTCATAGTCCTTTTCAATATCATCTTTAGTTAATCTATCAGGTTTTTGTATTCCTACAGGTTCCTTAACTTCAACAGGATCTACTTCCACTTCAGTAGGTGTAATATTGAAAGCATCATCTAAATTGTTTTTCATTTATCCATTCCAAGTAGAAGTTCCACTAAATCCAAAGTCATCTCCTTCCTCTACTAAAGCATTATCAGCAGAAGTAATAGATTTAACTTCAGTTCCTCTTATATGAGCAAGTTTGGTTGTACCGTCCTGACCTCTCTTAACAGTAATCTTATTACTATCCGTATCCTTAGATTTAACATAAACTTCCTCACCACCAATATCTAGATAAACACTAGTAGTTCCAGAAGATGCATCAACATTAGTTACATCATTAAGAGCAATAACAGTTTGAGTCTTAGTTACATCCTCTGCCAAGTTAGTAAGGACTGTTCCATCATAGTTCTGGATTGCTCTAGGAACAACAGAATATGTAAGATTGCGTTGTGCGTTGGATGTATCTGTACCAGTAAGGTAGTTGACTGTAGACTTGGTAATAATATCCTTGGAAGCATCTGCAACAGGACCAAAGAGATATGTCTTAGCAGTAAATCTTAATGTATAAAGGAGAACTCTTCTTGACTCAAAATCACCTTCATAATCATCCTGCATAGTAATATTTTCAAGAACTATAGGAATATCTCTTTTCTCTTTTATAGAACCAACCAAGTTTACTGTAAGGTTATATGATGGTTGGAAATATGGCAATATCTGTTCTACAATTTGTAATGCATCATCATTTAATTTACACATAACAGCAAGTTCAAATTGCATGTTATATGGGACTGGCATATAAACTTTCTTCTCATCAGGAGTATCTGAATCTGGATTTTGAACTACAATCTTCTGAGTAGTAGTAACCTTTCTAGAAGGATCATAAGTCAATCCAGTAAACTCAAAAGACATCCTTGGTAAAGATAAAGATGTGGCTTTATTGAGATCAGGTGATTGATTTAATCTTGCTAAAAACTTTTGAGTAGGTCCATAAGCAAGCGGGACTCTCAATGGCGAACCATCTTGTTTAATTGATATACTATTGAATAGAGTACCAAAACCAATAATGGTTCTCCTCAAGATTTCGTTATAAAAATATTCAAACATTTTTAGAGTCCTAGTATCTTATATTTATGGAATTCCGAATGGGTTCTGTTCACTGAAGTCTAAAATATCGTCTGCAGCAGATTCTATATTAACATTATCAGCAAATCCATCCTCTGGAGGATCTTCACTTACAACCCTTAATGCATGAACTGCACCAGAAGTTCCACCAGTTAAAGTCTCTCCAATACTAAACATTCCAGAAACATTTGCAACCTCTAGAACATTTGTAGTAGCATTCCATGTTCTTACTCTTGCTGTCTCACCTGTAATAGATCCAGTAACAATTTCATTAAACTTGTAATTACCACTATTGTTAAGTGAAGGATTACCAATTGTAATTGTAGGACTTGAAGTATACTTAGAACCAGCATTTGTAATATGAATTGCTGAGATAGTTCCAGCAGCACTCACGACTGCTTCAGCAGTAGCTGTAGTGCCTCCTGCACCTGGTCCAGTAATAGTTACAGTAGGTGCTGTAGTGTACCCAGAACCTGCGTCAGTAAGTGTAACAATACCAACTGCCCCATCACCTATAAAGACGGTTCCAGCAGCACCTGAACCCCCTCCACCAGTTACTTGGAGTACAGGTGCAAGAGTATATCCAGCACCTGGATTTGTAATAACAACCTGTTGAACAGATTTTTGATTATCACTAATATTTAAATTGCATACATTAATACCACTAATCATTGTAGCAGTAAGAATACCAGTTACACCACCTACAGGGGCAGAACTGACACCTATAGTTGGAACAGCAGTATATCCACCACCCCTATTACTGAGACTAATTAACCTGATAGATCCTTCAGTATTAAATCCAATTTCAGCAGTAGCAGTTGCTCCAGTACCTACAAGGGTAAGAGTTTGAGATGATCCAAGAAGTGTAGAGATACCATCTTCTGAAGTTCCATCTGCTTCATCACCCGTAAGAACATCATCAATCTCAGAAACTCCAGTATCAATAATTTCATCTTCGTAACGGAAGAGTTCACACTTCAGAGTATATACATAAGTTTTCTGAAGTTGGTAGAATGGTTTTTCATGCTCTACATACTTAATTTCAAATAAACGATCACCTAGTGGAAAATAAACTAAATCCCCTTCTTTAGGTCGGGTAGTTAACTTTACATTAGATTCGTTTTTAAGTAATGGTTGAATATATGTTTCCCATCTTTCTCTAGAAATAACAAGAGTTACTTCATTTGTTTGCTCAATACCAAATTTTGATAATAATGTAGGATTATCTGCATAACCATCAAAGTTGTCAATATATGCCTCTAATGGATATGAATCATTAAATGTAGATTGTACAACTTCTCTTATTATCGTTTTTTCACTCATATACTTACGAGGGAGATAGTGTATCTCAACACCATACATCCTCAACTGTTCGTTGATTAAATCCTGAACTAAATTCTGTTCAGATCTTGCACCTTGTTGAAAAAACGGATTAAGTGCCATTATCCTATCATATCAAGTGGAGGAAGTTCATAAGTATTAGACATTTGTTCTCTGATGATCTCTAGATCTTTTTCTGCATCATCATAGATTTGTCTACCATTCAACTCTACTCCTCCAGGTAATTTAACTCCTTGGAATTTTAATAAATTTTGACCCCATTGTCTTTTAAGAAGAGCAGTAGTATATTTTTTTAGGAATGAATCATTCCATACTCTATTATAATCATCAGGATTAAGTTGTCTAAAGCAATCGATAACTAACCAATCATCTTTAGAAACACTACCCCAATCAATATCAAGATATAATCTATCCATTCTCTTATTAAATCTTATTTGCTTTTCAGTAGTTAATAAGAAATTAATATCTTCAAGATAAGTTTTAGTCATAGCATAAGTCAATAACTCAGTGCTACCCCAATAATAAATATCATTCAAAAACATCTGATACTTAACACTAAACATATTATTTGTCATAGTGTTAGTTCCATCAAAATGATATATCTTTGTTACACCAATAACTTCAGGAGGAATTTGTAAAAAATTACTATTTTCATAGTAACTAAAAGTTGTTGCTGTTCCTACAATATTAACTTCAGCACTGGTAGTGCTTATACCAGTAATTTTTTTACCAGACTCCATCGAAGCTCTGCCTCGATCAATATCATCTTGAGTTATCTTATATTTTAAATATGCCTGAGAAACACCATCAAAATGTCTCTCCTGAAAAAATTGAACTGCATCATCTATAATATCATCTACTTGCTCATCAGCAACATTAATCTCCAGCACGGGAGCACCCAACTGCCTTCTACAATAATCTGCTAATTCTGATCTACTTGATGGAGATGCCATGTATACAATTACCCCTGAATATATTTATGGTGCTGAAGCAATGCCAGTATAAACCATGATATTTCCATTAACTATATTATAAATTGATGCTCCAGAACTTACTAAGACATTATATTCATATCTTCCTTCTGAAAGACTTGTAGTTGCTGTAGAACCCATAGATATCTCAAAAATTCCACCACCAGCACTTGTAAATCCAACAGTAAAAGTTCCTGCTGCAACTGTTGTTGCTGCTACACCAGCACTTTTTTGCATTTGGGCAGATCCTGTCCAAACAGATGTTGTAGTTAATCCTTGAAAATCAAAAGCAACATCAGAAGTATCAACTACATTAAAAGTAGTTTTAAAATCAGTACCAGTATAAAGTGCTAAATTAGCAGCATATGGAACACCTGCTGATGGATCAAATGTTAAATTTTTACTTGCCATTTACCAGTTCCTTTAATAGAGATTTTATTTCACCAATCTCACCTTTTAAATTAGCAAGATCTTGTTCCATTGATTCCACTCTTTCATTTTTTAAATTTTTTGCACTTCTAGATGCAATGTAATGTTGATAATCCAAAGAATTTACATTAATAATTGTACCTGTATGAGGATCCCTTGCGAGATCCTTATGTCCTTCAATATTGTAAGGTTCCATATTAAGCAAGAGCCATTACACGTAGATCTTTAACCTTTGGAACAAATACTTGACTTGTTGATGTTAATAGAAGTTTTACTCTATAATATCTAAAGGTAGGTAATTTATCTGCTGTAAATGTAAACTCTTTGAATGTTGCTGCGTCACCAAATCCATATTGATTTGATGGAATATTTGCCCTATCAGGCAATCCATCACTCTTTTGTTTAGCAATTATTTCACCTCTACTGTCTAGATTATCAAATCCAGGGAAAGGAGTAAATATTGGTTCAAATCCAGGATCATTTCCAACAGCATAGAATGCTCTAATTTGAGCATGTGGGTTAGTGTGACCTGATAATATTATCTTAATTGAAGTAGCAGCATTTTCTAATTGAAGTTCTTTTGTAATATATTGGCAAGCAGTAGGATCATCAATAACAGATTTTACTCTATTATCGGTAGCATAGTTGCTAACCACACTATTGACTCTATTATTTGTAAGAATAGTACTTACTCTCTGACTATCAATTACTGGACTTACTTTAGAATCAGTAGTTGCAAGAGTTAATCTCATTTGAAGAGATTTATTACCCTCAACCTGATCCAATTTTTCATCTTCATTAATCTTAGAGTAAATTGCTCTTGGTGTATCAAGATAATTTGGTTCACCTATTGCAATAGATTCAAATCCTTCATCAAGATATGAAATTTCATTTCCACTAATACTGGAAGTAGAAGTAGTCCTTACCTCACATCCTAAACTAGTTCCTGTAGTTGTAACATTTTGAACTATAGGAGTAATAATTTCAAATGGCATATTTTGTGTTGCCTTTATTTCAAATCCTCCACACGATTTAGTTTGATTTAAGTATAATTTGGGGAATCCAACATCATTACTTCTATCATCATTAATAGTTCCAATTCCAGTCATATCAAGTTTGATATTATAAGAATCAAAAGTAATTGCTCCAGAAGTAGCTGTTGATGTGGTAGTTGAAAGTCCGTGAGTTGTGTTTATTCTCTTCAGACTAACTCCACCAAGTTCATACTTATAAACAGGAGTTCCTACAGAATAATCAACTTTATCATCACCCCTAGCAGAGATGCTAATAATATTTCCAACTACATTATTATATTCAACAATTTCTTTTCCAATTTTAACATAACCTCTATTAGTTGTACCAACTCCAACATTTTCAAAGTTTGAAAATGCAGTTGCATCATCAACAGTAAATGAAGCTTCATTACCAGTTTCCAATGCAATACTCAATTTAGTTGGTTTAATATCAGATTGAGCACCAGATATTTTAACTCTATTTTGAGTAGAATACATTCCATGATTCTTATGGTTCACCTGAATATGTAAACCATCAGATTCAACATCAATAGAACCAATCTGAACATCTCCACCATGACTATAATTTAATTCAGTTTTAATTCCTGAACTATTTGTATAGAAGAGAGTATTAGCAGTACCAACAACAAATTCACCTTGAATATTATCAATAGTCAATTCGTTGGTCATTCCAATACCAGTAATACTAAATCTAGCATTACGTCCAACAGTTCCATTACCACCAGTAGAAAGTCCAATAGTTGTTATACCAAGAACATCTCCTACAGAGTATCCTGTACCACCAGAAGTAATTGTAGCAGCAGCTGCAACTCCATTATTAACATAAACCTCTGCAACTGCTCCTTTTCCAGTACCAGTAATTGTTTCTAGATTAACACTAGCAAATGTTTGATTGCCATCAAGAGGTGTATATCCAATACCAGCATTAGTAATACTCAATCCAGTAGGAGTTATAGATCCACCAGACCCAACAATATTACCTTCTGCCATTGTTCCATCTTGAATGATGGTATTACCTAATTCATAACTATCACCAACAGTTGTTCCTAATCCAACTCTTATTTTTCTAGAACCAAGAATCAGTGAATCTGGTGCTAGTGTAGGAATTTGATTGTTTCCTTCAGTCAATTCTGGATTATAGAATTCAACAGTACCTGATGTTTCAAAGTCTGCTCTGTACATGGTAAATTTCAAGTCTTCCCATTGACTTGGTTCCCATGTAGAAGCATTTTGAGATTTAAAGAGAGAACCTAAGTATGGTTGGTTAGAAATAAATGTATCAGTTAATAAATCAGTTTCACCAATTCTTGAAATATAAACACTATACTTAGTAGAGTTAGATGCTAAAGCTACTGCATATTCAGTATTATTACCTTCAAGATAAACAGGTGCTTTAAACTCAACAGTAGTTGCAACAGATCCATCTGCTGAAAGATTAACCTCTGAAGGATCTAATACAATCTCAGAGAACGGAAGAACATGTTGTGTTGGTAATCCATTCTTCATAGATCTGATTTGGAATACCACAGGTATGTCCATATCATCTTTTGTTCTAAAGAATATATCACACTTGGTGACAAATATACCACCAGGATCTTCAACTAAGAATGATTGTGCAAGAGGGTCATACCATCCAATAATTTGTTGATTTACACTTTCATCAATAACTTGAGCTCCTACAACCTCACTTCCAAGAGTTCTATTAACATTTCTATCTTGGAATTGCTGTCTTTGTTCAATTCTTGCATTTCTAACAGAAACGATATTTTCTTGAACAGTTTCTAATGTTCCAGCAGCTGTAAATGTTTCGTCAGTTACAGTTGTAGCATTGTCAGGATTATTTTCTGGGTCATTAGTTAGTGTAAGAACCTTACTTCCTGTCTCAAATCTTGGGAAACTAATATTATTAGGATTAGGAATATAGAAAGATCCACCACAGAATGCACCAATATCAGAAAGAAGTTGAACTTCATCAATAGTTGCAATTGCACCACTACTTTGACCTCTTAGAACCATTCCAGCTTGAACCCAACCAAAGTACTCACCTTGGGGTTCATTAGATAATGAGAATGTATCTACATTCAATATACTAGAAGTAGATGAATAAGATGCAGGGAAAGATTGACCATTATAAGGTTCTTCTGAGAAAACCTTAGTTGGAATATTATATGGTCCTTCTTTATGATTAGATTGTGCAACCCTAAAGGTAATTCCTGGTAAACTATCTGCAGTTATTTGACTAAGACCAGTTGGGTTAACCATTCCAATAACTTTTTCACCAACCTGGAAAGTTCCAGATGTCATACTAATTTGAAGAAGTTTTGGTACACAATACTTAGTAACATCTTGACCATCAAAGAAGGCATAAAGTTTTGTTAGAGGTTTAAGTCTCTTAGCAATAAACTCAATATTTCTAGATCTCATAAATGGAACAAGATCTCTACTTACGACCCTATCACCAACAGATGTTCTATCAAATGATTCAGTAACTAATGTTTGACTACCTGTTCTATTCTCAACACCTTGTTCAGTTGTTGTTCTTACAGTTTCTCTAGTTACCCTATTAACTGTTTCTCTAATTCTTCTAGCAGGGTTTCCAAATCCTCCACTATAGTTGTTAATCCAACCACCCATTCCAAACACACGAGTTTGATTGGAAATTACAGTATCTCTACTAGTATCATTAGTAGTTGTTCCTGTCCATGTAGTCTGCCATGAACCCCATACAACAGGACCAAATCCTGTTTGTTCATCTATTTCACCATTATCAACCATTCTATTAAAGACTGATTGATAATCACCTTCAACATTAATAATCTTAGGTTGTAATCTAGCAGTATCAACCCATGTATCAGAAGATGGAGTAATCTCCATAGTTCCTTGCCAGAAACTAATTAAGAAAGGAGTAACACTTTCAGATCTTGTAGCAAAACTTTGCTTCAACCATTCAACTTCAGAATAATCCAAAGTTATAATATCATTTTTCTTTCTTACATTTATTCCTTCAATTGTAGAAAAATTGAGGTCATCTGCAGGATCATTACCAACAACTGGTCCAAAAATTAAATCAACAGAATTAGTATAATGTCTTGGTCTCAATTCTTTATTTTTAGGATCAATACTATTCTTAATAGGATTTCCTTGTTCCTGAGTTTTAAATCCAGTAAAGTTATCAACAAAGAATCCAGACTTAAATCTATTCAATCCATCAGCATCAGCTACGAATAGATTTGCAGTATTTGTTTCTAATAAAGAAAGAGTTGTATAATATTCAAGATTCTTAATTCTATTCTCAAGATTCTTAATATCAGACATCGTAAATCTCTTACGATCTAAGAAATCAATCTGTGCTCCAGCAACATTGTAAAGATAAGGTGGAAGTCTAACAGTAGCTATTTCAATAGCACCATCAACAGGAACAGGTTTTTGTGGATCTTCTCCAGGATCTCCATATTTTATTTGGAATTGACCTTCTTTACTTAAGAATATTCTATCAATTCTTCCAAGATAGAATGAATAATCAAGTAATAAAGATTCATCAGATGCTAAAATATTGGGAGCAGAGTTTCCAGATGCATTAAAATTTCTTCCTTTAAATTCAAGTGGAGATCTATCCCCTTCAGATACAGAAGTTACTTGAGTTGCCCTTGGTCTGATATCTATCATATCAGAATTAGAAGTACCATTCAATTTTGGTATATCTATTCCATAGTCATATTGCTCATAAGAATTTGCAGTTATAAAGTCACCATTATCTCCAGCATCAAATGATCCATTAGAATAGTATATTTTTATCTTCTTAGATGGAGAGTCTGAATCGAATTTTCTTTTAATCGACCCAATATTGTAAATAGTTGACTGTTGACCATCTACAAATGAGAAATTTGGAGATATGTCAAAACTTGGAGAATCTAGAGTTGAAACTATTGCACTAGCACCAGATTCTTGGAAATTTACAATTTCTCCCTCTGTAAATAAATGCTCATTTTGATAAATTATAGTAATTTGACTATCACTTGGTTTTTCTGCAACCATTGCAACAGCATCACTAGATTGACCAATTAATTGTTCACCAATAATCAACTCATTTGTTGTTGTTGATTGAGTTACTATAGAAGATAAATTAACTTTTGGTGATGATGGATCACTTGTGTCTGCCGATTCATATATTGACAATACTTCTATAATATCAGCATCATTTATAGATATATTTTTATCTTGAACTCTTGTTCCATATGGATAAGCACCGTAAGTTAATCCATCATTTAATGTTGTAGTTCCTATTCCAGAAGCAGCATCTTTAGAATAATTAATAACTACAGATTTAACCCTATTTCTTATTTTCTGTTTTGACTTTGGTTTTTGTTTTTTAATGGTAGCAATTAAAGTTGCTCCTTTATTTGTAGCAGGAGGATCAGTTAAACCACGGATCTGACAAGTATTTCCAGATCCAAAATCAAATTGATCTGCTGTTAATTCATGAGTCTTACCATCTGCACCAATTAAAGAATATCTTTTTGGGGTAAATGGTTGAAAACTTTCATTTAAATCTATTGTAGGAATAGGAGTTTCCAATCTACCACTACTGATGTTAACATCAAAAGTTTTTCTTATAACAACTGATGCTCCAGTTAAATCAACATTAGATATATTTGACTTAGAAAGTCGTGTTATTAAAGTATTATCAGTAGAAACATCAAATTTAGTTGCTAGAACTTTTAAATCAGTTACATTTTTAAATGCAACATCTGAGGTAATACCAGAAGAAGTTGATACAACAGGTAATCCACCATTACATACACCAGAAACGGTAGCAACACCAACAACAGAAATAGAATTTGATGTTACACTAATTACCCTTGCTAAAATAGGATCTTCTGATATATCAAGATCACTATATTGAATAAGATTACCAATAGTAGTAATACCTGGAAAATTAGGATTAGTACTTTTTATTACAGTTCCTGCTGCTCCTTTGTCTATACCAACAGTAGCAATACCAACATCAACTAAAGTAGAAGGAATTATATTTGCACTAAAAGTATTAATACCAATAGTACCATCATCAGTTCCGTAAAGAGACTTAACATCAGAAACTGTATAGTCAGTAATTCCTATTGCAATTCTTCCATTATTAATGCCATTAATTATTAATGGTTCATCTGCAATAAAATTACCATTTTTCTCATAAACAGTTAATCCTACTCCAGAAGTAACTGAACCAACAAGAAAAGCAGTTGCTCCACTATTCTTCCCTTCAATAAAAGCAGGAACAGATTGTGTAATTGGTTGATTTAATGTAAGTTCACTAAAAGTTTGCACATCATATAACGATAAATCCCATTGATTTTTAGCTCTATCACTTTCGGCAACTTCATAAGTTCCCGATTCAAGTCTAAAATCATATACCCTTGCAAGACCAATTTCTTGCCCTGGAGCACCTTCAGAATTTACACCAACTCTTTCATCTCTTAAACTTAGAACATATGTACTACCAATACCTACTGTAGGAGTTCTAAAGACACTATTGACTTTAAATGTTGGACCAGTATTATAAATTATTGATTGATCTTTTAATGTATTTACATCCCTTGGTTTAGGTACGTCGAGGAATGTTGGGTTAAGTGTTTCAATCTCATAACCCTTAATATATGCTTTACCTGGAGAAATTTTATATAATGCTAAACCATCACTTGGAGTTTCTCCACCTGGTGTAAATTGACCTGCATTGAATACTCCCCTATTTCCAATACCATCATTTAATGACTCTAAAAGGGTAACATCAAATGGTCTTACATCATAATTACCACTTTCATCATAAGTTCTTCTTGCAAGAGTATCGGTTAGATCAAAATTCTTTGAATATACTCCACTAAATCCACCAAGAGCAGCACCTCCAGCAGATCCTTTTCTTTGGGTTTTTAAAATACCATCATTTATTACTGCTAATTCAACAAAACTATTATCATCAAAATCATCAGTAGACTTTTTAAATAGACTTAGAGATATTTTTAATCTATCTGCACCAGGAGCAGAATAATTATTAAATCCTTGTGAATTATCATTCAGACTTTCATCTATATCTGCATTTATTATCTCTTCATCTACAAATAACCCTACTCTATAACTAGGAGAATTGTTATATTGATCAAGGATAAGAGTTTCTTGATTTACTCTACAAAATTGACCTCTTACAAAATAAACACCTTCTTGAATTTGAAAAGAAGATCCAGTTGATGCAGCATTATTAGATATTGTAGTGGCAAATGGAGCACCAGCAGAAATTGCAGTATTGCCCAATAATCCCGAAGTTATTATTTCAGAACAAGTTAACTCTTCTCCATCAGAAAATACTTGAGTAGAATTATTTGATGTATTGGATGATAGATAATTTATATAAAGAGTAAGTTGCCCTTTTTCAGAATCTTCTGCTAATAAAACCTTATCTACAACAGCACTTACACCAGATCTTTGTCCTGTAATTTTTGTCCCAATTAATTGATCGACATAAGCTGATACAGGTACTCCTTGATAACTATTATTAATCTGTATTCCGTAATATATTCTATTATATCCAGTATTACCAGGTATTACTTTTGCACCTTCTTTAAAAAAATGTTGTCCAAATTTTTCAATCTGATTTTGTAATATGGATTGAAGAGATGTTAATTCTCTAGCTTGAACAGGATATCCTGGCTTAAATAATACCCGATAAAAATCATCAGACGGATCATAATCGTCAAAATATGGGGAAACATTTAAGTTGGTTTGCTGTGGCATGATTTTTTAGAACTGCAAAACTATTTTGATATCTTCTTTTTGGTTTATAGACCTAGTAATAGCTGGTCTATTATCAACGTAAATAATATTTCCTGAGTATTTTTTAACCTCTGGATTAGCAATACCTTCAGTAAAACTTTGACCAAGATAATATGTTCTATTATTTAGAACGGTAGAGAGACCTGTAAACCCAGTATCAATTTCTAAAGTAGATCCAGATGATGGGGTAATTTCAACATTTCCTCCCGTACCAGGAGATGCAGTAAATGCGTTTAAATTAAATCCATATTGTGGTTCAGTTACTGCTGTTCCTACAGTATTAAAACCTGCAAGAGTTCTATCTTGCCAATATTTTAAAACTCCAGTAGTTGAATCATAACTAACTACCCTTCCTACAGCAGTAGATCCAGTAGCAATAGTCTGAGTAATATAAGAATCTGAAGTAAACGTAGCAGAACTATATCCCGTTCCTGCTAATCTCAAAGCACCAAGAGAGCTTGCTTTATCAGAACTTAAAAGTGATGTAGAATCAAATTGTTGAGGATTGCATACAACACCAACTCTTGCAATATCATTACCAGTTATAAAATCTGGATTTTCATTATCATTTTCAATTCTAGAATATAAAAGAACATTATATGCACCAAGTTCTCTGTAAATATTAGAACCATGTCCACCTTGAGGAGGGATAATAACATCAAACAGAGGTCTAGTACTTCCAGTAGGAACACTACCTGCTTCTAAATCAACACTTCCATAACTATATCCCGACCCTTGTTTAGAAACAACTATCGTATCAACTTGTTGATCATTAGTAGTTGTAATGGTACACTCTGCTCCTGATCCATCACCCTTAATGGGAACATTTCGATATTCAGTTCCACCTACAGGACCAATACTTACTCCTCTATTGGTTACCGTTACAATTTTAATAGATCCATCTACAGCATTATCTCTAATTGATGCATTATCATTACTAGTTTCCCAATCTGCAGGAACAGGCATAAAATCTGTAGAATCAAATTTAACAATATCAGAAGGTTTAATAGTATAAAGATATTTCCAAATATAATTATCACCACTACTTCCAGCAGACCTTGGTTCTAAATCAGTAAAAGTTGGTTCATCTAATGATGGTCTTCCATTGGGATTATCAGGATCTGTACCATTTTGAAGGCATTCATAAACCCTATAATCACTGTTTATAACATAATAAGTTGATGTATATAAATTAGTTGCACCTGAAACTGGAGCAGTATTTGTTCTACTATAATCTCCCCTATACATGTCATAGGTAGTACCCGATGACCATGTTCTTTTAGTTATAACTTGTTTTGCATCTGTTGCATTTATTTTTTTCAATGCAATTATACTATCCCAATAATTACTTTCTTCCGAAAAACTATCTTTGGGAGATGGTGGAGTTGTATTCCAATCAGTTGCAATATCAGTAGGATTTGTCAATCCCACAAAAGAATAATATGCATTGGTACTAGAAGTTACACCAGCAACAAAATTCTTCGCATTCAATATTCTAATCTGATCAGTTATTATAGCAGCCATTTGGACAGAGATTTTTCTTTATTTATTAATGAATTGATCAAGGAGTTTTATATTGATGATATTTAAGGGAAACAGATCTTCTTACTACTGGAGAAGTAGAAATTCCACCCGTTCCACCTAAAGTATAAGCATTATATGTATTACTTTCAGATCTAGAAACGAGGTTAATTTTACCCCAACTATATGATCCAAAATAATTACCAGTTTGAATACCAGCACCACTGAAAGTAGGCCATTGACCACTCCAAGTATTGAAGTTGGTTACTTTAACAAACACCCTATTAAGATGAGTTGTACCTATTCCTACACCTGTAGTTCCAACTCCTGTTGCAGCTTGAACTATTTCATAATTATTAACTTCATAAACGTTATTTAGGAATTGAGTTCCAACTCCAATAACAGCACCACCAGTATCTACAGAATTGATTGATGTAGTTGCACTACCAACTGTAGAATTATTAACTATAAAGAAATCACCTGTAGATATTCCACTAATAGTAACTGCAGTACCAGTAATATTAGAATCTCTTAAATCAGATGTAAGAGGAATATGTAAGTCAAATATAAGTTGATAATTTGTGGAACCAGCTCCAATTGTAGTAGTACCAAATCCAACAATAATACCAGAATCACCTTGATAATAATCAACTTTATTTTCCTCTTCAGACCATACTGGAGGACTAATAAGAACCATAGGTGGATTGGATGATGTATATCCAGCACCAACACTTGTAAGTGCAATACCAGTAATAGTTCCAGCAGCACCAATTATTGGAGTACCATAAGCAAGAGTAGATGTTGTACCAACACCAACCTCATTACCACTTAATGACGTAGTAGCAAAACTAACTGTAGCAGTACTATAACCAACACCACCAGTAGAAATAGCAACAGAAGAAATTGTTCCTAAACCAGATACAATTGCAGTACCAGCAGCACCAATCTTATCTTCTTGAGAAATTAATTTAACTTTCTTCTGGAAAACAAAGTCATTAGCAGTTGGTGATACATTATTAACCTCATCATATGGATCAAAATATGGTCTTGCATTTTCAACATAAATCACAGTTGATCCTATACCAACAGATTTAATAATAGGTGAATATGGATTAATAACAGGTTCATAAAGTTCTCTATCTTTACCTACACCCTTTTCATTAATAATTTTATCTTCAGTCTGTCTACACCAATTAACTGGTCTTTGTATATCAGAGTTATTACTATTTCCTGGTCCATAATATGGAGGAGTAGAAACAACATCTGTAGAATCCACACTAATAGGAACTCTTGCAGTTTCTTGCAACCAAGTATCTTGAGTCTGTAAACGTCCAATTGTTAAATCATCACCCTCCTTTACAGTTTCAATAACTTTTCTTTCAACAACATCTTGAGATCCAGTTCCTTTATAGAAAATAATTTCAATTGTATCACCAATCTTAGGTGATTCAGTAAATGTAATTACACTACCACCAGGGAATTTATAACCTTTACCAGGAACTTGAGGGATACCATTAACAAAGACTAATAAAATATCTTCAACAACAATCTTAGATCCTTTTTTAGCAACAATAGAAACTGATTCACCATTAACTGTTAATGGGAATTCAGTTTTACTTCCATCAATGAATCTTTCAACATTATCAAGAACTTGTAATTCACCAACAGACCATCCAGTAAATTCATCATTAAAAACTTTTTCAACATCAACTACAAACTCTGTGAAAGTTTTACTTGGATCAGTTGGAATGCCCGTAGTACCACCAATAGGAACTGTTAATTTTTCAAGATTACCATAACCACTACCAGTATTTTGGATAGTAAATTGAACTACACTAGAACCTTGACCAACCACAACATCAATAGTAGCACCATCTCCAATTCCTGTAGATGTATCACTATATGTTAAAGCAATACCAGCATATGATATTGGATTATCAAAGACTACTTTATTATATCCTTCAACTACTCCACCTCTAGCATATTCATGATTTCTAGTTGATATTCCAGTTTGAGTTTCAAATGTCTTACTATCAATAACACGTAAAATTTCACTTCCATTTGCTGCAACATCTTCTTTGCTTGCTGAATTGTTATTCAATCTAGGAGCAATGATAGCAGACTGAACTGATCCTAATCCAACATAGAAAGTAGGAACAGTAGAAACACCAATATTACATTCAAATGTGGTAGTTCCTACACCAACAGCCGTAACCGTTGTTCCTGTGTAATAAGGATCAGGTTTTCTAGGATACCTATGAACAGTTGCGTAGTTATCTCTTGAACATCTGAAGGATAAAGATTCAGTTTTTATACCAATACTCTGTCCTTTAAGTAAACTATGACCTGCACCAATACTTACTGTCAATATTCCAACAGAAGCATTATATACAGCAGTAGAAATACTATAGTTAGTAGTTCTAGATATACCCACATTAAGTGTAATGGCAGTAGGTGTTGTTGAAGTAATTCCTAAAGAAGTACTAAATCCTGGATCAGTATATCTTGGATAAGTATGAACTGTTGCATAATCATCCATCTCACATCTAAATTTCAGACTATCCTGATTAACCTTGACAGATTCACCAGCAACAATAAGTCCATTTGCTGTTGCTGAAACAAAGGTATGAACACCTGTATTTGATGAAGGAATAGTATCTAAAACCTGAACCTCAAACTGGTTAGTAGTTACACCAGAAATTGGTAACCACCTAGCACCTACAGCATCTGCTGTACCACCAGCACCAGATCTTGGATAAGTATGATTTGTTGCATGTTCATCCTTAGCACAAGTAAAGGTTAAAGAATCATAAGCAAACCTAATCTTCTCTCCACTTGATAAAGTAACACCCGATCCAACAGTACATGTCATAATACCAATTTTTGGATCATAATCAGCATCTGTTACTGTATAGTAACTTGGTCCACGTAAACTATGACTACCAATAGTTAATGTAAGTTCACCTTGGTCTGGATTATAAGTTGCATCAGATACATTGTAACTAACCAAAGTGGACATACCAACATTAATGGTAATTGTATCAGCAGTCTTAGCAGTAATGTCAGTAGTTATTCCTAGTATAGGATCAGTATTGCGAGGATATGCATGATTAGAAGTATATGAATCAAATGCACACTTAAATGTTATAGCATTAGTAGCAATTCCAACTGTATCAGTAATTGAATAAGGGTGTGAAGGTATAGTTAGTACTAAATCACCCGTTGAAGCATCGTAGGTAGCATCTGTAGGGGTTGTAGTACCTATTCCAGTAACAGTTACACCACCAGCAGTAGCACTAACAAATGTATGAGCATAGTTACCACCAGCAACTACAGCACCAGAATTAGAACCAACATACCTATGTGCATAAGATCCACCAGCAACTACAGCACCAGAAGTAGCAGATACAAACTGATGAGTAAACTGATCTCCATTAGCAGCATATCCTACATCTATTGCAATATCTCCATCATTATGAGTAAGTCCATCAGCAAGTGCGCTAACAAAAGTGTGAACTCCTGTATTAGTAGAAGGTGCTATAGGAAGAACATTAACTCTAAAAGTATTTGTAGTTACATTAGAAACAGTTATCCACTTACCAGCAATAGTATCTGATTCTCTAGGATAAGTATGTGAAGTTGCATGATCATCTTTATCGCAAGTAAATGTTAATGAATTAAGTCCAAATTTAACTTTATCCCCATTGGAAAAACCATGACTAGCAACTGTGCAAGTCATAATACCTGTAGTAGGATTATAAACTGCATTTGTTAAAGTCTTTTTAGCACCATCCTTAGTAATTTTAACTGCTGTATGATATGCAGCATCTTGTCCTCTTGGATAATAATGAGTAGATGCTCCATTATCCAATCCACAAGTAAATGCCAATCCAGTAAAGATAACAACACTCTTCTGACCACTAGTTGATAATCCATGACCAACAGCAGTCGTAACTGTCATAATACCAGAAACATTATCATAGACTGCAGTATGAATACCAATTCTAGGTGAATAGTCACAAGTAAATGCAATACCAGAAAGTTTTACTTCATCACCAACCGATAATCCATGATCAGTCTGTGTTGTTATGGTAGAAATACCAGTAACAGAACTATAACCAACATTTGCAACTTTTCTAGGTGAATAGAAAATATGATCTGCATTAGTAACAGCAATTCCTGTAATATGTCCAGTTGTAATTTGTGCCGTTCCTATTCCAATTACACTTGTACCATCACGACTTAAAGTTTGTATACCAACATTAACTGTTTGAATACCTGCTCTATAACCAGAACCAGTATTACCAATACTAATGGATTTTATAGTACCACCAGCAGCAACAGTAACTGTTCCACCAGCAGCAACTAAAGGTTGATAACCGAATCCTTCACTAGAACCAACAGAAATTAATATTCCACCTTTAGGTAAATTACCTACATTTACATCAGATGTTGAACTTCCAGTACCTGTAAATGAAATTGTTGTAACACCAACAGTAGGATCTTCTGTTATTGTAAATTCATTAGTTGAACCTGAAGTTTGGAAAACATCATTGATAAGAACAATAGCTGTATCCGTTACAATTCCTGAAATATTAGAACCACCAGATTGCAAAGTAAATTCAGATTTTTGACCAGTAAATTGTGAAGATAAACTATCAAAAATATAGTTTCTCCAATATGGTTCATTTGCAGTATCAGGAACACCAGAACGCATAAATGTTCTTCCTTCAAAACTAGATCCAGTAGCAATTCCTACCCAATCTCTTGAATCTGGTGGATTTGTAGAAGTACTTAAAGGAACATTACCATAAGGTGCTTCTACAAAGTTTATTGTATTATCAACAATATTATAATTACCATCTACCTTAGTTACTACAGTTCCTGTTCCATATCCTGCTAAAGTAGTTCCAGCCCAAGATCTTCTAACTCTAATAAGATTATCATTTCCAGCAACACCAATAGAGTCAAGTCTAATAATCTCATTACCTACTTTAATTAAATCACCACCATAGAATGAAGTAATTCCTGCAAACTGAAGTTCATCATCAGTAGTAAATACTTGATCTGTTAAATGAGTAGTAACAGAAGTTGAAACAATAGGAGATTGAATAATATTATCTAAAGAAATTATAGCTTTTTTATTCTGATTAATAGCATTAAAGCAGTGAGAGGTTCCAATACCCACACTTGTAAGATCAACCACCTCTGGGACGGTCTGAAGTGCCTTAGCAGCACTTTCTGCAAGCTTAATGGTTTCATCATCAATCTTAACTGCAAATACTTTACTTGGTAATAAAGTAGTTGTACCGACACCAACAAATCCATCTGTGCTGGCAACACCAATTGCCATCGTATAACCACTGCCAGGATTAGTGTAAATAAGTTCTTCACCAGTAACAAAGAAATGATTTGGTAGATTGATGCTATTATTATCAGTATTAATAATACTACTGTTACTACCATCAAATGGTTTTCTGAAAATTGGATCAGTTTTATGTGATAATCCAAATGCTCTTAATACAGCACTTTCAGTTCCTGTATAATCACCAAAACCACTTTCTATGGCTCCGTTGTTAAAATCAATAGTATCCTTAGTATCATCCTGTACTCTTAGAGCACTGAAGTATACATTGACTTGAGCATTGATACTTGCTACTGGGGTAAAGAGTAATGAAACAGTTCCTGCAGAAGATACCTTTGATCCAAAAGTTCCAAGTCCAGTTGCCGAAACATTAGAACCAACATTAGCAAATTCTACATCAAATGTTTCTGTTGAAGTTTCTGAAATATAATCAGTGACTGTAGCAAATTCAAACATTTCATAAGCTTGATTTGTAGCATCAGTAACTTGAATAACACCATAACCTGCTTCATATTCAGATGGCCATTGACCAACAGTAGTAATTCCAGGAGAAGAAGAAGAGTCAATTGATGTTGTTCTAGATTCTAATCTGGCATGTTTAAGATCAACTGTTCCAATTCCACTATATGCAGAATCTGCCATACCAACAAGAATGGTATTAATAACTCCAGTAGTTCCTATACCAACTTCCGAATTAGCAATAAAATCAACCTTCAATTCTGTTCCATCAATATAACCACGATAAGTTCCTAAACCACCAATCGACTCAGCACTATTGACAGTAGTTAATCTACCATATTCCATTAACTCAACATCAGTTCCATTATGGATTACATTAAGTTGATTATATTCATGTTCTACACCACTAATATCAGGATTAATATTAATAATTACTTTGGCAGATCTATAAGTACTTGCAATACCTACAATTGTTGTAGTTCCAACTCCAGTTCCTATTGTTACACTTTCAGAATCAATTAATGTTCTACCAATCACAGTACTTCCAGTACTTAACAAATTATCATCAAGATTATAAGAAATACTTGCAACCCAATAATCATTAACAGAATATTTTACTGGATAGAAATTTAAATTACCTTCACTACCAGAAATAGCAAAATCAAAATCTCCCTGATCATAAACTGATTCAACTCTTCCATATTGATTGATATAACCAAAAATACCATCATGAATAGCATCAACAATCATTAATTGTCTTTGTCCACCAAATCTCTTATCTCTAACATAAGTAATATATTTTACTGCTCTTCTATCTGCTAAAGTCCATCTAGCAACAGTACTAAACCTAGTTGCTCTTGGATTACTATTAAATGTTCCACTAAAATCATCTATAGAAACCACTCTATTTCCAACTGATTCAGAATAGTCTTTTAATATTCTACTTGAGAAAGTTATTTCATTAGAAACAGCATCATCCAAATTAATCTGCAAAGCATTCTCAGATACTAAATCAAAATCATATACACAATTTAAATCACCCTTACCGTAGAGATCATTTACCACAGAAAAATCAGATAACTCTGTAGATAAACCAACTTTAGCAGAAGCAGTTGATTCTAATTGATAATCAGAAAATTTCTTAAATCCTATTGTATGGTTTAAAGCAGAAACAGGATCATCCCATTTTTCCATATCAACCCTAGAACTTAGGGAGTATGAGAGATTTTGATAATAATAACTATCTTGAACCCTTTGTAGATTAGAATTGAGGTAACCAGAATCAGTTTCCCATCCCTTTTCTACTCTAGAAGTTGCATTTAATTTAATATAAGAATCAAAAGTTTTTATAGATGAAGCAAGACCTTGAGTTGAAGAACTCAATCCCTTTAAAACATCATTAACTATAAATCCATCAGTATTAGTAACTCTTAAAATACCAGTATTTGGATTCCAATTTTGAACAGTTCCTCTTGTACTACTAATTGAACCTTCAACTACTTCACCTTTAGCAAAATCATTGGGTTTTAATTTAATATCAAAAGTAGGCATAAACTTCTCAGGAACAATTCTTCCAGAAGAATTGATAAAATCATATGTTCCTGCAGAACTACCAGGAGCTAATCCAGTAAAATAATCAGAAAGATTATATGTAACAGTTCCTATACCACCATAATTTTCATCAACTGCTGTTATAGTAAAGAGTTTATAATCATAATTTTCAGAATTATATCCTTTTGCAGATGTACCTATACCTACACCCACACCTTCTACAAATACTTTATCACCAACTGCAATTGGGAAAGTATCAGCAGTACTAAATCCAACGGATAATTGCACTGTTACATCATAATTTACTGTATTAAATCCAACAGTAGCAATTCCAATACCATTACTATTCCTATCAGTAATAATTTTAGGAGGTGAGTTACTGATACCCTTTGTATTCTTTAAAATTTCTACATTAGGATTTCCTAATGTATATTTTAAATCAAGATCAAGAACTGGTTTATCAGTTTTTCCATCAATAAGAATTAACTCTGGAGCAGATATATATCCTCTTCCAAAAGATGTTATTCCAACAGATTCGACAGACATTAAAGCATCTATTTTAATAATCTGTGGTAAAGCTGTATCTGGTTTTATTGTAGTATCAGATGCAAAATCATATCCAATATCCTTAACTTTTATCTTTTTAATTTTTCCTACAGAAGTACTTTTTACTTCAATAATTGCACCACTACCAATTTCAGTAGTAATTGTAGAAATACCAGGAAGATCATAATAATTTTTACCTTTACTTGCTATCTCAAACTCAGCAATAGCTCCATATGCGGTTGGACTATCAGTTTTATAAGATATAAATGAAGTCGTTCCATAAGAAAGTCTTTCTGGAGATTCTTTTAAGGTATATGTAAATTCATTTGTAGATCCAACAGTAACACTTTGCTTGCCATTATAATCACTTTCAACTACTTGCACTTCACTACCATTTAAAACCTCAGAATCTACACTAATCTCTTTTTTAACATTAGGTAAAGTACTCTCAATAATTGGATCTAAAGTATAATAAAGATTTTCTGGAACATCATTGGTAATTGATAAAGTTACCTTAGCATCAGTGGTTACACCTGCACTCCCATTCCTCGTAACATTAAAAGTAGTAGATTGTGGGGAAGTCTCCCATTGTTTTGTTAGATTCTTATCACTATAAAAATTCAATAAAAATGCAGGATAGTTTGTAGATTGTGCAACATATCCCAAAGATTCGTCAGAAAGATCAAATTCAACAAAAGAATTTTTATATGCTTTTAATGGAGGATTGATTAAATTTATTGTTCCTGAAGAAGTACTAGTAATTCCTATTACATCTGGTTTCGATTCTTTTGCATCATAGTCAGTATTAGTTAATTTAAAATTATCACTATCAATTTTTACAATATAATAAATTCCATTATCACTCAAACCACCTGCAGGAGTTGATGCAGTGTGAATAATTTTATCTCCAGTCGTATATCCATGATCAGTTATTGTAAATGCATTGGTAGTTGTATTAACACCAGAGGCAGTAAATGATTTAGGATTAACTATAAGTCTTCTATTGTAATCATTATACTTAACCGTCACTGTTGTAGTAAGACCAGATACTACATTCATATAAACATTTTCATAGTTTAATAAACCATGACTTTGACCAGTTGAAACTGTAGCGGTTGTTCTACGAATTTCTCCAGTAATCACATCATAATTAGTCTTAAAGCTATGATAAACCCCAGTACCCAATCCAGAGAAGAATACTGTTGTACTACCCCTCTGTGTGCTTGCAATGCCCACAAAAGTACCTGTACTACCTAAACCAACCTTAACTGTGGATATACCTATTAAGTCTTCGGTAATAGCAGCAGCATAAAATGTTTCACCATTTGTTAATGTACTAATACCTGTATAAGCAGCATCTATCCCATCCCACCTAATATTAAGACCCTCTCCTTGATTAGGAGAATATGTTAATTTATCACCTGTCTTCAATCCATGATCGGGAAGATAAATTGCCTTTGTTTGAATAAACTTCTGAGTTATACCAATTCCAGGATTACTAAATGCAATTGTAGTTCCAATACCAACTCCAGACCTTGTTCCTAATCCAACTGAATCAACAGGATTAAAATAAATTTGATTGTTTACTCTATACTCATAATCTGAACTAAATCCAGAATTAATAGTAAGTCTTCTTGGTTTTTCAAGAATTTCCGAAGTTATTGTATGAGAAACTCCTGTAACTCCATTATGAGCTCTTAAAACTCTAATTCTTGAAAGAATAGGTTCTACATTTAATAATTTTACTGTTTCCGTCCCAATTCCAAGAAGATCATTGGATTGAAGTGATGACAAATCTCCACGAACATCAATATGAGTTACTATACCTGTAGCACCATCAGTTCCAATAGCAACAGCAGTTGTTCCAACTCCTGTTACACTAAGTTTAGTTGAAGTAATTCCAGCATTATAAACCCCTCCAATTTCAGAAGAAGTTGTTGATAATCCAGTAACTGTAATAATATCACGATTAACCCATTCATGAGGTTCTGTAGAAACAATACTATAAATTCCCTTTTGACTTGAAGGGTATATTTCTACATTGGTTATACTACTAGTAGCAGCACTAACACTACTTACTGGTTTACCAAGAATTAGTGAAACAGAAGCAGCTGCATTACTCCCTTTAGTATTTGTATTATCAAATACTATTTTATCTCCAATTTTATAATTTTTACCACCAGTTTCAATTCCAATACTTTCAACAAAACCTGGTTTAGTACCAATAACATCTATACTTTGAGATAACTTATCAGGTAATGGCATATATGGATAATACACCTTATCATCATAAATCAAATTATATGGTGTTGTATTTCTACACCACTTACTATTATCCAAATCATAATCATCTTGATTTGATGAAACTAAGAAATTAAAATCATTAGGAGTAGAATAATAATTTTTACCAATCAAATAAGGGAATACTGGAAGCTTATAAGTATTAAATTGTCCACCTTGCTCAGAACCAGAATCGTCAATTGTTGCAAAATAAGCATAAGTTCCACTTGGGAATTGTGGAGTTACACAAAATCTCCCATTATTCTCATCTAAAACAGTTTCATCACTTACTGCTTTATAAGTATAATCATCAGTAAAGAATCCTGCAGGAAAAATACTTAAAGGTGGTCTATTTTCCTTAATTGAAGCTTCTTCAATATATCCAGATTTCATCTGGGTTACTGTACCACCTGCTTTCTTAATATAACCATAAGGACCATAAATTGGGTTTCCATCATATGCCCATCCAATAATTGGAGAATGATTATCTGATGGAACTTCTTGCCCATTAACTTTTTTTAGATCTGGTTCACCAAATAAAGATTTTCCTTCTTGATTTGTTGCATAAATTGTTTGTCTTAATTTTCTTGGTGCATATAAATGATTATATTGTAATTCAATATTACCATCTTTTATAATTCCATCATCATCTGTAATTTGATCAGTTTGATAATATTTTTCAAATAAATTAACATTCCATTTTTGGAAATTAGCTCTAACCTTATCACCACTTCCTGCAGAAATAATATCAATAGTTGTATTGTCTTGAGAATATCCAGCTCCTTGATGAATTATATTAACACTATCTAAAACATAATTAATAGTTGTTCCTATACCAACTGATGAAGAATTTCCATTAAGATCAACTATTTTAAGAATAGGTGTTACGACAGCACCTACTCCATTACCATTAATTTGTAAATTTGGAGGTGAATTATAAGTATTACCTTTATTCTCTACAACAACTTCACTAATTTTACCACTAGGATCTACGATAGGTTTTAACTGCGCCTTTGACCCAGATAATAAAGTTATTTCAGGTTCTCTAATAAAATTAATAATTTCAGATGAACCATATCCAACTCCATTATTAGATAGATGAATAGATGTTACTTCACCTCTAAATATGGGTTGAACCTTAAGTTCAAATGTTTCGGATCCTACTGAATTAATACCAACATCCCCATCAATAGTTACATTAATATCTTGATAATTAAAAATATGAGTTCCTACACCAATACTAGTAAGAGATCTATATTGCTTTGTTTTATAATAAAAATCACTAGTAGTAGTTCCCACCCCAACACTTGATAATTTAAATTTATCTTTATCTACTCTAGTTACATAAAAATCAGTAGAAGTAGTAAGACCTGATATAGGAGTTCCTTCACAAGTATAATTAATAATTTCTCCAGATTGATAATCATGATTATCAATTTTTATTAAGTCTAAAGAAGTATTAATACCTGCAGGAACTGCTGTTCTTTTTTTATTTTGATATCCTTCTCCACCAGAGAGTATATTAATAGATTCGACTATAGATTTAGTTTCAACAGATTTTATAGATTGTTTTCCTATTCCTTTGGATGTTAGTGTAATTGTATTAATACCCGCAAGAGCACCTGCTTCATCTTTATGAAGTCTTATTGTAGTTCCACCTGTTCCCACCAAAGCAGCATAATAAGTTGCACTTGTAGTAAGTCCACCAATAACTTCCTGACCATCGGTAACATATACTACTCTCTCTGCATTTCTAAATTTATGATAAGTTGTAAATCCAATTGTAGAAGATAAAGTATCACTATCAAGACCTATTCTAGAAGATCCTGCTTCAAAGGAGACAGAATGATCTATAGACTGCATATTTACAGAAACACGAGCACCACTTCCATTACCACCAGTAATTTTTAAAGTAGGAGTTTCTTGATAATCAAATCCTGGATCTATAATCCTCATCTCTTTTAGAGATCCAGATACTGCAACATATCCAGTAGCTCCAGTACCAACAGAATCTTTAATATGCAAAAACGGAGGATTAATTACATCATATTCTCTTCCACCAGCAAGAACATCTATACTTTCAAGTTTTCCATAATGTACTTGATCAAAAGATTTATAATTTAAAATCTCTACTCCATTTACCAATAAACCAGTATGTCCAGGAGTTGTTTCGTATACAGTCCCACTATTATCAGGAGGACAAACTTCTCTTAATAATTTTTGTGATTTTAAAGTTTTATTATTAAATTTAAAAGGTGAAATCCTATTATCTGTTACAATACCAGTTCTTGTTTCGTCATTATCAATATTAACAAATTTTTCAGTATAAAGATCAGATCCACTTTTAGCAAATTTAAGTGTTGTTGAATTTACTCTTTTAACAAAGTAAAGACCCTCATCCATTAAAGATGATTTAACAATAAAATTATCTATAGAAGTACCACTAGTAGGATCTACGTATGCATCATTAATTATTTGTGGTGTATAATAAATTGAATCACCAGTATAAAATCCATGATCAAAAATAGGAACACCAGAAGGAGTAGTGGTTGAATTGGATATAACTTCAAATTCATCTCCAGAAAAACTTCCACTAAAAATAATTTTTCCATCATTAACACCTAATGATTGAGATCCATAGGTTGGAATAGATGGAGATGCTATAAGTAACTTATCACTTCCTTTCTCCTTATATACATTCTGCACATTTGTAGAATAATCTTTAGCTTCTGGAAAATTAATAGCATTTGTTTTTAAAATCTGTCTTTCAACAGTATAATTTAAAGTAGTGTCAATCTCGCCTTGACCTTTTATAATAAATGCTCTACGAGAAGTTAATTGAGTTATATCTGATACAGGTAAATTACGTCCATCACTACCAACCAAAATAGCAACAGATTTATCTCCTATTTTAAAATCATGATCAGTGGTTAATATAATTTCATAAGTCCAATCAGATGTATCTTTAAGAGTGATACTATCAACCTGATATACTGGAGAAACATTATAGAACCATTCTTTTACCCTAAATCCAGTATCTCCAATTCCTAAAGTTCTAATTTTTACAGTATCATCCTTTTCAAAAAGACAATTAGTATCTTCATAATTAAAACTATCAATTACTGAAGTGATTCTTACTTCAATAGTTTCATCTGAATCAAGAACGGATTTTCCATATGAAAAAGTATTGACACCAACAGTTTCACCACTTAAAATGGTTTTTCCAATTCCACTAAGTCCAAAAAATTGAGTTAAACTTTTAGAAGTATATGAACTTACTCCTACAGTATTATCAATATACTTAAAATATAATTCTCCAGTGCTTCCAAATCCAACTGTTGAGTCTACATCAATATAAGTAATACCAGCTCCCACTTCCCCAATCACCCTAGTTCTAGGTGGACTGACAAAAGTTCCATAAGTAGATCCTTCTACTCTAGAATCTCTATTATATCCTGCATCAATACTTAATTTATAAAAGGTAGTTCCAGCACTCACATTAAGTGGTTCAACATGAGTTATAGGTGCATATGCTCTCTCAATACCATGACCCTGATATGCATCTTGATATAATGTAGATAATTCAAGATTAATTGGATCACCAGAAATTGGTTCTACAACAAAATCTCTTGTTATTTTATAATTTGCATTAGATGGTGTAAAAAGAAATTCAGATGGTCTTATAATTTTTACATTTTCGTTATATAAAGATTTAAATAAAATTTCAAAACCCCTATCAGTTCCTTTACTTAAATAAAAATCTTTTGATTGTTTTATAAAAATATTTTGATCCAAATCTGAAGATAATTTTCTTGATTCAAATCCTGGAGTAAGTTGATGTTTAGTTTTAACTAAAAATTCTTTAAGGAAAAGGGAACTTAAATTTTGTATAGAATCACCTTTATCATGTTGACTTGCAGTAGTAGATTCAAATACCAATTCTTCAGGATTAGTATCATTTTGATATGAACTAACACCAACAAACCCTCTAATACATCCAGTAAAAGCAAAGGTAGTTATTCCAGTATAAGTAATAATTTCATTATTAATTTTCAACAATCCATAAGAATCTGGAAAACCCAAAGTTCCAGTTGGATTATTTTTCATATCAACTTGAATTATATCATTGGTAACATCTACAGAAGCACCCAATCCAACATATTCAGTAAGTCCAACTTGTTCATTGACTTTTGTATATTGATCAATATTTTGAACCAAATCAATTGGTCCACCTTGATATTCCTGTCCTTGATAATATGACTTTAAAAATTCAGCAACTAATGGATAGTCGGATCTAACATATCCAGGAAGCTGATTTTGAACAATGTTGTTAAGCTGAATTCTTTTTGTAGACATTTTATAATTTTTCTATCTTAGTAGGTTGAACCAGAAATTGAAGGAGTGGTAGTGGTGGTAGTACCTCCTCCACCACCTGTAGTAGCACCTGCAGTAGAATTCCGTCCACCAGCACGAACTAAACTACCATTCGCATAACTTGAAGAAGTAATATAATTGGAACCAGATGGATCTAATCCAGAAGCAATTTCATCAACAACCATTTCAAAATTACTGTTATTAATATCTAGTTGCAAATAAAGATCCTGTAATCCAATAACATCATTAGAAAGAGGACATGCTGATATTTCAATAATGGTTTGACCATCTTTAAGCATTCCAGATTGTACATTAATTGGATTAAGAGTAACAACCCCTTTCTTGTAATCAATTGTCCCAACATTTCTTTTAACAATTTTTGGAGATTGAGAATTTATTGAAGGAACAGAGAATAAAAATAAAGATCCATTTAACTTATTTGTATTAGGAATATCTGAAATATATACATCATCCATTATTCCAGCAATTCGGAACGCAGATGATTTAATATTATAACCACTCATCCTTTTAATATAAAATTCATTACCAAAACCAATAGAATATTCTGCAAAAGAATTTAATACAACTCTTAAATCTCTTCTCATGAAAAGTGTCGTTATATTAGAAGTTATTGATTCATTACTATTATCAATAAGTGATAAAAACTTACTATATTTAAATCTAGCACCATACTTATTCATTTCTGTTGATTCTGCATATTTATTAGCATTATTTTGAACAATGCTAGAAACTGCTTCAGCAGATTGGGCAAGATTTGAGTTAAAATATATTTTTGATTCAATTTCAAGGTAAAGATACTTCAAATCAAGTATTTCTGGAACAATTCCAGCTACTGCATACTTTTTCAACTTCAATTTCATTTGTTCTTTAACCAAATTTGGAAGAAAATCACCATTTTTTGGTTTTATACTAATAAACACTTTTCCATATTGAGGTGGAACTAAATCTTCACCACCAAAAACAGAAATTGACTCTGTTTCAGGGTAAATTTTTGCTGGAATTAGTGATTCATAGTCATTTGCTGTAATTGCTCTATTTTGAGAAGCATAAATTCGTGGAGCAAACTTTCTAACTGACTCAACAGACTCTATTTTCTCTCCACCAGCAGCAGTTACCGTAGTTGTAAGTAAAGAAATGCCAGTTGTTACATTATAAGTCGTTGCATTGCGTGTATATTGAATTCTTCCCGAAAAATTGAAAGAACTTACTCCATTTGCAGAATCACCACTAGAAGTAATGTAATTAATTGTTATAAAATTACCATCTTCAAGCGCTTTTCCAAAAATTCCGTCCCCAAAAAATATTTCATATCTTTCATCTTCAATTTCTTGTAAAAAATAAACTTTTGAGTCGGATTTTACATCAAAAAGATTATCTTGTGAATTATATTTTGTTTCTGTTGCAGAAGCTTCAGTTGGGTTTACCGTAACAGAAATTAAATCAGTATCAACACCAATATTTGGTAAAATAAATTTCTGATTTGGTATTCTTGCTGAATAAGTGTAAGTTTGAGTTAATAAAGTTCCTTCATAAACTTCAACATCATCAAAACTTGCAATTCCATTTATAACAGGAGCAGTAATATCACTTAAAATTGAAAAAATAAATGATTGACCACCAAATGTATTTGCTGATGCTGCGACTGGACCCTTTTTAAGAGTCAAAGAAGCAGGTGAAGGGGTGATTGCATCAGTATTAACAAAGAAAGACACTGTTGCCCGTGCTGCTTGCCTTGGACGTGGTGTATAACCTATATTTCTTGCCAGTGAAACTATATTTTTTCTTAAAGTCGCAGTATCAATGAACACTTCATTCGTTACCATATTGGCATTGTATGAAGTAATGTAGGTATTATATGCTAAAACGTCTAAAATTGTTGACAGATTAGATCCCTCGAAGTCATAATCGGTGAAATTCGAGTTAGATTTGAGATATTCTTGTAAAGTTGACTTAACTTGGTCAAAATCCAAGTTAGAAAAATTGGCTAATGGCATTTTTATCTACTAGATTGCAAAACAAACTGTAATTCTTGTGTTGGAATCTCTGATCCAATCACATCATATGTAATAATTACATCAAAACTGTTGTTTTCATAGTCGGGAAATGCTTTTACATCATCTACTTCTACTCTTGGTTCGTAATTATTAATGGATTCACGAATTTCATCAACAATAACAGTAGCAGTAATATCATCTATGTTCTCAAAAAGAGATTCAGTGATCCTAGAACCAAAAGATTCATTAAAAAACTTCTCTCCAGGTGTTGTAAAAACAATATTTCGCAAAGAACGGGCAATTGCATTCTCATTTTTAATCGCAATAAGGTCATCATTCAGTGGATTAGACTGAAATGTCATGCTAATGTCTTTAAAACCTTGACTGACCCGTTCTATTGGCACACTAATATGGCGATTATTGTTTATTTATTAAGGATTACAAACTATTGTTTCAAATAATCATCATTTGATCGTCATATTCAAGATCATCATCATCAAAATCCCCAAAAATTTCACTTTGTACTAAATCATCACGTTTTTTAGGAGTAAGATGGTCGTTTGAAACCTCTCTTAACATCTTCTTTTTAGGGTTTTCCATAATTTTAGTGCATTTTTACTATTTAACAATAAAAAAGAAGGGATTTCTCCCTTCTTATTATTTCTTTTTACTTTTTTTACCCTTTTTCTTCGGTCCTTTATACTGTTTAGACCTTTTATCTAATACAGCTTTACCGTTTTTATGAATCCAAGGGTTTTTCATCTATTTTCCTTGCCCTCTGTACTTCTTTTTTGCTTTATTGCGAGAAGTTGCGGATAAAAGTGAGTTAACCGAGCGTCCTTGACGAGTTTTTTTGGGAACCGAGATGAGTTTGACGGTTCCCCATGCACCTGATGTTGATTTTGCCATTAAATCACCCTAGTCTTTTCATGCCCTACACGTATGCGAGGGTCGCACCATGTCTCAATACCTTGCTCCTTAGCATCTAGGCAGAAAGATACATCTTCACCACACATATCCTGTACTGCACCAGATTCAAAGACTTGCATTTTAGGAGCAAACCAAGGATATTCAAGATTTTCAAATACACCTTTCTTAACTAACAACCAACCGAAACCAGTATAGTCAACTGTGAAAGGTTTATTGCGCTTGCCCATAGACTCAACAGTCTCATGATTCATAACCCCACCATTCTTACGAAAATCATCCTCTTCCAACCAATGTGCAACTGAGGTAGTATGTCCGTCTTCTGTAGCATACCAGCCTGCTGCGATCTGTCTTTCTTCACCTTCCGCAGGAACTGCTAGATCGCAGAGTTGCCAGAACTTCTCAGGAGTAAAGACAATATCATTATCAATCCATAGTTGATAGTCATACTCTAATTTACCGTCCCAAGGTATCTGCTTAGGTCCACGAAGAACATTTGCACCAAGACACTTACATCTTGCAAAGTTAACCATAGAAGAATAATCTTGAGATATCTGAATACTCATCCCTGACTGTACCATATCAAAGCACAGTTGTACAAAATTCTTTAAAAACGTATAAGAACAACCTCTGCCAGGTAGACAGAATACAATTGTCTTACCTTTCATTCTTGCTTTAATAGCAGGAATATCCCAACTAGGTTCTTTCTTACTAATTGGGTTTTTGGCTTTAACAGTAAATCCTTTTGCCATAACTTGTAATTACTTCATTTCAATTATAATGTAATTCTATGTATATGTCAAGATTAAGTTGCAAAACTCATATTTAAAGACAAAGATATTCTAGGAGTATCTAATTCATGCTGATCAACTGAATGAATAACATCTCCAGGAAATACTAAAAAATCTCCTGCTTTAGCAGATATTGAAATATTATCAGGATTTATATCAGGCAATGCTATATTCAAATTTGATCTACTATATGACATAGGATTATGAATAGTTAATGAATTATTATTATCTGTCAAATACCATATAACTGATAAATCAGATCCTGGATGTACATGAGCTGTATTGTAATCTCCTTTATTACTAATATTTACCCACCAATTCGTAAATTGAAATCTAGGAAAATCTCTAAAAACTTTTTGTATATGTTCTACAAACTGAGAAGGTATTTGACTAAAATCAGATGAATTTTTACTTTGATATCCTCCTTTCCTACTAGATAAATTTTCATTAATATTAGGAAGACTTGTTTGAAGACTCAAAGCCCATTCATATGCACCTTGTGGTAAATCCTCTTGAAAATGCCACCAAGGAGTACCAAGCATAAAATTATGTTGTGGAGGTTCAGTCACAAACATGTTCAAAGGTTGTGGAGGTTCAGTACTGACAGGAGGAACACTTTCTTTCTTCTCAAATCCAAGATTTGATCTAGATCCAATGATTTCTTCTTTTCTACTTTCTTCTATTAATTTCCATAATTCAGTTTGATCTTTAATACCAAGTCTATCTAATGCTAAATCTTCACTCTTTTTACTAATTCTTCCTGATGCTTGTAATTCCAATAAAAGATCTTTTATTACATTTTCTTTTTTTGATTCTGGTTGAGAATAATTCATGATGTTTTCTTTAGAGATAATTGATTAGGAAATGGGTTGTTTAAAATCATATCACCTTCAATAAAGGTGTTAAATGATATAATCTTTCTTGTTTCCGTTTTTGAAAGATTATGTGAAACGAAGTGATCAATATAGGAGGGAAATAATATTATATCACCACTCTCAACTTTAAGAAAGGAATTTGTGGAATTATATTTAGTTACATTATGATCATATTCAAAATTAAAATTTTTAAATATTCCACGACCTTCTTTATGTACAAAATTAATACCACCATGACCTTTTCCATCCCATTCAGGAATTTCAACATCTGATGGTTGATCTGGTACATTAAGATATATACATCCACTTAATAAACTATTTGGATGATTATGCATTTCATGATTATTGTTAGGTACTCTTACACCTTCAATATGTGGTACAGTTTCTCTATACCAAGATTCAGTTATTTTTAATTTTAAGTCTTTTTTAAATCCACATACATCCTTTTCATATCTTTTTATATGAATATATGCTTCTTCCTTTAAAGATTTAAATTCTTCTGTATTGAGAAGATGAAATTCTTTACTAAATCCATTTTCTTCAGTTTTAATATAATCTAATATAACTCTTTGTTTAGGTGTTAAAGATATGGAAAATTTTTCTTTATACAGAGCACATGGTAATAAATCAAAATAAGTCATAATTACCTCTTCTCTATTACAGGTGGTGGGGGAGGTACTACCACTACCTTCTCAGTCTTTACACCATGTAAGAATTGGGAAATACACCATCTACCTAATCTTTTTCCTTCATATTCTTTATCCATTTTTACTGTTGTTACTTGATGTGTTACACAAGAAGGAAATATTACCATTTTATTATTCTTACATTCTATTATTTCATTTGTAATAGGAAATACTAAATCTCCTCCTGTGAATTTTTTAGGTTCTTTATATAACCAAGTTAATGCTGTAATAGATGCCATATCTTCATGAGGTTTATAATGATCTTCATTTTCATAATATGATAATAATGAAGCTTCATCTACTAATCGAAAATATTTAAAAAACCAATTATTATGATTTTGCAATATCGTAAGTTTACCTTTATTTCTTCCTTGTTCACACATTAATAATTTTCTATTTGCAGTTAGAACATTAGAATATATTCTATCCTTATAAAGATTATCAAGAAAAAGTCCTAGATTCTTTTTTATAGGAATACCATCTACCTTAGCACTGTTAGTTCCATCTGGTGTTAGCATCTTCCAAGGGTAAGATACGAAATTAAGTTCCTCCCAAATAAAATCTAATTCTTTTTGATCATAAAAATCTTCAATACTTATCCAAGGATGTTCGACTTCATGGCATGTAATTTTCATTTTAATAAGAATCTTCTCCTGGTGGTTCTGCGAATATTCTCACAGGTCCACCAACACCTACCGTGGGGGCAGCTCTCTCATAACTTAAATCATCTGCATCATAATCCGTTTTTAATAATCCTACCATGACGTTAAGTAGTTCCCATGTCTCCTCAAATTCTTCTTGTTTTAAATTATGATATAAGCACCTGTCTTTTGCATATATGTGATACGTTATTATATTTTCCTTTTCGGCACTCATTTTTTCTGGGGGATTTTTTTATATAGCAACCCTTATAAGGTCAAAAAAATTTTTCGAGGAATTTATATATAGCTCTCGAATTCGGTTCGTTGTAGGTTAGGGACTTTCGGTTTTTTATAAACGCAACGCCCGCACCGCAAAATATAACATAGGGGGCATAATACCTGTCATAACTGTCAATAACTCATAAGCACACTAAGTGTATATTAGTATTATACGATTGACTGTCTTATTTGTCAACAACTGTGTAAACACTAAGTAACACAAATGCCCACACAAATAGCAAGGGCAAAGTGTTATAAACCTTGCCCTAATCTGTGCGTACTAATTGTTACTTATAGTGCCGTATCTTCCACCTCCACAATATCATCCAGAACTGCCAAAATATCCGCACCATTGTTTGCATTTTCTAGCAAGAATTCTGCAAAGTTCGGTGATACTCTGTTTACGTAATCTGCCATAATAAATTGATAA
>VTLG01005798.1_pt1 | contig 39288 bp, 60 predicted proteins | sample 4694571 | NCBI WGS metagenome assembly VTLG01 (sample SAMN12604809, study PRJNA352737) | marine metagenome | biome: ENVO:00000447; feature: ENVO:00000209|ENVO:00000569|ENVO:01000036; material: ENVO:00002151; isolation source: viral sequences binned using virsorter ... | reverse complement strand
TAGACATCATATCTTGATCTGCTTTTCTTTGTAAATCCATAGCTTTTATATCTAATTCTCTTTGTTTTAACATCACTAATGGGTCTTGTTTACCCATGTTTTCGCTTTGAGCTAACTCTAAAGTTAAAGTTGCTATTCTATTTGCTATCATTGAAGCTATTTGAATCTCCGCACCCTGTGGATCAGCCTGTAACATCTGTTGCATCATAGGATCTTCCTGTATCTTTGCACCGATTTCTCCTTGAGCTAACATAGAAATATGTTCTGAGATGTGTGATTGCAATGAAGCGTAAACTTGTGGATTAATTTGCACCATTCTTGTAGACATAAATGCTCTATGAGCAGTTATGTGTGCCATATGATCTTGAGTTGGAAAAGCTTTTAAAGGTTTCATCATAATAGCTTCCATATTTTCTGTTGCTGGGTCTTTTGGCACTGGTTTTTCTTGAGGAATAAGTAATTGATCAATATCTTGTGTACCTAAAGCCTCATATACTCTTCGATATGCTTCTCTTAAGTTGTGCATCATCGGATTTGATAAAGCAATCTTTAAATTTTCGTTTGCCATTGTAACTCTTTGAGCCATACTCATGATATTTGGGTCTGCAACCGGTATTACATCTACTCTATCATCAAAATCTGTTGCTTTTACCGCTTGATCTGCTCCATATACTGAATATGGGTAGATTGGTGGTAGATATGTTGCAAAAACTTTTGATAAAAGTCTAAATTCTCTTCTCATTGAGTAATAACATCTCTTGTGTATAGCACTCATGACCCTCGAACCTCTTTCTAACAGTGCAACAGTGGTACCAACAGCTCTATTTTGTAGGTCATTACCAGTATCCATGTTAGTTATGGCTGCAAATTTTTGTCCAGCTTGTACAACAAAGCCCATTAATTGGTATAATGTAGCTGATGGCTCTTTAAATGGTAAAATTTGAAACTGATCTTTGATATTTCCACCCGGTGCATCGACATCTCTAAACTCTCCTGGTTGAAAAGGTTGATCATCATCTCTAATTCTTATACCTCTAGACTTAAATCCAGCTGGTAAGTTAGATAATGTACCTGCATCAAGTAATTGTCTTAGTGATTGAGTAGCACTTCTACTTAATCCACCTATCATATGAGTTAAACCAAACCCATAAAAGCCTAATCCAGGTAAAAATTTAAAATGAACAAAGTATTCTTTTCTTTTTTTAGTTTCATCATTCATTTCATAGTTACGATAGATAGATAATATTTGTCCTGAGCCTTCATCAATAGTAACAATGTATGGAATTTTTACTTGTTTTTCTGGATTTTGAACTTCAAACTCCTCTAAATTACAATCAACATGCATTTCAAGTATTGAAAAAGAATACTGTTTGTCACCTGAAGGTGTAATTCCTTCTAACTCTTGATATTTTTTTTCAATATCTGTTGGACCCTTAGAACTTGGTTTTAATTCTACATCTCTATAAAATCCTGCTTCTTGTTTTTTTAATATTTCATTTTCACCCATTTTTATTACATGGGTAATTCTTTCACATTCCATTAAATCTGTAGCATAATATGGAACTACTAAATCTTCTGCAGGAATAAATTTTGATACAGCTCTTTGCATCACTTCATCATAGTAAACTTTTTTAAATGCTGAGCCTGCTAAAGCTAAATAAAACAATAATTGATCAAATTCTGGAGTATACTCTTCCATCTCCTCTGTAATCATATAGTTCATAAAATCTTGAACACGTTGAGCTTGATTTATTTTTTCGTTATCCTCTCTTCCAATAACCCTTGTTCTTACAGGTCCTTGAGAAGGTAATAATTCTTTATAGGCTTGTGCTTGAAATTGTGTAACAGCTTCTGATAACAATGGGTGAGTGACACTTGCGGAACCTCTAAAAGGTCTAGTCATCTCTCTTTGATTTAACCCAAGTAAATCTAAATTATTTGTATAAGAAGTTTCCCAATCTTTTCTTGAAACTCTATCTTTTTTATAATCATCAAGTAATCGATTAGCCATTCTTTGTAAAACCTCGTCTGACATGTCTTCGGCAAGGTTTTTAAAAAATAGTTCAGTTTCTGAAACAGCTTCATCAACAGTGGGTTGATCGGTGTTATCTGATTCTAATTCAACATCAACCTCTTCTGTCTCAGGAGTTTCTTTCTCCTCGACAATTGCTTTTTCTATTTCAGCCATATTAAAAATTAATAAAGTTTAGTTGGTTTATTTCTCGCCATTCCGCCACCACGAGCTTTTACCATTTTTCCTGCTCTTAATTGAGTTTTTGGTCCTAAGATAAATTTATTCAAAAAACTTTTAAAGCCACCGCTACCCCGTTCGCCTCTTCTTTCTCTCATAGCCTTAGAGAAAGCTTCTTTATTTTTAAATTTTTCTAAACCTTTAGTAATTGATCCGTCAGGATTTCTAAAAATAGATTTTGGATTTTTTCCGCCTACGGCTGAAGGACTTAATTTAGTTATACCTTTAACCGCTTCTTTTGCTTTAGGTAAATTTCTTATTGGCATGATAGATGCTTTTCTAGCTTTAGCTGCTTGACTAACAACATCTGATTTACCCATCGCAGATTTCAAAAGTCCTAGTTTAGATGCAGCCATTCCTAAACCTATAGCACCTAAAACTAAGTTTCTTTTTCTTGATCTTCTCGACATGTCTGTTCTCCTAATAATATATATATTTACGTTCCTTATAAGATTGTACCTCATCCTCGTCAGAATAAGTCTTTATAAAAGAACCTTGTCGGTATCTTAACATAGCCTGGGTAGTGCTGTCCACATAATCGTCATGCTCTCCATGTGGAAATGCTGCACATTCTTCAATAACTTCTTCTGCCCAATGTTCATCTCTTGGGTAGTAAACTTGGCCCGACTCGAAAATTGGAGCACAGGCATTAACTCGTGAATGCTTATCCTGTCCTCTTCCTGGTGTATAATCCATAACAGGTATACCCATTCTTCTAAACTCTTGTAATAAACTTTGACCCGAAGCTTTTGCTTCTATAATAACTGTTTCTGGTTGCCAGTATTTATATTGATCTAAAGCAACCATTTTTAATTCTGGAAAATCATATTTACCTTTAATAGCATCAATTAACATAACGGCATCAGGCCCTGATTCGTGAGGCGTGAATATTCCCCATGTGGTTATAGCAGAATAATCTGCAGTTTCTTTTTTACTAAAAGCCGTGTCGTATGATTGTATGACATGTTTTAAAGTAGGAATTTCCTTGGTCCACGGAACCCACCAGTCTCGTTTAATAATTGCTCCTTCTTCTGAAGTTGGGTTTTGCATGTATTGTGCAGACCAGTTTCTAATTGATATTGACGCTTTAACTTTTTCTAATTCATCTAGAGACCAATATTCAGGCCACACGGGTTTAGGATTATCTTCACCAAGCAAAGCAGGAAAAGAAATTTTTTCCCATTTGTCGGCTTTAGGTTCAGACTCTGCTTTGATTAATCTTCCAGTCAAATCATCTTGAGCCCACCTTGTCATTACGAGAACAATTGAGCCTCCCGGTTGTAAACGCTGTCTTGGTCCAGATAAATACCAATCATAAGTTCTTTCCATCGCACTATCTGATAATGAATCTTGTTCAGTATGTGGATCATCGATAATAAGTAAGTCCGCCCCTCGTCCTGTGATAGAACCGCCAACACCCGCTGCAAAGTATTCCCCACCATGATTGGTCTCCCAACGTCCTTTTGCCTTACTATCTTCTCTTAGTTTAACATCTCCAAAGATTTGTTTATACTCTGGACTATCAATTAAATTTCTTACTTTAGCACCGAACCTTGCTGACAGTTCAGCATTATGTGATACCTGCATTAATTTCATCTTAGGGTATTTACCTATCATCCATGCAGGAAAGTATATGGATGCAAATTCTGATTTAGTATGTCTAGGAGGCATGTTGACTATGAGCCTTCCTTTTTTATGTGCAGCTATCTTTGTAAATTCGTGAGCTATGTGTTGATGATGTCCCCACTTTTTTGGATCACTATCAGTTCTACAAATAAAATCTGGCCAAACATTTTTTACAAAATATAGGAAGTTATCCTGACATAATTTTATATGTCTTAACCATACTTTTTCGAGCCTCTCTCGTAGCTGATCTGTAGTTAATAAATCTGTATTAGTCATATAAATTTACTATACCCTTGGGTCCCCTTAAAATAAACCCCTTATCTTTTCAGCCCATACTACTTCTATTCGTGGTACTAAGTAAAGGTAAAGTAAGTAAACATACGATTTTTAATCGTAAAAAATTAAAAAAATAAATTTTTTTTATTTTGGATTTTGGTTGGTACCTCTATTTATGCCCCGTCCGTATAGGGACGGGCGGGGCGTTCATATGAATTAAGGCTGTGTTTGTTCTAGATATAAAATCCTAGCCCTAATGCTGTTTTTTATTTTTTTTACAACGTTATGATATAACTTATCCTGCTCAGTGTTTAGCTTTAATATATAGGAATTGTCGTCAACTCCATTACTAAAAGTAAACTTAACTTGAGAAGTTGAGGGATTAATAGGTCCCTCAATCTTAACGTTATAGCCTAAATACTTAAAGGGTATCATATCTTTTTATATTTAGTTTTTAACTCAACTGATTCACCGCTTATCAAGAACTGGTTATAGATTTCCTGATGTTTTTCTTTAAAAGATTTAACATCAAATCTAATTACATTCTTTTTGATTATTTCTAAAGAATATTCCTTGTTCTTTAGTTTACCGACTGTGAACCCTCCGAGTGCCTCAACAATTGGTAACGTATCCTCCTTAACGTTAACCCATAACTTGTTGTAGTTTTTTCGTAGGTCGTTAATCTCGCACGCTTTTAATAGCTTGCTAGATGTTGCTGCCTTTAGCTTTGGCAACTTTTTTTTAAGTACTGACATGTTCTACTCCTTTGTTAGTGTTTTTTATGTCTTAACTTAGTCCCATGAATATAGGATATAAAAAACAAAGTCAATAAAATAATTTAATTTATTTACAACCCCACGTTGTGGGGTTGTAAGTTAGAATCATTTTAAAGTGCGAATATTAGCAATATTATAAAAATAGTACCAATTGGAAAAAATACAGCGAATCTAAACAGGAAAGCTATAAATTCGCTCATGCAACCGCCTTTATAAATTTATTATTTAAGTTACGCCCAACGCCTTTGGCAACTAGCCCAACAATCACGCCTCTAGGGTCTAAGAATCGTAAGTCATGGCGATCACCGTCAATCACTTTTTTTCGCATCCAGTGCTTTGGTAACTTATCTTTAAAAACAACCGCAACATTAGCTCCAAGCTTTAGAGCTTTTTTAATGTCCGAGTCATTACGACCGGAATCGGAGAAGGTAACATTTAAATTATTATGATCATGATCCAAGTAATTTAATACCTTAGTATATTCATAAAATTGCACATCCGGATGCAGCTGATGCAGCGTGTTACCTCCATCGACTTTAAACTTATGCCAAGCCAGATCCGATGTACCATTTAAACGGACCGCAAATTTAAAGCCCTGATTCCTTGCCCGCTTTTTTAGCTGCTCAATCTCAAGGCTGAGCTGCTGTAAAAATGCATTCTTATTGGTCCAGAATAAATTTGTTTTTTTAATCCTTGCATTTTGCACCGATACCATTTGGCCTCGGCCTGATGTATTTAAGCAAGCTGCAGCACATTCAGGGCTAGCCTTTGGACATACATTTTTTAAACTTAGATCATATGGGGCCAAGTGAAGGATGGCCGTTTTATACCCAAACGGCTCTCCTTTGGCCATCTTAGTCTGACTGTAGTAATTTAACAGCATCAGTCTAATAACGTGTAATATTCATTAGTGAAATACTTCTGAAAAAATTCACGCCCTTTATTCATGGTCCTTGCTGCTGTAAGATCTCCAGCATTATACAACATCTCCGACCCTTTTATTACATCCAGTACAGCAACAGCAAAAGCCGGTATAATTGCCTTCATTCCGCTGAATGGATTTGATACCGTCTCAAGCTCAAAAGCTTTGGCCGGATCAACATAGATATCGAATGGAATTTTTATTTTTTTTCCTTCGAATATTATTACTTTATTTTTTTTCATTTTTTGCTCCATTTGTTATTTGAATCCCATTAGCATAAGATGGGTTTTACTGTCAAGCTTTATTTAAATTAATCCGGGCCCAGGATAATTAATTTTTTTATATATAAAGGTAAATCCATATGGCGAAAATTTTCGTTGTATATCTCAATATTTACCTGCGCATAAAGGTACATATAAGACGAAAAATTTTTCGTTATACATCTCAAGAAATACATGCGTAAAGGTACACGAGGCACGAAACTTTTTTCGTTATGCATCTCAAAATTTGCACAACGAAGTTGTGCAAATTAATAGATGCGTGAGACGTGGTTATTGCGTCAAGATTTTTTCAAAGATGTTTTTTAAGTTTAGGTTCTCATAAACTAGAACCAAGTTTCTCGGTTCACGAACCACGAAGAGTTGATATAGAGGAGTTTTAACTCCTCTTTGCGAGAGTGCCTCTCGCAAGATAAATGAATGTCCACCATTTTTAAAATGTGTTAAATGCCAATTAATTTGAAACTTTGAAAGCCCTAAATTCTTGACATCATTAGACTTGAGTTCAATCCAAATACTTTTCGCATTAATCAACCAATAAACGTCTGGAATTCCGTTAATTGTATTACTTTCTATACGAAAAATTTGACCTTTTAAGTTTAATTTCTTGATACGTTTCCAAAGATTTTTTTCTGATTTTGCCATTAACTTATTAAGTCAATAACATAAAAAAAAGGGCAACAAAACCCTCGCCTTGTTGCCCTCACATATTCAACTTACCGAATTCAAGTAAGTGAATTTTATTTGGCTTTTTCTTTAGGTTTATACCCTATTGCCTTAAAGTTATGCCACTCTACACCTGCACCAACTTTCAAAATATCTGAAAGTTTATTAGTCAATTCAGAAGTTGTAGTTGCCTCCATGATTATATCGTCACAAGCCTCTTCAAGATTTTGCAATCTAGCCAACTCCTTACCTTGTTCAGTTTTATTAACTTCTCTCTCTGCAAAGTTTTCACTCCAAGTCCTACATTGCTCCTCACATTTGTAAGAAGTAATTAGGTTGTTTTTTTCAGTACTAGAAAACTCATACTTCAAAGAGTTATTATAAGCCCTAGTTGTTCTAGCAGTTTTTTTGAAAAATGCTCTTGCCTTTCTAACTGCATTTTCATGTAGGTCTTCTGCCTCTTTCAAGTCTTGGATAATTTTCTTTGCTCCAATCTTTTCAATTAGGCGATTATAACCTTTTTCTGCCATTTCCATAACTAGTTGCCTATTCATTAATTTTTGGTCTTCAATTAATGGTTCTAGTTTTTTCCTTACCTTTGACCTCAAATGGTCTTGGGTTCTTACTTGTACTCCACTCATTATTGCTCCTATTTGTTTGTTAATTTATGGGGTGCGTTCTGTTCAATGAAGACCTTACTAACACCCCAGATTATTTTTATTGTTTACCTTTGTCAAAAATAATCAAAAAATTCTTTAATAGATGACTGGAATAACTGGCAATTCTTCAATATTTGTATGAATTGCTCCTCCGTTATTTCCCTCGTCATCACTTGTCATAGTCAACCAAACTCCATTGTTTAAAAGTAATTGAATTGGTCTTTTATGCCAACCTTGTTCCTTACTGTCTTTTTCTGACATATATTCTATTTTAATAATTGACTTACCTAATAAATGTTTTTCAATTCTTTTTTGCCAATTCAAACATAATTCCTTACTTGTCATTTCATCAAGTTTTTTTGTTTTTCCACTTTTCATAATCCCTCTCTTGTGCGTAATCCCAAACAATAACAAATCTCTGAAGCCATTTTACTTGTTTAGGTGTTAATTTAAAATTGCATGATAACTCTTCATCTGCACTAAACAATGGCGATAAGTTTTCCCTATCGCCAAAGTTGTTAAAGATTTTTACAAGTTTATCAATACTAACCATATTAACCTATACTGAAGCCACCACTATGTTCACAAAATTCTGCAAACTCTTCTACATTTTTAACTGAAAAAGGGTAGGAAGCGTCATGGTTTCTTTTTTTGTATATACGTTCCCATTTATCAAGATCTTTTTTTGGAAAATCTCTAGGAACTAAACTGTCATTTCTCATTTTTTTCTTAACTTCTTTAACATGTTTGTCTAATTCCTTTTCAACTTTCTCATTGTACACTTCAATTTTTTTTCTATTTGTTTCCCACTCTTGCTCAAATTTTTTAGCATGTCCTGTTTTTATTAAATGCCTTAATTGTTTTGCAATTTGAAGTGCCTCGTCTTCTTGAACAATATGGTGGTCATTATATGCCCAACCTTTTTGGTCTTTTTTGGAAACAACTTTAGTATGTTCAATGACGTATTTTGCTAAAGGTCGCCACCACCAAACATTATTTCTAAAGTAAGTACCTCTCTGACTTTGGTACTTTTCAAGTTCCTCAAAAAACTTGTCTTTGTCCTTTTCATATAAATCATTACTTGGTGATTTATATTTTGCCTCTTTAGGGTTTAGTCCTGTTAAATCAAATCCCATTTTTGCTCCTTATTGTTTAGTTATTATTTTAGAAAAGCCATACGAAAAACCATTTTCTTTGACTTTAATATCAGTACACCATGTACCAATTTTGTGTATTAAGACAATGTGAAAATCCTTATGTACTTTCTCTGTCTTAAATTTAAACTCATTAAACATTTTAGAAATTAACTTTTTATATGATTTGAAATCTTCATAGCATTTTTCATCTTGCCACCTTTGTTTTAAATAACAAAGACTTTCGCCATACTTTGAAAGAAAATCTTTTAAATCTTTTTCAATTATTTTTTTTTCTGCATTCATACTTGAACCTCGTATTCTAACCAACCATTGCCCTCGTCAACACCTTTTAAAAAAGCATTTAATTCAGCTTGAGTCTCAAATTGATATGTTTTTTTAGTGTAGTTTTCTATTGGCTTATCGATACCTTTTACGGTTTCGGTTCCCCATATTATTGTTACTTTTTTCATATTGCTCCTTTTTATTTTTTTTAAAAATTAAAAACATTCCTCTCCTTATCCCATGAAAATAAGATATGCAAGAGTTATTTTATATTAAAAAAGCAAGTAAAATGAGGATTATTATGGTTCCAATGGGAAAAAAAATGGGAATTCTTAATAAAAATGCGATAATTTCAGACATTTATATAGAATAAGTTCAAAATTTTTTAATTCAAGGTGTGTAAATTATAATTTTTTTATACTTTTTATTACTGAATTAGGAATAAGAGTAGTATTTCCAATAGTTTCTATTTTCTTTTTATCATCTGATAAAGAATAATCACCAAAAATACGTGTTATTCCTTTTGATTGACTTAATAAATGACCTTTAGTTATACAAGTCGCTAATTCACTTTTTTTAACTTCATCAAAACTACTCCAACTTGCATTTGAAACAATATCGAACCACTCGCAAGAAACCATTGGATACTTGTCAATTTCATCATAAATTTTTTTTGGTACAGAAATTTTTTTTATCTTTTGTTTTTTCATATTAAGTAAAAAAGTCGTTATGTGTTTTCAAGATTTGAAAAATATTTTCGTTATGTGTTTTCAAGATTTCAAAAATATTTTCGTTATGTGTTTTCAAGATTTCAAAAATCATTTCTTATCCTTAGTTAAAACTGAGACAATACCAATTGAAGTATTTAAATGAGAATTGTGAATTTCGTTGAAAGCTATCATCCACTTGTCACTTTTCATCAATTTTTTCTGGCGTAACGTCAATGATGTTTTTGGCTTCTCCGATTTTTCCTTCAAGCTCGGATAACCTTTTTTCAAGTTGCTCACGACTCATTCCCTCCAATCCAACATGTTTTACTTCTTTTTTGTCTACAAACATACCGGCCATTTGGCCAGATCTGTATTCTGCGTTTACTGCAACACCATACTGTTTTTTATCTTCTGCCTTTTTACTTAGTGTTTCAAATCTTTTATATTTTTTTAATTTATCGCCTTCATGTTTTTTTAATTCTTGATTGTATTTAAGCTCCATGTATCTCACAACATGGGGATTTTTATTTGGATCGGTTAATCTGCTTGCTATTTCAGTTGGCCCTTCTGGTTTATTTGATTGATAGCCTGCTCTTTTAGCTGCCTCAACCTTAGATATTTCACCCCAATGATTAACATAAATATCAACAAAAGCTTTTTGTTTTAATGTTAATTCAGAAGTAGATTTCAATGTGTTTTTTCTTTTGGCCATCTTGACCAAATATATCATAATTTTTTCTTAATACACTTCACTACAAACAAAAAATATTAAATTAAATTTGTAAAAAATGCGTCCTCTGCATCTTATTCCTGCCATATTCCTAAAACTGTTGTTTTTTTCCTAGGAAATTCCTAGTGTTTTCCTAGTTTGATTTGCTCTAGAATTGTTTGTTATCAATGTTTTTCCTAGAATTTGCTCCAAAAAGGCCTGTTTCTAAAAATTTTTATTTTTTTGTTTGTAAGGAAACGTACTAGGAAAAAGCCCCGTGGGCCGAGGATCGTGGAACTTGGTCACATAACCCACTTCAATTATACGAAAAAAAAAATTTTCGCTAGATAACTACCATAATTAACTAATCACGGGCCACGTACCTCTAATAGTATATGTCAACTATTTGACAACAAGATGTTGTTAATATATCACTAAAGTTGCAAAAATATTTCATTTTTGCCTCTTTGTTAGTTAAATCTGGGCCACTTTCTTAGCTTTTCATTAGTGGCCTAGATTATTTAATTGAAATTTTAGAAAAAACGTATATCTTATAGGAATGTTTCATATGGTTTATATGATTCCTTTCTACTTTGGGGGTGGCGATTGCTCCCTGCCCTCAAAGTTTAAATTTTTTTATCCACCATGACTAAGCTAATTTTTTATAATGAACGTAGACATTATCAGCATCCATGATTTGTCTACGTTTATTTTCTACTTGTCTTCTTAATTCTTTTCTCTCTTCCTTATCATCTTCAGACTTTAATCTTAAAAATAATTTAGAATATTCATGCCATAAGAAATGTCTTCTCTTAAATTTTATTAGGCCTTCTTTCAAAGCCTTAGAATATCTATATCTTACATTGTCTGGGGTCCAACCGGCCCACCAACAAATCTGTTCAAAGTCTTTAGAAGTTAATATCCAGAAATGTGCATCACATTTATTTAGACTACTTTTACGGTCACCTGCTAAAATTCTTACATCCTCAAAAGCATTTAAAATAACATGCCTCCAGAGCTTTTGTTCATTACATACATGATTATCATTTAGTACGTCTGAAGCGATATCAATGCCCATAAGTTTTAACAAGTCTAGAGAGTAAATCACGATAAACACCTTTCGAATTAATAAAATTTAAACGATTGGCGACTTCGTAATGTCCATATATATCATCAATTATTGTTGTGATATCTGCACCGGTTATATCTTCTCTTTGTATGAATTCTTGTAATTCACTAAAGTCTTCTGCTGCTGAATCTTTATAACTTGCCATTCTCATATTGTAACATCTTTTTTGATGTAAGACTTGAAGTCTATAATATTAGAATTGTTCTTTTTGACTTTGTATCTTCTGACTAAAACTTTTTTAGTTGTCTTATTTTTCTTGCTGTGAATATCATATAAATCATTGGTATCTTTTAGAAATTGAGGGCCCATTTCTGTGTAACCAAACTGAACACCGTTTAGCATAGCGAATACAGTTGATTGAAAAAGCTTGAATTGACTAGGCGTAAATCTCTCTGCTGTCAGGACCGACAGCTTAGTTAAATCAGTGATACCATCCTTTTTCTTTGCCATTTATATAATCTAATCCTATTTTAAATAACATTACTTGTTCTGCTTCTGTCCGTGATCCGTAAGAACTGGTTCCTGATCCATTACAATGAATACAAGAGGCTAAAGATTTTGACTCTGGAGCTATAATGAAACCGTTGCCATTACAGTCAAAACATTGCTTGTAGTTGTAACCTTTTACACTCATATTAAAAAAAATTTATTTACGCAAGTATTAATTGTAAAGATTATAAGTGATGGGATCAATGCCTATGGTTAATTACCCACGACAAATACCCCATTGATCTGCCATTGCCTCTGCAATTCCTAAGAAAAATTTTGATCTATTTTTTTGTCTTTCTCTACCGCCTTTATTAAACCAATTGCCAGGTATTCTTGTGCTTTGACGTACGTCTACAATATTTGTTGGTTTTAGTTTAGGTAAATTTTTTAACCATAAACAAGTTTTTTTCTGTAACGGTTCACCATATTCAAATGGCTGCACTATTTGAGTATACTTAGGTAATTCAAAAACTTTAGATGGTATAGGGTTTTCAACACAAACTTTTTTAATTTTAGCATTGTATAAACTTTCAAAGAATCTTTTTGCTTTTAATCCTAAAGCAAGTCTTGCTTCATTTAAAACTCCTTTTGGATATAAGTGACGAGCACCTGCATTTGATATGTAAGTACATGGTGGATGTGCAATCATCATATCCCAATCATCATTTAAATAATTTAAAACATCTCCTTGTAAATGTTTACCGGGACTTTCAGTGGGCAGTATATCACAGGACCATGCATCGTGGCCCTTTTTAGAAAAAGCATCTCTTACTATACCTGAATACTCACAAGCAATTAATACTTTCATTTTTAATGTTAATGTAATGTGCCTGATATTTTTAATTTCTTAAGATCTTTAGGGGTAATACCTTCAGCTGTAACTTTTAAAGCTCTAGCTTTACTATTTTCGATTCTTCTAACTAAATCCATAGTTTTATCTTGTGGTGCATGTTTAAATTTTTTCATCCACAACCAATTCCAAAAATTAAAAAGAAATCTATTATTCCATTTTTTGTTTTCAGTGTTCTCTACTTTTTCTATTTCGTATTCAAATGATAAAGTTTTTTTAGATTCTGGACTCAGTGCCATATAAATTCTATATGCTTTTCTATTGTTTTTCATAAATCCTCCTTATTCCAAGCCATTAGTAATAATGTAATTCCTGCAAATATAAAAGCTATTAACAATATACTAATTAAAAAATTCATTTTAAATTATTTATAACATAATAAATTATTAAAAGGCCAACTAATAAACAAAATAAATTAAAACCGAACATACCGAAACCAAAAGTGGCACTCATTGTTCAATTCTTTCTCTCATCTTAACAAATTTAAGTTTTGCTATTTTTAACATTCGGTCAAATAAAGACTCTGCTTTTACAGTATGAATTTTATTTCTCATCTCACCATTAACATATAAACTTACATTATTAGATTGATGGTCTAATTCAATTGTAAAAAACTCTTTAGCTTTTATTTTTCCGTCCATTTTTATCTTTTCTTAATTTAGCTATGTTATAATTTCTTTCAATCTTTAAACATTTAGGTTTTTTGGTTTCTTCTAAATGTTGTTTTAAAAGTTGTAACACACTCTTTTTAATCATTTCATCTGTTTGATAAGTTTTGTAATTATGTGCAGATGTAACGAAGTTTATTGTAACTTTATAATCAAAATTTTTTTTAGACATTTATTTTACCTTTCCATTTAATAATTTATTTCTAAAAACAGCAGGAGCAATCTTAGCCTTTTTGGCCTGATGATCTACATAATCATTTAATATTTTAGATATCATTCCACCAGGAGCTCTGAATTTTTCTTTACATAGAGCTTTTAAAATTAAATAATCTTCTTTCTTAATTGCAACTGATTTCCATTTATTTATGTCCATCTTTGACCTCCATGTCTGGTGTAAGTATAAGGGGTTCCTCTGAAACTGTGATTCCACATAACTCTCTCAGTCTTTTGTTTTCTTCTTTTAGTTTTTTTATATTTTCACCAAGCCTATCAAGATTAGCAAAAAGTTTTTTAGTCACTTCTTCAAGTTTACCTAATGCATCTAAATCACCTTCTGGTTGTTCTCCTATTGGTAATACTTGTGAAATACCTGTGTTTGTACCACCTGTAATCTCAATCGTTTTTTTTGTCATTTATGTCCTCCGATGTTGGTTCTTGTTTACGACATTCTAGTTCATCTTCGACTAAAATTGTCGCAACTGTTTTATTAAATGGATAATGTTTTCGTCCTATACCATCTACAAAATGTATTGAAGAAATGCCATCAACTAACATATCCATCTCTAATGAGTCTTCGATAGGTGTGCCATCAAAATAATTTGTTGGTACAGCCGATAATTGTTCGTCAACTTCATCTATGATATTATCAAGTATAAGACTTTTACTCTTTAGCTTTTTCATAAAATCTTAAATACATGGGATATGGGTTAAAGTCAAACACTAAATTATGAAATATTTATTAACTATTACACTGTGTTCTTTGATCGAAAATGTGTGTATGCAACCTCATACATTCCCTGGTGCCTTTGATAATCTATATAATTGCCAGATAGCCGGATATAATAAAGCCATTGAAAAAATCGAAGAAATAGGTATTGATAAAGTAAATGAGCACAAAATTTACACAACTTTTTCGTGTAAGCCATTTAACACAATATGATTCTTAAATTTATCTTATTAGGTAGTTTTTGTTGGAATTTTCATGATACTGGAACACAATGCACACAATATTTAATAGATAATTTACCAGACGGCCTGACATGTAAAAATAAAGCTTTAGAGGTTGGTAGGACTAATAAAGCAAAGATTGAAGAGTTAGGGGGCTTCATGGACCTTTATGAGGTGCATTGTATGGCAATAGAGCAAGAGGGCTACAATGTTGACGAATCATTTCAAATATCCTATAATATCTTATGAGGGCTTATCGTATCATAGCATACAAAGATGATTGGCGTGTAGACCAAGTAGTTGAAGCCGAAGATGACTTGAAAGCATTACGAAAGTTCTCCGAACAAGTGGATGCTGGTGAAGTAAAAATTACTGAAAATAGTTTTACCAAAAATGACAGAGTCCACATAACTTATGAGGAACTAAAATGAGTCCTGAAAAAATAAAGTTGTTGAAAGAACTTCAAGAACTTGAAAATAAGTGGTCAGCAGGTTTGCTTACAAATGGCAATTGTACTGTTGATATGCTAAAAACTGAAAGAGATATTAGATCAAAAAGAAATGCGATCAAATATCAAGATGTACAAGAAACTTTAGCTTTAGCCGGTTAATTTTTCTTAGGTTTTAAAAAAGGAAACTTTTGTCCTAGGGCTTCTGTCGGCTTAACAAACTCATAGTGATTTATTATCTTTAATAATTTTTTTCTTTTAACTGTACTATAAGGTATAAAAAGTTTTGCTAAGTATAATGCTTTTTGATGAGAACATCTCCACCTCCATTGCTCTTTCTTACCTAACGAACCTTTTACAACACCTCTAAAGTTAATGGTGCCAACACCGACAATGTCATAAAAATTTTTTATGCAATCTAAATCTGCCATAGCAATTTCCATATTTATATTCCATTTTAAATAAGTTTTACCATTTGCTTTATTACTTTTATATTGTGCATAAGTAACTGAACCTTCACCATCAAAAAGTCCTGCACAATAAGCTATCAAGTCTATATTATTATGTGGAAAATTTTTTTTATTTAGCATCACCCCAACTTTCTCCTAGTCCATAATCGACTACACTAGGCACTTTAAATTCAATTGCATTTTGCATTGTCTTCTTTATATCCTCTGCATGTTTTTTATCAACTACATTAAAACATAATTCATCATGTATTTGGAGAATAGGCAAATTACCATTTTCATAACAGTCTAACATTGATTGTTTAGTTTGATCTGCTGAAGATCCTTGAATAAGCCTATTTAAAGCTTTATAAGTAAAAGCTCTTTTAATATTATCTTTACCATACTTGGCTACTGCATCTTCATATTTTTCAGCCACATGTAAACCAAAATCTCTTGTTTCCCACATATCAAATCTACATTTCCTACCTTTTTTAGTTCTTATTACACCTTTTTCATCGGCTGCAAATTTGCATCTATCTGACAATTTTTTTACAAATGGTACCTTTTTATTATATTTTATAATTAATTCATTGGCCTCATCTTTTGAAACACCCAATGAGATAGCTAGTTTTTGTTTACCCATACCATACATTAAGCCTAAACCTATTGTCTTAGCTTGTGTCCTTTCTATTCCTACTAAATCAGCTACTGTCTGATGAAAATCAGCACTAGCATTCTGATAAGCTTTTACTAATTCATTTGATCCTTCATAACCATCACCAATACTTGCTGCATAATGCACTGTCATACGTGGCTCTTGTTGAGAATAATCAAAACTTCCCCATTTATAACCCTGTTCTGGAATAAATAGACTCCTAATTTTTGGGCCAAAATCTTTATTTCTAGCAGGCACTTGTTGTAAGTTTGGATTAGACATAGATAATCTACCTGATACTGTACCTCCATTATCTCCACGTAATTGATTTATCTCTCCATGTATTCTCCCGTTGACTTGATACTTCATGATCGAAGATAAAAAAGTTCCATGAAATTTATTTATCTCTCTTGCACTTACAATAAGTTGTGCTATTTTGTTTTTATTATTAATTAACCAATTTTGTGTAAAGGAAGGTTCTTTTGTTTTTTCGGTACGTGGGTAGTCTAACTTCAATTTGTCAAAGGCTTTGGCAATCTGGCGTGACGCCCAAATGTCTACTTCTATTCCTGATTCTTTTTTTATGGCCTGTAATATTTCTTTTTCTTGGTTCTTCATTTCTTTTTGTAATTCTTCAGCTTTTTCCACTTGCACTCTCACACCTCGTTGACGCATTTTTATTAGGATCGGAAGCAATTGCTGCTCCATCTCCCAGACAGTAGTTAAGCTTTGTGTTGCAATTTCTTGTTTAAATCTTTGCCAAAGTTTTAATGTAAGCTCGGCATCTTGTTCTGCATAATATCCAACATGCTCTGCTGGTAATTTCCACATCTCTGCTTTAGGATCAATACCATGAGCTGCTGCAGCTTCTCTTAATTCTGTCTCTGCTTTTATTTCATTTAGATAATCCACTGATAAAGCGTTTAAAGAATATGAAAATCTATTCTCATCTATTAATGCTGCTGCTATCATTGTATCTACAATAGGTCCGTGGACCGGGATTCCAGATGCTTCTAACCAACCTACATCGTACTGAGCATTATGAAACACTTTAGTACAAGGTAAAGCACATATAGACTTCATATATTTTTTTACTTGTTCAGGTATCATGTTACCTCCACCTAAATGTCCAAATGGAAAATAACCTTTCCATCCTTCAACAGCTACAGCAAAACCAACTATCTCTCCCTTGTTTAATGCCCAACCTGCACCTAATTTTTCATTTATACCATCGTCTTTAGTTTCAAGGTCTATTGCAATTTCTTTATATTGAGACAAATCTTTATATTCACTTGGTGTATTCCACATAGATTTTTTAAATGTTAGTGTAAGTTGTAAACCATTGCTCATTAATTATTATCCATTTTTAATATAGTTCTCATTACAGTAGTTACAGGGTTCAAATCGAAGTCTCTTGTGCACCCTTGTAATAAACTGATCAACAGAACAAGGACCACAATAGTAAATTTTGTTTTCAATAATAACTGCATCCTTATCACAATTTTGACATTTATTTTTTTTTCTTGTCATTTAAATCTGTGAGATGTTGTATTTCTAAATCACAATAATGTTTTATTTTTTTTATATCTTCAATTGATTTACCTTTTAAAAGATATCTACACACATACTTTATTACGTTTGCTTGAAAAGGATTAAGACCATTTGTTCTAATAAATGTCCAAGGTTGAATTAAAAATTGTTTATAATGGGAACCTCCTACCTGAACACCATCTGGAAAAGTTTCATCGAACATATCTTTACTTGGCATTTTTCTCCTGTATATAAATCAAATAATCTTGTCCTATTGGATAGTTAAACTTATAATCACTTCTCAACAAATGTAAAGTTTTTCTTGCTCTAGTTGCACCTGTATACCAAACCTTTTTTTCATCACTTTTTTCTTGCTTGTTTTTATTGTCAAAATCTGATGGATAATTACCTTTACCATATAAAACAACATGATTCGCCTCTCCTCCTTTTACAGAATGAATAGTGTCTATTGTTATTAATGGGTCCTTGTCTAATTCTTTTTGTCCATATCTTCTGAGTAATCTTATAAAGTGTCTTACTTGTTTTGGTTTAAAGTTTCTTCTTAAAATCCAAAACCAAGGTTTATTTTTTTGATTATCTTCTAATATTAATCCACACCATTCTTTTAAATCTTGAAAATTATATTCTTTAAAATCAGGTTGTGCTCTCCAAAATTTATCTAATCTATAGGCAGGGTCTTCTAACTCTCTTATGTGTTTGTACATATTACGAGCTGCTTTCTTATCTATTTTTTTACCTTTAGTTATTGCAGTCCATGCTTTTATTGATTCCCATTGTTTTTGATCAAAACATTTTGTACCTTTGTTATCTTTAAAATATAAACCTGCATCTTTTGCTAACATTCTCAATTCATTTACTGTTTCATTTATACGACCTAATATAAACCAATCCTCTTTAAAACTTTCAAAAGGAATTTCTTTGAATGATAAATAAGCTTTTACAAATCCTTTTGTGCCACCCGGTAAGTATTCTTTCTCTTCACTATCATTGATACCTCTTCTAATTATTTGTGAAAACTTATGTATAGCCTCTCCAAATCTTTGTGTCCTTCTAAGTTTTACCTTTCTACCAGGAAAAAACTTTGTAAAATATTTAGGGTCTGCACCATTCCATTTATAAATTGCCTGATCATCATCTCCCGCTAAATAAATTCTTTTTACCTTTGGGGCCATCTTATAAATCACCGACCATTGTAGTGGGGTGCAATCTTGTGCTTCATCTAATATTAAAACTTTTAAAGATGGAAATGTTACTTCTTTAATAGCTCTTTCAATCATATCATCAAAGTCTATAAATGATCTTTCTCCGCCACCTGTTTTGTAATGTTCGTATGTGCTTATCTTTCTTAAAAATACAGCAAGTGAATCTCTTTTATAGCTTTCTTGTTTATATGCTTCTTCCGGACTTATTAATAAATTTCTACCTTTACTGTAAACACCAAGAGACCAATCCTTATACATAAAATTATCATCAGCCAATCTTTTATCACTAGATTTTATTACTTTTGTTTGTAGTGCAAAATCAATAGTACAATCTTTTGGGTCGAATACTTCTTCTGGAAAATATCTTCTACAATATGTATGTAAAGTTTTAAACCTCGAAAAATCATCAACTGTATAATTAGGAAAAGATTCAATAGCTCTACTTACAGCAGTGTTAACAGCTTTATTTGTAAATGATAAATAAGCTATCTCTTGTGGCCTAACACCTTTTTTTAAATAACTTTTTAAAACTTTTTCTATGAGAGTATATGTTTTACCTGTACCAGGAGGACCAAATATTTTTATTGTTTTATGGTATAGTTGTTTTAATATTTTAAGTTCTAAACTTTCCTGTGTGGTATTCGTCATCCATCTCCGATATTGTTTTCTTACTTACTTTTTTTTCTGTTTTCTTATAATTTACAAACTTAGGCATTTGAACCCACCAAACATTTTTAACACCTTCATGATATTCTAATCTTTCACAGCCTAATAAATTTAATGCTTCAGATGCACTTTTAAATGTTTTGTCATTACCTAAAAATTTTTCAAATGTTATCTTTTTAAAATAACATATATTCTTAGATGAATCTAATACAACATAATTATCTTGGAGTTTATCAAAATCATCTTCTTCAATGTGACTTTCAAAAAACTTTTTAAGAAAATTATATTTCTCTTCATTCATAGTATCTTCAAATTTCATTCTTTCGTTTTCAACTGCAGTCTTTACAATAGTAGACATTAACATTTCAAATGGAGATGGGCCTGATCTAGGTCTTGGTAAAGTGATCCAATAAATTCCATACCTTAAAAGTTTTACTCTAAATGATTTTTCGTCTTTCATATCCTCTGGACTAATGATAATTTTTTCACCTTGAAATACAAAAGAATATTCAATTGACTTAGTGCTTCTTATAAAAGTAATTTCATCAAAATCATCAATTAAATCTGGCACCTGCGAGCCTGTGCCTAACTTTCTAAACTTACATTTATCTTTATCACATAAAGGTGTATTACATCTTAAGTTATAATTTTTTTTACTAACAGATGCAGCAACAGTGTTTATAACCTCTCGTTCATCTAAAGGTGTTGTAAATACTTCTTTATTTCTTTCTAACAATAATTTTGTTATTTCTTTTTTAGATAAATTTCCATCAGCCTTTCTCATTTCGAGGACACCAATATTAAATAATAAATCATTTCTATGATTGCCAGACCATTTTTCAGATATCATTTTTTGACAACATGGTGGATAATGTTTCCAATCACTTTCAGGCTCATAGTCTTTAACCTTAATTTTTTCTAAGCTCTCTAATGATAAAGTTTTTTTCTTTACAATTTCTAAAAAAGTTCCAATCATTACAGGTGTATTGTTATCTGTATATGCAAACTCAGTTGTAGCATTCATATTGAAATAAGGCATGTTCAAACATTTATTCATTGGAAAAACTTCTTGTGCTTGAAAAAAAGCATTGTTCCATTCATGGAGTTTTTTGATTACATTTTTAACAGGATACCAATTATCTAAAAATACAAATAAATGCAGGCCTCCTGATTTTGATCTTGCTGGAACTAAAGGTAAGTTATACTCCTTAATAATATCTACTATTTTCTTTTGATTATAACCTTTGTAATTATGTGGATCGATATCAATACAACCCCATTTACATTTGTCATCTTTTTCTGGTTTAATTCCTATTCTGGTTGTGCCTTCTAAATGTTCTTTCCAAGTTTGTTCTGTGATAGGTGCGTGGACCGTGAGTGTTTTAGCTTGGACCTTACCCCGTTCATCTACCTCCCCAGTAAGAGAGGTAGTAATGAACAGTTCAGAGTTACCCTCAAATATTTTTAAGAGCTCCCTTTCCATTGGCTAAAATGGTGTTGCTTCTTTTTTCTCAGCTGATTTTTCAACAGTCTCAGAAGTAAAGTCAACTTTACCAAAGATATCGCTTTTCATTGCACTTTGATAAAAACCTTGTGTTGTTTCCAAAGTTTTAAGATCTTTAGTTGCGTTCAAAAACTTATCAAAGTCTACGACCCAACCATACCAAGAATTTTGAGAGTTAGATTCTTTAGTAGTAGTTAATCTATAAACTGTAGACCAAGATGGTGGATTGAACATACCATTCTTACCTTGTGTTCTTCTTGACATAATCATTGAATTCCACGTTTTAGATTTTTTCTTTTGCGTGGATTTCATTGCGATTAATGCCTGTTCTACTGGTTGATAGTTTTCATCTAAGATAAAAACAAAATGGTTACCTGTATCTTCAACATAGTTTCCATTTGGTAATCTATCTTTGTTGTCTGCACCTCTAGTTGTTTCAGACATAATAGCAGGATCAGTATGAATTTTAACTGGTCTTCCTGGACTATCACCTTTATCCTTCCATTCATTAAAAGTATTTATATATAAACATGGAGTAACTAATACACCTTGTTTACTCTTCCATACTTTACCTGATGTTTCACTCCATATGTCTCCTTGCTTTGCAGTCTCAACATACTTACCATCCGTCTCATCTAAGACAGGTGAGTTAGCATAAAGGATTTTTAGAATTGGTAACTTTTGATCTCTCGCAGTTACAAACTCTTGGCCTTGACCTGCTAATTTTTCTAAATCTATTATTGCAGGAAGGCTATCTTTTTTAGTCGTCATTGCTTTTTTCTCAGTCATGATTATTCCTTCGTGGTTATTTTAGTTTTATTTGCAACATAAGTTCCAAACAATTCTGCAGGAACATCTTTACCAAGTTCAGATATTTGTTCTCTAACAAATCCTCTTAAACTACTTGGATGTACGGATGTCTTTTGCTGAACTGCAAGTCCCTTTTGTTTCAGCTCTTCTACAAGGGCTTTAGCTTCATTATCTTGTCTCATGCCAAATTCCAAAGAAACTTGGTTTTTAATCAAATCTCCGTGGCCATTTTCTCTAAGCCAATTAAAAGCTTCTTCACTTTTAGATGCGGGTATTCGAGCTGAATAGAATGGCTTAACTTCTACAGATGAACCATCTGCTAATTTAAGCATTGATAACCCGGCTTGTTGCATTAAGTTTGGAATAGTTTGCTCAGAAAGAGTTGTTTCAACTTCTTTTAACTTTTTAAGTTCTTCTTCAGCCGTTGATATTTTTTTCTGAGTTTCCAATAACTTTTTGCAAGATGTAGCTATGTCCGTTGACATAGCAGTATCTATCGACACGATAGATTCTGCTTCTAAGTCCATAAGAACCTCCTTGTGGTGAGATAGATATATTATTAAATTGATTTTTGCAATCAAATAATTTAAATATTTTTTAGTGTATAAATATAAAACTCCACCCTTTAAACATCAAAGACAATCTCTTATTGAAGGTGCTAAATATTACAATTATGCTTATTTTATGGAAATGGGAACTGGTAAAACAAAAGTGGCTATTGATAATTCAGCATATCTTTTTCAACAAAAAGAAATAGATTTTGCTTTTGTTATTGCACCTAATTCAGTGTATCAGAATTGGAAAAAAGAGATAGATTTTCATTGTCCTGAAAAAACCAATATATATATTTGGAAAGTCACAAAAGATAAAACATTTAAATTAGACCCAAAAAAATTAACATTTGTACTTATGAATGTAGAGGCACTTTCACATGCATCAGGAAAAAAATGGCTAGAATACAAGCTTTTAAAACATGGTAAAAAGAGCATAGTTATTTTAGATGAAAGCACTTCAATTAAAAATTTAAAAGCATCAAGGACAAAAGCCATTATAAAACTAGGTAAATTAGCTAAGTATAAAAGAATTTTAACAGGGTCACCTGTAACAAAATCTCCGTTAGATTTGTTTTCACAATGTGCTTTTTTAGATAAGAAGTTATTAGGGTATGAAAATTTTACAGTATTTAAATCAAGATATGCTGTAATGTATAGTATTGAAAGAGGTGGTTATAATATTCAAATACCAAAGTATTATGTCAATTTAGAAGAACTAGAATATAAACTTAAAAACTTTTCTTATAGAGTACGTAAAAAAGACTGTCTTGATTTACCAGAAAAAATGTATGTCCAAAGATACATTGAGTTACCTGAAGAACAAAGAAAAGCTTATGAACAGCTTAAACAATCTGCGTTGATAGTCCTTAAAAATGATGAGGTATCTTATAATAACAAACTTACAGAATTACTCAAACTACAACAGGTAGCTAATGGATTTATTAAGACAAATGATGGTAAAATAGTAGACTTTAAAACTAATGCTAAGTTAAAAGAATTAATGAGCATATTGGAGGAGAGTGAAGACAAGTGTATTATATGGGCTAACTATGTTCATAATATAGAAATGATTAAGAAAAAACTAGGAGAGGTATATGGAAAAGATTCAGTGGTTTCGATATACGGAAAAGACTCAGTTGATGTTCGTAACAAAGCTGTTGAAAATTTTCAGCATAATGACGGATGTCGTTTCCTTGTTGGGAACCCTACTGTTGGTGGTTATGGTCTTACCCTTACTGCTGCTAAGTATGTTATATATTTTAGTAATTCTTACAACTTGGAAGTCCGTTGGCAAAGCGAGGATCGTGCTCATAGATATGGTCAAACTTCTCAAGTCACATATATAGATCTTATAGCTACAGATACTATAGATGAAATGGTTTTACATAATTTAGATAATAAGATTGAATTATCTGCTAAGACTCTTGGGGAACAGGTTCAGAAGTGGCTTTAGTTTTATAATATTTTTCTACTCTTTCTAACCATTTTTCTTCATATTCTTTTAATTTTAATTCATCCATTTTAAATTCTTGATAAATAACATCTTTAGTGCATACACATATTAAACCTTGTGTTATTGGTCCATACTGTTTTTTATGGGCTAATGAATATGCAGCTATTTGGTAATAATAATCTTCAACAAATTCTTCACGTTTAACTTTATTAGATTGTTTGAAATCAATTATTGTAGGCTTTTCATCATATAATCCTACAACATCAGTAGCACCGGCCCATTTATCTTCATAAGCTAAACTTACTTCATTCCCCCAAACCACTTTCAATGGGTCAAGATTATTTACTATCTCATGGGCCATTAAACGGGCCTGAGCCCCTTCAGGAGCGAGGTTAAGGTATCCACGCCCATCTATGTAGTTTTCTAGAACATAGTGCATCTCCGTGCCTCTGAGGGCTGCCTGAGAGGTAATTCTAGCTGCTTCTTGGTACCCCACCCTCTCTCTCCATTTATCTAAGCCTGCCTTTTTTTCGTCACTTTGTGTGGCACTTAATATTGTTGTAACACTTGGTATTTTTTTGTTACCTACGTTATAGGTTCGTGAGCCGTCCTCCTCTTGCCTAGTATACTTCTTATAGTTGTATTTATTTTCTCTTTTGAAATCTGTGATAAAAAACTTTTCTTTTTCTTTTGTTAGACGCACATGGTCTTTTAGTTTAATTTTAAGATAAGAGCAACAACAATTCCTATTAAAGTTGTAATAATGAAAGCAGAACTAGAAATCATAATTTTCTCTAGTCTATGAATATCTTCATGTAAATCTTTGATTTTTTTATTAGTCTCTCTCTGCATGATAAGACAAAGCTTTTCGTGGTCATCTATCCTTTGATGAGCTAAATTATCTTTGGTTGATTTTCTTGGCATCCACAATACCTCCCTTATGAAACAGGGCATTATAAAGTTCTAAATTAGATTGTTGAGCTCCACCAAGAGGTAAATTAGATCTTCCAACTTCCGGTAATGGTATATTAGCTGTATTTGCTGGTGGCTCATTTACAATTGTTCTTCCTCTACCTGTGTTAACCTCAATGGGTGGTGCTGCCTCTGGATTTGGAAGTATATCTCCTTGTGCACCTTCTAATATTCCTGTTCTAAAAAAATTATCATATTGTGTTTTATTACCCTCTATTTCACTCATCATAGCTGTTGCATCTTCGGCTGCCATTAAACCTTCATCAACTAAAGCACTAGATAATTGTCCGAAATATCTTGTAAGTTTTTGTGTTGAGTCAATTGTTAATCCTTTACCACCAAGACCATTAATTAATAAATTAGTAATTTTTGGAGATGAAAAAGCTCTAGCTATACCTGCAGGACCTAATACAAAAAATGCAGCAGTGCCTGGATCAATACTACCAGTACCTCCTAGGAATAAACCGAGACCTTGTGATAGAGCTCCAGCTTGATTTAATTGTAAAAACATTACTGGATTTGATCCAGCTTCAGATGCTTGTTTAATTTTACCTTCAAGTATGTTTATACTTTTTGTATAATCTTCTATAGCATCGGATTGAGTTTTTGTTAAGAAACCATCTTTTTTCATTAGAAATCTATGTTGATTTAAAAACTTAGTTGCATTACCTCTTGATAATACTGGATACTGCCCTGACAAATCTCTAGAATTGTTTAAAAAATCTTTAAAGAATTGTCCTCTAACTGAATCTTTTATTAATGCTTTATTTGGAAACACATCATATGTTTTACCATTTATAGTTGTTTTAGATTCATCTAATACTTTAAAAAATTCATCATAGTAACTTTCCTTGTTAGCTGCCACTATTTGTTTATAGATTGTTTCCTGTCCTCTTTGAGTATTCATAATTTTTTTTAGGGTTGCATCTCTAAAAAAGTTTGCACCGAAATTAGAAAACTGTGCAGCTGTTCTTCTTAAATTATTTAAACTTGCTGGTAATGGAGAGTTTGCCATCATAGCTTCCATCCTTTTTAAAATCTCAGCTCTTACAGACGCTGCCTCTCCTACTGGTCTCATATTTCCTATCGATGTGTAAATTCTTCTAAAATCAACAAAGTTCATTCTTTCTCCCATACCATCGATCAAACCTAGCATTTTATATATCTCTGCTCCCTCATCAGTGTTTCTGATTCTTGCGAATTCTTTTAAAGCATTACCTACATAATCATCTAAACTTGAAGCTGGTTTATTTAGGTAATGACCAAGTGGTTGTCTTTCTAAAACATTTAGTGTTTTAGGAGCACCTTTAATAATTATATCAAATTTAGGATCAAATGTTCCATCTGGTCTTCGTGCAACTTTATTTATCTGATTTGTTAGGTCATTCCACATACCTCTTTTTGTAACTTCAAAAAGTTCACTATTTTTTGTTATAGAATCTCTTACCAACTTTCCTACTGCATAACCTGTATCATCAAATGCAATTCCATCTAAAGTTTTAAATCCTTGGAGTGTTTGATCTACAAATGCATCTATACCATTTAAGGTTGCCATTTTTCCACTTTGCTCAGCTGTTCTTAATTTACCAGAACCTATGATTGCACTTCTAGCTGCAGAGGACATAAAATTTATAACATTGTTTTCACTTATGAAACCTGGTGTAATGTTTGCTTTTTCAATATCTTTGAAAAATGATGATGATCTAGTTTTAAATTTATCTATGGATGCCCTAGCTTTATCAGGGTCTTTTAATATAGCTAATTGTTCTTCTGTTAAGCCTTCTCTTTCAAGTCTATTTTTTTTATCTAATTTTGGTTTTGATAAAGTATCTAATTGATCCTTAGTAATTGATTTACCTTGATCTATTTCTTTTAACACTTTAAAAAATTCTTTATCTCTTGCTAACATGTGAGTAGCTCTCTCAGCACCTGCAATAGTATCAATAGTTCCTTTTGTAATTTTGTTATAAGCTTTTGAAAGTCCTCCTGCTAAACCAAAACCTAAAACTTCACCAAAAGCACCTTGTGCTGCACCTCTTGCAACTTCTTTTACAATACTTTCTCTAGGATCAAATGTCTGTGCTATACCAGCACCAGCTGCACCCCCAATTCCAGCACCTGCCGTAGCGTATCCTATTTTTTGCATTGTGTTAGCTGATATATTTAATAAGGGTCTTACAAGTCTTGCAGTTCTTGCTGCTAAAGCTCCTGCAGCAACTAAAGAGCCACCTCCAGTCACAGGGGCCAAGGCTGCACCAGCCACACCTCCAGCGATTGATAATCCAACCTCTGTTACTATTCTCATAAAAGTTGGGCTTTTTAAAAAACTTTCTGTATCTTTGTTATACTTACCTTTTTCGGCATCTAATAAGACATCCTCTGGACTAATCATCAATTCATTTTCTGTATCGAAATCAAAAGTTCTTTTTTGTTTTTGTCCAGATAAAAATGTATCTATTGCTAATTGTTCTTTAGGAGTAGGTTGATCTCCTTTAATTCTAAACTTTTGTCCATTTACAATTATTTCTGACATATAATTTCCTAATTTCTTGTAACATCAATTACATCGCCTTCTTTAACTAAAGATACCTCTCCTGCTAAATCTAAGTAATTTTCTGCACCTGCTCCTGATTGTTCCATTATCTCCATAGCAGTCATAAAGTCTGCATTATTGTTTTCGGCAATTTTAATTGCATCAGCAAAATAACCATCTAACGCTTTCATCTTACCTTCAAATGTAGCCTCTGTATCTCCAAGTTGTGGTATTAATTTTGTAATTCTTTTAGCTTCTTGTTCAGACACAGCAGCACCTGAAATTGCTTGTGTTATAAATGAAGTTGCTTGTTGTATTTTTGCTTTCATAGATGCGTAATCTTTTGAGTATGATGTTCCCCCTGCTCTACCTAATGTAGCTCTTATTCTATTTATGTCAGCAAAGCCAACTGGTTTACCTAGTCTATAATAATCATCTTGAATTTTAGATAAAATACTTCTTACTCTTTTACCGCCTTGAATTTGTTTTATTTGTTCTGCTGATGGTTTAGAAACAATATTAATTTTTCCGTCAGCAGACATTTGTGCTATAGTACCTGTCGGTAAGTTATAAGCTTTAACTTCTTCTGCAGATAAAGTTCTAACACCTTTTCCACTACCCTTTTGTTTTTCGACAGACAAAATAGTTGCTGGTAATTTTGCAAAACCTTCTCCGAGTGCAGATGCTACAGGAGCTAAACCTTGACCTTTTGATTGTAGTAATGGAGCAGCTAAAGTTGCAGCATATATAGCTTTTTCTTGTGGAGTTAATGCACTAATACCACCTGTATTAAAATGTTTTATAACTGGTTTTAAACTTTTAAAATATCTATCTCTAAATAATTTTCTTGTTAATACTTTATCCATATTACCTCGGTTGCATTAAGTTGTACGCTGAGTAAGCACCTAAACCTGCTCCTAACGCTTGTCCAACTGGGTTAGCACCGGGGGCCGTGGTTTGTGTTAGTGTACTACTTGTTGTTGGTAAATTAGTCATTATACCTTTTAAAAATTCTATTCTTTGGAATGGCTCAAAAGATCTTTGTAATGCCGTTTGTCTTTGAGCATCTAGTTGCGCTTGGCCTATTCCTCTTTGTAAAGCACCAGCTTGCAACTGAGCTTGAATGTCTGCAAGAGACATTGCTTGTTGTTGTGCTCCAACAGAAGCTAAAGTTTGACCTCCAGCTAATTCTGTAGCTCTTTGTCTTTGAGCTGCACCTAATGCAGTCTGAAATCCTTGTGCTTGTGCTTGACCTATTTGAGATAAAATACCTCTTTGTAATTCTGCTCTTTGAACTCCTTCTCTACCACCTCCAAAAGCACCAGCACCAACAGCTTGCGCAGCTATTTCATTCATTTGCATTTGACCTCTTCTAGCTATTTCATCAGTAACGAATGATTGAAAAGGATTTAAAAATTGATTTATGTTAGGAGCTTGTAATCCAGATTGTATTGCAGAAATTCCAGCACCAACTGTACTCGCACCAGCTCCACCAGTTCTTGCTGCAGCTATTGCTTGTTGCTCAGCAGGACTTAATCCAGCAACTTGTATCGCTGGTAATGATACGGGTTGTGCTGCTAATTTAGCTGCCTGGTCATATAAAGAAAGTTTACGTGCCTCAACTCCAGGAGCTTCTCTTTGAGTAACTACCTGTGAACCTGAACCTGATGCTGGAGCACTACTTCCACCGCCAAATATAAAACTCATTTAATCTCCTTTGTATATAAATACCTTTTAACTGCCCAACCTTTTGTTTTTAAAAAAGATTGCCAACCTGGTCTTGCATGCACTGCTATTCTTTTACAATCTGCAGATTTTGCAAGTCTTTCTATTGTATCAGCAAGTGTGTCTTGCCACAATTCTCTCTTCTCTCCTTTTAACAAAATTACTTCACATTGATTATAATTAGGTAATGCTGTAATTCTTGTGACACATGTTCCAAAAACTTTCATAGTCTCACCATCATCTGAACCAAACATCATAAATAATTGTAATTGACCTTCTCTAATTAAAAGTTTTAAATGTTCTATACTCATAGGATTGCCATCATACTTAAGACCCTCCCTTAACATAAATTCTACCAACAACCAATAATCATCCATTATAGATGGAGTTATTTCTAAAACATCAACATGTTTTTCTAATTTAATTTTTTTTGGTATCATTGACTAAATCGTAAATTCTTTTAAATTTTTTTTGTTGGTCATAAAAAAAGTCTGCACCAGCTTTTCTCATACCTTTAAAACTTTTTGGATCAGCCCCTGATAAAATCCCTGCACCTAATACTGCATCTGCTCTAGATACAAACTCACCATCAGCTAATTGAGCTAACATTGTATCTTCATCTTTATTTCCTGCACCTGCACCATCTTCTACATAACCTGTAGCTCTTACATAATTATTTACATCATTTTCATTATGATCAATTTTAGACGGTAAATAATTTATTCCACCTTGATTATATTTTGGTATTGCGGTTGCAAGTCCACCTTGATTTGCATAAAACATATTTGAACCAATCACTTCAGACCTAGCTGGAAAAGCGTTTACGACTGGTTCAAAAGCTCCCTGTAATTTTTCTGATTGTTCTTTATATGCTTGTTTGTAATCTTCTTCAGTAAATATTGGTTCAGGCATTTCTTCTTCACCTGCTAATAACGGAGTTAATGCAGATGCCACTAAAATACTTTCTAAAGGTTTATCTTTTGCTTTTTGTAATAATGCACTTATGCCTTTCTTTTTACCAGCCTCTGTCGCTGCTGTTTTCATAGTTGCGTCTGCAGCTCTTGTAGTTGCTAAATCTGCTCCGCCACCTCTTGCTGCAAAAGATCCTAAATCACTCGCAGCTCTTTGTTGTGCAAAAGAACTAGCACCTGCTGATTGACCAAGTCCTGTGATAGTTGAAAAAGGTGCTCCACCTCCCACATTTTGAAATACTCCCGCACCTGAAGGGCCAAGTGCATAAGCACCACCCCCAACAATCGCTGCATCTCTTAATGCTCTTTTTGTAGATTTCCCTCTAAGTTTTTGTACGCCAAATGTGGCTAAAGCTATTGTAAATGGGTCCATATACTAATTTCCTAATAATAGCATATATTAACATTTTACTTAGTCGGTATCAACTCTTTGGGTATTGTAAGATCGTCTTTAAAAACACCCTCATAAGAGTGTTCTCCAACATGTATTATTGGGTCCATAATATAAGCATGACATTTACCACCTATATCTTTCCATAGCTTACAAAAAGAAAAATCTTCTCCTAAATAAGTTTTTGTTTCTGGATCGTGTGTGGTATCAAAGAAATTCCACATATTTGGTTTCTCAACATATTCCCCATTTATAACAGTTTTTTGTATAATTTGTTTTTCAGGATAATGTTTTATCATTTTTTTAAATACATCTCTTTTAATAAGCATACATCCTGTAGGACTATGGGTAACTTCTATTACACCATCTATCACTTTAATATCATCAGCATTATCGACTTTCATTGGATAAGTATGTAATGCTTTTCTAATATCATCAGCTGTTTTTATTTTACCTTTTTGCATTTTTTTAAATGCTTTATCCCACCTAAGTGTCTTTAAAGGATAAGGTATTGATATAACATCTTTGTTTTGAGCAACCATTTTTAATATTGATTTAGCATGAAAATAAATATCAGAATCTATAAAAAGCATATGTGTATAATTAGATTCTAAAAAACCTGAGACACATAAATTTCTTCCTTGAGTTACTAATGATGATTTCATTAGTTGAAATGTAGTGCTTATATTTCTTTCAAAGCAAAGTTTTTGAAACTCTAATAATGCTTGAGTGTAATGAATTGAACACTCACTATGAACTGGTGTTGCTACAAAAATAGAGTAAGGAGCTTTTTCTAATTTTAATTTTAACTTATCTTGTGGACTACCTTTCCATAAAGGTGTAATAGATTTTTCAAATGGTTCAGGTCCTACTTTTAAATCTGTAAGTGTTTGATAGGTATCGTTGTTAACGTAGGTATTTTTCATTTAAAGCACCTTTTAGAAAACTTTCCCATTCTCTACCTTTCTTCTCCCAATTATAAAATCTTTTGTAAAATTTTTGTTGTTCATTTAAATGTTGTTGTATAAATTCTTCATGTAAATAGCTTGATGCAACTCTTATTGCATTAGCTGTATCTATAGCCATTGTTTCATAATTTTTTGTATAGTTTACATATACAGGCCACTCTGCACATGTTTCGTATAAAGCACCAAAGTTGTTTGTAATAACATGCATACCACAAGCTAAAGCCTCTAAAGCTGATACACAACATGTCTCTTCAAAGATACTAGGATATACAAACATATCATATTTAGGCATTGATTCTTTAATGAATTCATTTGGCTTATAACCAATATAATTTACATTAGGTAATTTTTCAGCTTGGTCGTATAAAAGTTTGAATTGATCATCATTTTGTTTTTTAAATTGATCTCCATAAATTTGTGTGGATGAATAAACATCTAGAGTAACATTCATATCAGTTATCTCTTGCATGGCTCTTAATAAAACATTCAAACCACGCCATGGTGTGCAATGATGAATTAACTTAATAGGTTCACCTTTTTGATAGACCTTTCTTTGTGGAAAGAAATCTATTCCATTTTTAATTACAACTGATTTATCTGTAGGTATATCAAAAAAATATCTAAATTTTTCATAATTCCAATGACTGTTAAAAACATACCAATCATACTCATTATGTCTCTTTTTATTTCTAAAAAACTCTTGTAAATTAGGTTGATCCCAAGAATTTTTTTGCCATAATATATTTAATTTATTAGGATCGATTGGAACTTTACCTGGTATAGAAGTACATATTTGAACTTTATCTAAGACATCTTTTGAAACATGCTTTTGAAGCATTTCCATCTGTAGCTCAGTAGCACCTCTTGGTTGCATTATTTTTTAGTTTCAATACCCAAAGGTATTTTAGTGACTTTAATTTCTAAGTCCTGTCTAAAATCATCATGGGTTGTATCTGTTTGAGGGTCCGCAACATCAGCATCAAATTCTTCTTTTGATGCATAAATTTTTCCTGTTCTTTTATGTTTTATAATTTCTTTAGCTTCTGCTGGTATTTCTGGTATATCACTCATATTATCTCCCTTGTCGATTATATTTCTTATACGATCTTTTTTCAGATTTTGAAAGTCTTTTTTTATGCCTTCTTGGTCTTTTTCTAGGTTTAGGTCTAGGTACAAAATCTTTAAATTTTCTTTTAGCCATTTATAAACCACGCTAATAAAACAAATCTTTTGCCATTTAAAAGCTCTGTCACTTGATGTTTTAAAGCTGCATCAAATGAAACCATTTTACCTATTTCAGGTTCAACCCAATACTCTCTTATTTGAGTTCTGCCCCCACCATAGTCAGCATTAAGATATGTAATTGTTGTTTGATTGTAATAAATAGTGTCATCATGCCAAGGATGAGACTCTCCTAAATCCCAACTAATTAATTCAATATTTTTTAATTTTTTTGTAGGATGAATTTTTTTATAAAGATTTAAAATATCTGTAATTTTTTCATCATTTATTTCTGGATTTTGTAAATCAATTAAAAGTCTTTTTTTAAATACTTTAGTTTTAGATTTGTTGTTTTCAAAAAAAGATATTAAGTAATCACATGTATTTTTACTTAAAAAATTTGGTATAACAATCATTAACCATTTTCCTGAGATCTGTCTATTTGTGCATAACTTATTACACCTTGAATTACGTTGCCTCCTGTAGCTGCTTGAACTGTAATTGCATCACCTGCTTCTAAATTTAATCCTTGAGGTGTAGCATTAGTTTGTGACTTAGCAGCTAAATCGTCTCTAAAAAATTCATACTCTGTATTAGAATCAGAAGAATCAACAAAATTCATATTTACTAAAATAGCTGATGAAGCATCGCTGTTTGAACAATAAACGCTTTTAATAATTACCGTTGCATTTGAGGGGCAGGTAAATACAGTAGTCTTTCCTGTGCTTGCTTGTTTAAAACCTTGATTTTTATATCTAATTGTCATGATAAAAAATAGTTAAATGCGTCTTGTTCATTTTTTAATTCTTGTTGATAAGAGGTGTTTAACTTATCTTTTAAAGTTTGTAAAGATTGAGCAACTTGTCTTTGATTATCTTGTGTATAAGTAGGTGTAGGTTCAGGTATTACAATATCAACTCTTGCCATTATCTCATTCCATCTGGTTGTACATCTGCCCTAAAAGTTCCATATCTCCAACTTTGATCAGTTGAGGTATTTGCAACTTTAATACTAGCAAATCTTGATCTTGCTCTGGTATCAACTTTTTCTGTAGAACTTGATATTGTAAAAGGTCCGAGAGGCGAGGATGTTGCAGTGTCAGCCGGGAACTTTCTTAAATTTATAGTTATCTGAGCATCACCAGTAAGTAATTTAAAATCTGGAATAAATCTTCTAATACTCATAAAAAATTGTCCATCACCACCTTGTGACAAGTCAAAATCACCAGATTGTATAAATGCAGGTATCGCTGTTTTTGCTCCTAAAGAATCAACTTGATTATTTCCTACCTCGTGAGCATAATAAGTTGAGGCCCCATTGGCTGCAGTCACCCCTTGTATTACAGGAAAATTTGGTACTCCTGTTGATGAATATTCTGTTGCATAAGGTTTATCATATAGTGTTGCATCTGCGTATGTTGATCTAGCTAGTGAGCCTGTGGTCCATGTATTTTCTGTGTAATTGTAAGTGACCACACGATCAATTAATGTAGAACCGTTTTTAGGATAAAACCAATTTATCTCTTCATATAAATGATTAATACCAGCATAGACTTGTTCACCGTTGCCATAGCTTATTCCTAAGTTATTTCCAGAACTTGTAAAAACAAAATCTTCAACTAAACATGGTAATGACTTAACTGTCCCGTCATATACGAAAAAGCCCCCTGCCTGTCCCATCCAATAGACGGCACCATTTGCATAAGCAAGAGCATGCTGTCCTATAAGCCCACAGTTAGAACCAACTTGTCTAATAGAAAAAGTAAAAGGTGGTCCAACGAATTGCATTACATAAGCTGACGTATCAGTTAAAATAAAAATGTAATCTTTACCCCTAATAGCTCCTACTATTTTTGTCCCGGAATCAATTCTAAAAGTCCCGGATGTGTTAATAGATGTCGGTGTATAATCTGTTATATCTTCCTGATCAGAAAATCTAATAAACATTTTATCTTGTGTAGATGTATTTCCAATAGTTGTTTCTGTTCCTAATATAATTAAGTGTCTATCTCTTTCAGAAACAATCGACATTACTGATGCCGTTGGAGCATTACTTATAATTGAAGCTCTTGTTGTTAACGCTGCAGGAAAATTACTTATTGTATCCCACTCAAAGCTTTTGCCATTTTTAACTGTTGCAATTAGTTTTGATCCAAAGTGATCTAATGACCATGATGCTGATTCAAGTGTTACACCTCCAGAAATAGATGCACTACCCCATCCTAAAAATACTTCGCAAGTTGCTCCAGATGCATGACCTTGTCTTGTCCCTGCCACAGCTCTAGTTATTCCTGTTAAGTCATTACCTGATATACCAGTGTAACTAATAAATTCAGAATTTACTTTAATCACTCCCGATGTTGGAAAACCAGTCGTTGAAGTTAGAGTTATCGATGTTCCACTTCCTCCTGTACCATTTGCATCGTCAAGAAGTAATCCATTTAACGTTGAGGTTACTCCAGACGATCCTCCCCAACCAGAAGTACCATATCCAAATCCTTGAGTTTGATTTATTGGTCCTACTTTTACATACGGTTGTATGCTTGTTGAACCTGCACCTAAAGTGCTACCACTAGCTTGACTTGCCATTGTGACTGTAAATGAATCTAAAGATGCGGTTATTACTTCAAAAGGAGTTGATGTAAAATCAGTGTCAACATATCCTGATCCAGGAGGAGCAGTTGTTGATGAAAATAAAAAGATATCTCCTGCCGATAAACCATGATTTATTTTGTTAACAGAAATTGTTGCACTTCCGGCATTTGTGTCAAAAGTAGCTCCGGTTATTGTAGTGTCTAATGGTGTAATATCATAAAAAGCATTCTCATAATAAACTAATAAAACTTTATTTGTTCCTATGGCTGCGTACCTTCTTCCATCTAAATCAGCCCAAATAACTTGATCTCTAGCTACTCCGCATAATGTCTTTGAAGTAATTTGTTCCCAACCACCAATTTTTTCAGGTAAGCCATATCTAAATCTGACAAAATCACCGTCAGTCCATTGTCCTTCTGCTCCTGTCGGAGTAACTTGTTTATTAAAGCCAGGTGCTATTTGTACGTTTGTTAAAGGCATGGCTAATTATAACAGATATTATTCGTATTTTAAATAATCCAACAATCTCTTATCTGGTCTGTGGATACCAATTTTTATGTATATTAAATGCAATTGAGTATCTTGGAGATGTATATTTGAATTTTTTTACCTCATGCCAAGCATCAGGATGAAATAAAACATACCCACCAGTTACTTCTTTTATAGTAGTATCAAAATCTTCAAAATGTAATCCAGGCCCATTATCATCTAAATGTAAAACACCACATATTAAAGTTGTCTGGTGATGACAATGTTTTGCTACATGGTGCTCACCCTCGTTTAATTTATTACCCCATGCATTGTGTATGTATACTTGTTTATGTGGACCAACACATCTATGTATGTCAGGTATTATTGCTTTGAAAAATTGTTTAAAGTCAGGATCATTACAAAACTGAACCCAAGATGTCATATGAGCTTTTACGTTAGTAATACCAAAATTTTCTTTTATAAGATTTTTTTCTATTTTATCTTTTAGTCTTTCTATAACGTCTTTTTCTAGATATGTATTTTTTAATAAATATAAATCAATCGGTTTCGCTACAGTTCTAAAAAGAACATCATACTTCATTTTGACTTAATTTCTTTTTCTCTTTGTGTGGTTAATTTTGAGTGTTCTTTATTTTTATTAAATCTTTCAAAATTTACTACCAAACCCATTAGTTCATTTTTAAAATGTTTAAAAAATTCTGCATCAAATGTTAAACATTTTTTTTCAGAAAGAATTTTTACTTCTTCTTCGTTAAACATTAACATTCCCCCACCATCTTCAAATTGTCTAAACTTCATACTAACTCAACTTCTCCATCATATTTATATGCAGTATGTGGACCATTTTGATCAACATAATGCAAAAATGTTTGTAAATGCCAATCACCCTCAAACGGTTCTCTCCAATGTTCTAACTCACATCCAAGATAAATACAAGCATCACCTGGATTTAAATCAACTGATTTACCATCCATATAAATTGGCCATTGTGTTCCATCAGAACCTAGCATGACAGTTACACTTACTTCACAGGAAGGTCTATCGCTATGTTTTTTAAGATCAGATAATAAAGTATAAAGTCTAAAAAAAGAATAAGTCGGAAATAGTTTTAAACCAGTTTCTTTTTCCATTAAAGGTAATTTTTTAGCTAATAGTGATTGCATTAATGGATCTTTATAAAAGTAGGTATCACCATTATTATTTTGTGTACAATCAAAACTATCAAAATTTCTTATATGCTTTGAAATACAATACTTTCTTATTAAATCTACTTCATCTTGAGATAAAAAATTTTCAACTTTTTTATATTTAAAATCTTTTTTTAAAGTGCCCATGCTACTATAGAATACCTTATACCTTTCTCTATTGGAGTTACACAATGTGGATACATAAAACTACTAGGCCAAATAATTAATCTATTAGGTCTTTTTTCTATTTCAATTTCTTCATCAGGAAATTTAAATTTTAAATTACCACCTTCATAATCATTGTTAAGCATTAAAATCATACTTAAACATCTTGGAACTTCATAAGCACTATCAACGTGATAAACGTAATGTCCACCTTCTTCATATTTTAGACACTGCATATCTATAATAGCTTTTACAAATTTTGTATTTGGGTTATGAGTAAATTCTTGAACATAACTATTTATAAAAGGTTTAAATCTACTTCTTAAAAAATTACCCCAGTGAAGATTAGTCAAGCTGTCGTTTGGGTGATTAAAATTTAAAGATTGTGTTTTTCGAATTTTTTTATCTACAACTTGTTTTTGATTTATCGTAGTATCAGATACTAAGCCTGCATCTTCAAATTTTTTCTTATTCATAACTTTTATAAAGCTACTTAAAATTTCCCATTCTAAGACATTATCATATGTTTTAATAAATTCTTTTGTATTCATTATTTATAATTTTTCTTACTCCATACCATATCTCTATAAAAGTGTCTAAACTTTAAATTAAAATTTGTCCTTGTTTTTTCTATATCATCTTTCTTATATTCTTTAATACTCATTTTCCAAGAGTCTCTTTTAAAAGGTATAACTTGAACGTAAGGAGTACCTGCCTTTATTGTTGAAATTAATTCATCGTGTTTCAAACCATTTACAACAAAAGGAAAGTTTACTTCAAAATTTAATTTATCCGTATCTACAATACCAGGTATTATAGAAAATCTATCGTCTGTATTATTTAAAGGTGGAACAAATAAACAAGAATAACCAGGTGGAGTTTTAATAGTCCATGGACTAACAATTTTATGAAAGGCTAAACCTTTATTTTTTTTAACTAATGGTGAATCACCTAACTGATCAATCGGATGCCATTGAGTTTGCCATGGCCAATTTATTAAATATTTATAAGCATAATCTGATTTAGTTATGCTTGTTTGTTGAAAAGCATCTTTTTGTTTTGTTTTTTCATTTTTAATATTGTGTTTAATTCTTAAATCATATGGCATTTTTAAAATATATCCAGTAGTGTAGGTATCTAAAAATGGCTTACAGTGTTTTACTGTCATATCATCTACATCATTAGATAATTTTTTAAACCAATCAGGTATAGTTTTTGTAGCTGGTACTGGTAATAAAGATTTATCTGTCCATTCTAAATATTTTTTGGGTGCTAAAAATTTTATGTCTTTTGAAAACATAAAATTTTATATCATAATTATGGTAATTCTAAAACTGAATAATATGGTTGTCCTTGATCAGCAAAATACTTTTCTAATGGCACCGTCATTGGATAAGTTAATGATGACGTATCCAAATTTTGTAATTGAGTTTTGTAAGCTGACCATTGATCATAATTAGCAGAACCTTTCCAATTTTCTAAATAAACATCGATTGGTTGAATTAGGTTAAACGCTATATAATCATCTAATCCTTGTTGTTTTTCATATCCAGTTTGAGTTTCATATAAAACAGGTGGATTTTGAGAACAATCATAAGCCCAAGTACCTTGTCTTAATTTTGTAAAATCATCATCTGATATTGTTTCTTCAACAAAACTTCCGCTTAAATAATGTCCAGCAATTTGAGATTTATCAGCATCATTTGCAGCTATAGAAATTACGCCTTGTTTATTTGGTGAAAAAAATACGTATGCCATAAGCCTCCTATAATAAATCAAATATTAACATTGTACTTGGTCCACCAGGTTGTCCTACTGAAGGTGCAGGTGCTGGTAAATATCTTCCTGCTCTACCAAGTTGATAATTTTGTGGTGTGTTACTTCTATTTTGATGTAATATTCCAAAACACTCACCTAGTTGAACTGGTGAATTTGTTGGTCTAAGACCAGCTGCTCCACCTAAATTTGGAAAAAGATAAGCATCATAAACTGAGTTAATTACATCAGTACTATCTTGAATATCTACTTCTGGAGTTATAGCAAATGTTGAATCAGTACCTTGTGAACCTGGAGGTCCGTAAAACTGAGCTCCCTGACCACCGTTTGCAACGTTAGTGTATGTTTGACCTTGAAGGCCACTCGCTGTTGAAGCGTTTCCAGCGTTTCCAAAGTTGTGAGAAGCG
>VTLG01003497.1_pt1 | contig 39289 bp, 37 predicted proteins | sample 4694571 | NCBI WGS metagenome assembly VTLG01 (sample SAMN12604809, study PRJNA352737) | marine metagenome | biome: ENVO:00000447; feature: ENVO:00000209|ENVO:00000569|ENVO:01000036; material: ENVO:00002151; isolation source: viral sequences binned using virsorter ... | reverse complement strand
CCGTCTTTCATAGCTTCTGGGCTATCAAATTCAAATATTTTCATTACAACTCCTCATTAAATTTATAATTTATAATACAGGAAAAGGGAGTCAAAGTCAACTCCCTTTCCCCTTTTTTATGATGAGAAATTACTTCACCGAAATAAGGCGAGGCTTCTTCTCTTCTGGAACTACTCGCTCAAGATCAATCAAGAGCATACCATTTTCCAGTTTTGCACCGTTAACAACAACGGCATCTGCAAGAGTGAACTTACGTTCAAATTTACGATAAGCAATCCCACGATAAATTTGATTATCATCAAGGTCCGAATCATCCTCTTTCACTGAACGAACCGAAAGAGTACCATCAGCAACTTCCACCTCAATGTCCTTCTTACCGAACCCGGCAAGGGCCATTTCAATAACGAAGTTATATTCACCTTCCTTCCGAATGTTATAAGGTGGGAACCCTACAGACGTTTTATCGTTAGCGTAACGTCCTAGTTGATCAAAGACTCGATCAAACCCAACAGCGTAGGGTGTAAGTTGATTGAAATTATCGAATAGACTTAGTGCTCTGCTAGTAACCATTTTTATCTCCTTTACTAAGCAAGATTATGTTATGCATCCCATTATGGCGATGCGTTAAGTGGTAGTTTTTTTTGGTTATTCAGAGAAACTACCAAAACTCACTAGTAATTTTTGTTGATTGCTGAGTAAGAACCAACCTCACTCACGCTAGGAGAATTACTAATGAAACTCCTGTATTATATATAGGAATTCTTTTTGAAATTACAACCCCTATATATAAACTTTTTTTAATTTGGTGCGACAAAATCCTCCTGTGTCTGCCTATTCTCACGAATATCTTGGATGACCAAATCTATATTTGACCCACCCTTGGATTTTGCAACCTTATGACCACGATCAAAATTACTGCTCTTCAACGTAGACACAGGAATTGCATTACCATTACTGTCATTAGGATTGTCAAGGTACAATTCCTCTAGAGATGGCATCTTAGCAGTATCCACCTCAACAACAGTATTTTGCTTATGCAAGATATCCAAGACCTCGTATGGTGTTTTGTTATGGACATTGGTTAGTACATTAAACAGAATGACCAAGCGGTTGACAAGAAATTCAGGCTTTGATTCTGAATTATAATACAAGTAAGAACCAGGCTTTTTAGACTTAGAACTCAATCCACCTTTCATCCTAAAGATGTTGTAAGATGCTTCCTCACCAAGCTCTTCTGGCTTTTTCATCAACTTCTTGTTAATAATACTGAACACCTTAGCAAAATTTGGCCCCTTCTTCACATTCCAATTTGGAATTGCTAATTTTGACCGAAACTTTTTTGGATTATCAAGAGCATAACGAAGCATTACATAGTTACGCAATTCTGTATTGGTAACTTGTACCTTATCATATACAGCATTAAATTCCTTCAAATAACGCTTCAAGGCATTTACCTGTGCAGAAGAAATAGACTTCACACCACCAAAATAAGAAGCAAAGTCTTCTACATTCTTGGGCTGATTGTGAGTATCCATCCATACAAGCAACTGTGCTACGATAAGATCATACCCATTTACATCGTAAGCAAACTTCGCACCACTGATGCGACTAAGAGCTTCTCTAGAGAAATAATCTCCTTCATCCTTAGACGCAATAGAACTAATCTGCCGGCGAAACTTGGTATACCACTTTTCAAGTAACTTCTTCTGCCAATCATCCCAGGCAATACCTTCATTCTTCCAAATTAGAGCATTTGAAAACTGTTCAATATCTCCAGCTGTTGCAGTAACAAAAGGAATCTTAATTTCCCGAAGATACTCCTTAATACCTTCATCCAAATCTCCAAATTTCTTTCCTGCTACGTTTACTCGTTCACCTTCATCTCCTAAAAAGACAAGTGCGCTATCAGAAGCAAATGGCATTTCGCTGTTAAAGAAAGGAATAATTGATTCATTCAAACGGTTCTGACCATCAATAATGAAAAATTTTGCACCCTTACTCATGCGTTCTTCAACATAACTAAGAACACCTTTCCATGCTTCAAGTTCCTCACCTGTAGCATCTTCCATGTTGTTCTTCACCGAATTCAAAAGAAGTTCAGTAGGAACTACCACAAAAGCATCTAACAAACCAGAGCCTTTCGCAAGAGAGCGTAGATACGCTTTTGCCCGGCGGCGATCATGACGATTCCACTCAAGCTGTTGTGCAAGACGCTGAAGAAATCCCTTCGCAGAATTAATCTCAGGTTCCTCACCATTCTTACCAAACGATCCCAACTCATACAACGTGTAAAGAGAAACCGTTTCAATTCTAAAATTTGTGCCGTTCTCGACACACCACTGTTTTGCCGCTTTGTTAGCTGCGACCGCTATTTGATCTGCCATGTAAATCTCCTTATGGCATTAACATTGCCCGATATCGGGTCAATGATTTAATAGGAACTTTTTTATTTAAAGTCAGCTAGTTCCCTTCTCTGACTATAAAAACTATAATACAGGAAAAGGGAGTCAAAGTCAACTCCCTTTTTTAACTTTTTTAAAATGCCTCCTTTACTTCTTCTTTTGATAATTCTTCTTCTTCACTAGTAATTACACCAGCATCAATCTTAGAATACAAATCCAAGAAGCTTTCTTTTGTATCCTCATCAAACCGAGCGACACACAACTCAATCGCTTCCATCTTATCACCAAAGATGGCATAGGCTTTTACAATGTGATCCAACCGACGAGTCGAGATGACTTCATCAACGCCACCATCATAGAAGGTCTTACGGATAACTTCTGCCCAAGTAATCAGGTTAATGGCAAAATCCTCATCAACCTTACCATACTTCTTCATGGAGTTAACTACGATCTTCTTCTCAGTCGCAGCAGTCGCATAGGGCTGTTCCATCGTGATTGCAAACCGCTCTAGGAACGCTTCGTTCAAAATGTTGGTTCCGATAAACCGACCATCTTCAGAACCTTTACCCTTAGTATTTGCGGTAGCCATGACGTTGAATCCCTGGGCAGGCTTCACCCAACGATTTACCTTTTTCAAATAAACACCATGACCTTCAAGAACAGGCTGTAAGGCAAGCAACTTGTTAGAACCCAAATCACACTCATCAAGAAGTAGAGTGCAACCACGTTCCATTGCCTCAATCACAGGACCAGGCACAAACTTGGTTTCACCGTTAACCAACCGAAAACCACCGAGCAGATCATCCTCGTCAGTTTCAATAGTGATATTGACTCTGATCAACTCTTTTTTCAATTTTGCATGAACCTGTTCAATCATCAGAGTCTTACCGTTACCAGATAAACCAGTAACAAAGATAGGATAGAACAAACCAGACTTCACAACCTTCTCGATTTTTGAGAAGTTGCCCCAAGCAACAAATCCCTCAAACAGAGCAGGAACTAAATTCTGCTTTTCCATATTAGTCGCAACCAAATTTACGCAAGCGGTTTCAGTATTCTCAACCGCAGCTGCAACAGGACCACCTTCAAAGGGCAGTTTATAAGAACCATAGTGAGCCTTAAACTCAGGTTTCATAAACCAAGTAGGAAAAGGAACACCCGCCTTCTCGGCAGCTTCCCGAACATTTTGCTTAGAAATAATGGAACCATCACCAAACATTTCAGCAGCAGTATCAACAAACAATTTTTTACGAGGTGAGAGATACATGTTTAATCCTTTTCATTTCTCATCATATATACATGCTAACATAGTCAAGAGGAATTGTCAATAGGGTAAAATCGTTTTTTTATGGAGTGTGACATTTTTATCACTATGCGACCATTCCCACAAATTTATTCAGCAACTGGCGACTAGAAAGCTTACCTTTAGACATTTTACCAAAAGCAGACTTCAGTTTTGCCTTACCAGCACCAATCAGCTCATCATCAAGAGTCTCATTTTCAGTCTTGAGAGCACTTCCACCAGGCAGAACATAATACTCATCATATCCCATCTGCGAAATTGCGAGATACTTGTTCTTGTTGATGAACTTAACCTTTTCCATAATTTCCTGGCGACTTACCAGCCCATCAAAAAGATAGTAAAGAGTGTTCTTATCAACCCGACCAGACTTACCACTACCAGCGATAAAGAACCCGACAACATTCATTCCAGGCACCCGACCTTTGAGTATCCGAAGTAAATCACTAGTCATTTCTGTGACTTCATAAGTCTTGTTTACTACAGGGTCAGTGATAATATCGCCATCTTTATTGCGAGCTGTCCATGAACGACTCAAGGGTTTGACAGTTTCATTATGTTCGTTAGTGCGTGGATCAAAACTATAATCATATACACCATGCAACCGATTAGAAGCACCATCAGTCAAGAAAATTGTGTTAACCTTCTGTACACCAGTATCATTCTTGAACTTAGGAACCAAATCCATCGCAGCAATGATTGCTTCATTCAACGGAGTTCCACCAAGATTTAAATTATTAGGATTATTATAAGGAAACCCTAACTCACGCCAATCCCGATATCCACCATACCGAGCAGCATACATCCAAAGAATGTGCATCATATCCATTTCTTCAGCAAGAGTCATATTGCTGGAGAAGAAGTTTAGAAGATGAAAATTGCTGAGAGCAATATCACCAGCCTTAAACTCATTAGCAAAACCAGACCTTGATGCATATCTACGAACATTGGGATCACCATATACATCAGAGAAAGCAAAGACCTCAAAAGGAATCTTTGTCCGGCGACAGAACCAAATCAGATTGTACATTTGCGACAGAGTACCAATCAGATTGTGACCCATAGAACCAGACCAATCCAAAATCATAACCATACCGTGATTAGTCGCACCAGGCAGAGTAGTCACTTTCTTAAACAAATCTTCATTGTATTTGTAAGTGTGAAGCTTGTTCATATCCAAAGAACCAGTTTTAGAAGTAGCAGCCCGAGCATACTGATCAGCAGCTTTCTTCATCTCAAATTCTTTGACCATGTAAGCAACAGTCTTTTTGGAATCGTTCTTGAGGGTTTCAACTTCCTCACGAGTCTTATCCCAATAAAGAGCGTCCTTTGCTTTTTGAATATTGTAATATGTCGTAAACTCTGTCAGAAGAATCTTAGGATCAACCACAATATTTTTAAGGTCTACTTTAGGAATTTTAGCATAAGTCCGATCACCGGCACCCTTATCCCGAAGAGCATCCAAACCCTTTTTAGAAGCAGTATCAGTTTTAGCAACAGGAGGCCCACTCTTATCAGTGGACTTTGTGCCACCCTCTACATCACCGGCTTCACTAGTTTCTCCACCATCAGCAGATTCGTCTTCAGTGTCATCTTCGCTAGTTGCGTCTGATTTGCCTTTAGAAGTTTCATCATCAGCATTTCCATCATCGGCATCACTGCCATCAGCATCACCAAATTCAGCATTTTCTGTGTCATCACCTTCACCACCTTCAGTACCTTCATCAGAATCATCAGACATTCCAGCACCATCTTCACCAGAGTCGTGATTATCAGTTTCGGGTTCATTCTCTTCCATCCAAGCATAAAGCTCTTCAGCAAGGTCAAGAACCTCATCTTCAGTTTCAGTTTTTGCAACCCGATCTACCCATACCTTTTCCTCATCAGAAAATACGATATTGGTATCACCACCCTTAAAGAAAATATTAATCCGATCAATCAGATTGTAAGTATTAACATCCTTACCAATAGTTCCAAAGAAATCCTTTGCAACCAAATCAACATATCCACGCTTGAAAACACCGACTAAGCCAGGATATTTCCGTTTCGCAAATTTCTCAATCCGAGCATCTTCAATGATGTTCACAAAACCGTGATTGATTTTCCGAACCTGAGCTTTCTCAAGCATATCCAGAGGAGTCCAAAGAGCATGACCGATTTCATGGCCAACCATAAGATCATAAATGTCCTTAGTCATTTCCTCATCCTTCCAGATGGGAAGACCTAATTCACGACTCTTGGAATTGAAATATGCCGTTTCCATTTGCTTATGGACAACGAAGATATCCTCTTCAGCGAGAAGTTTCGCAAGTGTTGATTTATTTTTGATCATGACTTATTATCGCATTTTCAATAGGATTTGTCAATAGGGTTATAGCTTTTTAGGTCATTTTTTTTATATTTAGTCAAAAGTGTGACATTTATGCAACATTACTATCACGTTAAGTCTTTGAATTCATTGACTTTTTTTTCATCTTCGCAGCACGTTTTTTTGACATATCCAATTTCAATTTACTCACCCGTTTCGTAAAATTGGTGCCTTCCATATGATCCATCTCATGTTGAAAAATACGACATTCCAATCCCATCATAGTTACCTCATGAATACCCCCTAGCTCGTCCTCAAACGAGCAAGAAACGTGATCTGGGCGACTTACCTTCAACCACATGCCGGGATATGTCAGGCACCCCTCATCCATCAATACCATCTCTGTACCTTCACTAATGATTCGGGGATTAAAACAAGCTATAATCTCTCCCTTATTTACATCCGAATACATAACGAATACTCGCTCCATTACTCCACATTGACTTGCAGATAGTCCAATTCCATGAAAATTCTTCATGGTTTCTATAAGATTTTCCTTTAGTTCTTTTCGATCCAAGTCTTCACTACATCCCGACAGAGGAATAGTTAGAGCTGCATTGTCATTTTCAAGTAGTGTGTATATTGCCATTATGTTCTTCCATAAAAAATAGTGTTGTTTACTTCCCAATCAAATAGATACCAAGCACAGTTATCTTTGCCTGTCATATTACCAAACCATTTAATTCTGCCTACACTCACAATTTTACTGCACATATCCATGTAAGGAACACTCTGTTTAGTATGCATCCAATCTGCATCAAATAATAACCATGTTTTAATTCTTGGAGCAAACCATGAAATCATAGGATGTAAAATCTTTCTATCCCAAGGCGGATTTGTAATTACATATTCTGATTCGATAAGTTCATTAAATCCAACATCAGAATAATCATTTTTATGTATTCCCTCTGCTTTAGGCTCGATATCACTTGCCCACATACAAACACCTTTTGTTTCTAGATGTTTTATTAATGCTCCATTACCAGCACAAGGTTCTGCAAATAAAAAATCCTCTGGTAAATGTTCCAGTAGAGGCTTCACTGCTTCCATCGGTGTAGGATAAAAATCTCTTGGTTGTCGTTCAAAGTCGCTTCGCTTGCCCATTATTCCACCACATGACTAAAGTTCCTGACCTTCTCAAATTTGATTGTACTTCTAAACTTATCTACCAGCACATCCTGTTTATGACTAATCACAAAAATGTTCTCATCAGATAGAGTATTGAGAATTTTCAAAAACTCATCTGTGCCAGCACCGTCAAGCGAACTGTCAAAAATCTCATCTAGCATCAGTAGATTCGTATTGGTGCTGTTCTTCATCTTTGCAACAGCTCTCCATGTAAACAGAAGTGCCAAATCAATACGCATCTTCTCACCTTCACTGAATGAATCATAAGTAAACTCATCACGATATCTTGACTTGATGGTTTCCTCAAAACTTTCATTCAAAGTAAAGTTCACATAGAACTCCATAGAAGTCAGATAGGTATTAATCAACTTATTCATGATAGGAAGATACTGCTTGATAATCTTGGTCTTGATACCAGTGTCTTGTAGCATATTCTTTGCGGCTTCTGAATAAGTCAAATCCTCACGCAATTTAGATTTATGTTCCTCTATGGTATTCAGACTTTCAGTTAGTTCTTTCAGTTTACTATAGTCAGACTTACTTACATCGCCAGTTTCCAGTTGAGCAATCTCTGCCTCCAGAGTAGAATTAAACTTTTCCAGTTGTACAATAGAACTGTTATCCTTTGCGATCTGTACTTCATTCTCTCTTACTTTATTTGCGATATCATCTATTTCTTTTATTCTATTCTGTGCTTTCAAAAGCTCTTCTTCAAGTTCTTTAATACCATCTGAAAATTTGGTTACTTCTTTCTGCTTATCAGATATCATTTCCTTCTTGAAAATTTCATCTATATGTTGTTGACAGGTGGGACACTCAGCATTGTTCTCAAAAAAATCAACAGCCTTAGAATGTGCTTTATGTTTCTCTATAAGAGTAGACTTTATATCAATAAGTTTGAAAGCTTTCTTTTTGGCTTTAACATCATCCTGAACCTGAATTAATAGGTTATCGTTCTCCTGTTGAAGTTTTTCTATAATAGCCTTTCTTGAAAAAATCTCTTCCTCATTACCACCAATAAGACTTGTCTTTTCTGCAATCAGTTTATCTTTATTCTTCTTTACATCATCAATATACTGCTTCTGTAATTCAACCTTCTCTGTAGTAAGTTCTCTCTGATAATCTATATCCTTAATATTATCAGCTATGGTTTTAAGTTTCTGCTTCAATAACATATTCATCAACGAGAAAATTTGTATATCAAGAATCTCTTCTACTACATCTCTACGATATCGAGCCTTCAACTGCATAAATGGAACGAATGTAGATGATCCAAGAATAACAACTTGAGTAAAGCTACGGTAGTTTAGTTTAAGGATTTGTTGTTCAAGATACTTCTGGTAGTCTCTTACATTTGCATCTTGATTATACATCTTGCCGTTAATGTATATCTCAAAAATATTTGGTTTAATACCCCGAACCACTTTGATTTTCTTAGAACCAATTTTAAATTCTATCTCTACAAGACAACCACTACCGTTCACAGAATTTAATAACTGAGGCTTATTGATTCCCCGAAAAGGTTTACCAAACAAACCAAAGCATAGCGCATCAAGAATCGTAGACTTGCCTGCGCCATTCTCACCAATAATTAGAGTAGTGGGGTTTCGGTCTAATTGTATCTCTATAAAGTTATTACCAGTTGAAAGAAAATTCTTCCAACGAACATATTTAAATTCAATCAAAGTTCCAAATCCTGAGCCTCGTTATATAATGTTCTCATTGTATTTTTAAGTCTAGTCTTATCCAATGTAACATTCAGTTCATCAACATATTTTTCAAGCAGAGTCATCGTATCTTCTGTATTCTCTACAATATCATCTGATACATTACTTGCATCTAGTTCTGAAAAGTCCTCAATAATTTTAACTTCATAGGCATCAACATCTAGAAGTCTATCAACAAACTTATCAAATTCATACAAGTCCTTCTTGTTAACCACAATCAATTTTACATACTGGTCTTTGTATTGTTCAACATCATGCTTACTATAATCTTCTTGAGTGTCATCATAAAATATCTTCTTAAAAAGTGTGTAAGGATTTACAATGCGCTCAAGTTCTCTTGTATCCGTATCAAAAATATGAAAGCCTTTTGGGTCATCAAAATCATTCCAATAAATTTGGTATGGTGTTCCTAGATAATAGATTTGGCCATCATCTGACTTGTGATGAAAGTGTCCACTGAATACAGTATCAAATCTACGAAACAGTTCCTTGTCATATCCATTTTCTGAATACTGTCCACGATGCATTTGAAAGCCACTGATTTCTAAATGTCCCATCAGAAGATCAGTCTTTGCGGTTTTAAGTAAGTTTACAGAATCACTATAATTGTTTGTATTAATCCACGGCATAAACAAAATAGGAGTTCCATCAAATTCTACTATCTGGGGTTTTGAATAAATTGTTGTAAGTATATCTTCACCAACAAGCTCATCCATAGAATTTACTTCATTGGTGTTCTTGTAATATGTATCATGATTGCCAATAATAATATGTAAATCAATATTTAATTCCTTGAACCGCTCAATGAAACGACTGCGAAAATCATTTGCAATACGATAACTTATATACTTGCGGCGATCAACAACATCTCCCATATGAATACACGTTGTAATATCTCTCTCCTTTAACGTAGGAAAGAAAATATCATCGTAAAATTTATAGAAGTAATCATTGAAGTTTAGATTATCATTCCTTGCACCGAAATGTGTATCAGTAATAATTGCTATCTTCAATTAATTTTCTCCGATAATGCGTTATCAACATGTTTACATGATTTACATTCATGACAAACAATAAATTCACCATTTTTTTCTATAGGTTGTCTACAATACCAAACCATATTCATTAATTTTTTTCCAATATATTCTATACTTTGTCTTTTTGTTAATTCTGGGTTACAAGGAACTGGATGACTAATTGGAGTTTCATGAGGATATGATGCAGCACTTAAAGTTGGATTACTTATAAACTTTATCTGATCTTCAATTGAAATTTCATAATCATTATATATAACATCGGTAAAATCTTCTAAACATGAGCCAATATAAATTTCATTTGAATTTGTAATTTTTGACATTGTTCCCGCTATTAAGCTCCAAAAAGATCGGTCTATAACAAAGTAGTTAGCTAACGAAAAATCTTCCTCTTCATAATAATCAGGCAATAGCCCCACTATTTGTCTTACATCTATTGTGCTTTCAGTATAATTAAAATTTCTAAAAGTTTTTTTCATATAAGGAACAATTTTCCTTACTGCTTCAGCTTCCTTTTTATATCTTGGATATTGTATTCCTTCATTATTTTTTAAATGAATGTGATGAACATATAATGATTTATCTGTTTCAACTAACAAATATTTTAATCCTGCTACAGAATCTATTCCACCAGAAAGCATTAAAACAGAAGATTTTTTTCTAAGAAATTTACTACTCTTCATTCCTCCCTTTTCTTTTATTTCTATCAATTTGTCGAAATGGCTTTTTTCCATTTCAGACACTACGCATCATCTTCCATAAATGTCTCAAGGCCCTTTGTTTTAGGTGACGATTTCTTTTTTGGTTTATATACGTCTTCTTCTGGAAGCATTGAAATTGGATCAAATCCTATAACAGAATATGAAGAATCATCACCATCCATTGTTGTCCAAGATTCGTATTGAGAATTTTCTATCATTTTGTTTTTGACATGAGTTTGTTTTTTCTCTTTTGCAATCCTTCTAAGAAATGCATAATATATAATTTGCGTAAAATAAGCAAAAGGATTGTTTGATTTTTCTGGATTAAAGTTCGCAACATACTGCAAGCAATTTTCAATGCCATCAGATATCATTTCATCCCTGTAAGTATAATTAATAAAATTTGGACGATACGAAAGATGAGTTGCTATTTTTAGAAAACACTCTCCTATATAATTAGATACAGGTGGTTGATCTTTTTCATTCTCTTCAGCAACTTTACATTTTTCCTTGAACTCAACCATAGCTGCCAGAAATTTTTTATTATCAACGTAATGTGCGCCCTTTGCCTTTTTAGTTTTAGCCATAACTACTCCTTAACGATTTACTATTGATACATCATACATGATAATTATAATAATGTCAAGGAACAAAAGGGAATTGACTAATTAAAAAAAATGTGTATAATAGAGTATGTATTCTCTTAATGAACAGTATCGTTTTCAGATTCTAATTCTAACAACAATTCGTCATATACATCTTCATCTTTAATATTATCCAAAGCTTGTTTAGTAGTTTTTGAATTATCTACATTTTCAATTTCTCGTATCACATGCTCATAATAACGGCAAAGACCTTCTGATGCATCAGCAATCAATAAAACGTGAGAACTTTTTATTGTGAAAAGAGATTGTTCTGTATAAGGGCCAATCCAACGACTAAGATTTAGAGAATCTACAAAACCTTTTTTTGTAAGCTGTGATTGTACTTCCATTTTAAGAGGAAGATTAATCATGTATTCACCATTAACAATATCATCACCTAATTGACAAATGATCTCTTCTCCATTTGTAAGTTTAACAACTTTATATGATGTTGTATTCATTTTAAATTTACCTTACTTATTTCGTAATTAAATTGTTGCTCGTTATAGATATTTATTCGTTCCGTAAAGTGGGTAAGTGTATAATTCCTTCTTTCCTTATATGATATATCATCAGCTATATCAAAAACTATAATGGAATTTTTAGTTTCACTAAGACGCAATCCTCTTCCAATGGATTGCAAAACTCGAATTTTAGACTTGGACGGTGAAGCGAACACGATGTTATTGATATTCCTAATATTAATACCAGTAGAAAAAGTGCCATAACTCGCAATGATGATCGAATCCTTTTCATTTTCTACTATGCTCCGAATGTCCTCTCTTGTTTTTGTGTCCGTTCCACCATAAACAAAAAATACCTTACGATCCTTTATTTCATCATTTGCCTGTTCATATAATACCTGTCCATGTTTCTCTACTAACTGAAATAAACATAATGTATTGCCAGGAATATTGCGACACAAATCAACAGTGAATTTATTCCTAGCGCTATTCGTAACCAAATATTCAAGTTCTTCAGCATATGTCATTTTCTCTCTTATATTTGGATGCCTTAATACTATACATTTAATTTTCAAATTTGCGAGGGTCTTTTTATCCATCAACTCCTTTGTTGTTGTTATATTTTCAGCTGCACCAAATAGTCCCTCTAATACTAATTGGTGCGTCTGTGTACCGTCTAGCGTCCCTGTAAGACCGAACCTGTACTTACATTGATGCAACTTAGTCATTATACCTGTAAGAGACTTAGCTTTAAACAGATGGGCTTCATCTCCAATCACACAACCAAACGATTCAAAATATTTCTTCGGCATTTTATAGATAGACTGCCACGTTGATATCGCAACATCTTTAGTTATTTTTCTATCGTGCCCCTGATATATTTTTTGGCAATATGTGCCGGGGCTCCAACCATAATCCTCAAAGTCAGAATACATTTGTTCAACTAAAGATGTTGTAGGGACTAGAATTAAAGTCTTGAGTCCCATCATATGATAATAACGAACTAGTGCATATATTATTAATGACTTACCACTAGCAGTAGGAGAAACGAGTAAAGCACGATTTCTGGCAATCGCATGGTGTACAGCGTCGATTTGGTAATCACGGATTTTAAGGGATTTCCCTTTGGATTTTGGTTTGAGTGATTTGATAAAGCCTCTAACAACCTGACGTACAACATTCCGCTCATCTTCTACTCCTTCCTCTATTATATAGTTAATTTTGTTTCTAGAACAAAACTGTTTAATGTATGGTAACAGACCGACATAGATTTGTCCAGTACCCGGCGAAAATAATCTTATTTTACCATCCCACATACGATTACGATACATAGGCATAAACTTTGCGCCAGGAACTTCAAAGGTAAAAAACTCTGTAAGTTCTTGTGATGTAGATGGGTCTAAGTCATCTAGTACTAGATAGACTTCGTTCTTTTTAGATATACGCATTTTGAAAAGTTTTAGGTTCACCATAATGGCCACGAACTAACACATTCCATGATACACTAATTCTTTCATGGTGTGTTGATGGAACCCAATGCTGTAACCAAGATGGAAATACTAAACCTGTACCATTAACAGCATCAAATTGTATCATCGAACTGTTATTCCAATTAGATTTATTTCTTGGTCTTAAAACTGTTGCTTGCGGCCGTGGATCAAAAAATTGTATAGGTGAAGAATTAACTCCACCGTAAAGATAATACACTCCTGACAAAAAATTATTTGAATGTGTATGTGGGGGATGCGAATCTCCACTATACAAATGATTTGACCACATATTAGTAATTTCTATATTATCAAATTCATATTCAAGTTTTCGTAAAATAGAATCGTGTATTAAATCAAGTTCATCCACCAAAGGTTTGAACATTTGATATTTATGTAAGTCATCATGGCTTTGATGTATTTGACCTTTTGCTTCTCCAACATCATAGATATAATCTATCATTTTGTCATGAGCTAAATCCAATTTAAATTCATGAACTAATGTAGGAAAACATTTGTGCATCTTTACATTAGCCATGTTAATGCACTCCATCTTGTTCCTTGAATTACAGGTTTGACTTCATGAGGATATAAAAAATTAGAAGGAAAAATTATTCCTGATCCTTTTTTGGGATTGTAAACTTCCCCTGCAACAACAAATTCACCACCTTCGTAGTCATCACTTAAAAACAATAAAGCAGAGACTTGGGGAAATCCATACTCTTGACCATGACTGTGATGAATGTTGTCGCAATGCTTAGACATGAAACCACCTTCAGAATATTTGTTCAATCTAAAATCCGTATGACGTTGGCAGGAAAAAAGTTTATGACCATTAGAATAATTATTAATAACATTATTAAATGCTAGTTTAAAACTGTCATAGAATTTTTCTCCATTACGAAACCATATTTCATCCATAAGTACACGTTGTTTATCTTCTGATAATCCTTTATGACTAGAGTAAGTAGATTGATTCAAATCAGAACTTCTTTGTACTTCTACATGTTTTATAATTTCATCGCAAATATCCTCCGACATACAATCTTTATAGTATCCAATATAGTCAGTAATTGATGGAATCCAACATTTAGGACAGGTCATTACATCATTCCCGCCTCAAACTTCTTCCATTCGATTGCGTTCTTTATATCCCAACCACGATTATCAATAGACTTTATAACTCCCTCAAGATATTTTATTACAGTTTCCAAATATCCTATCTTATCTGCCAATGCAATAACTTCCTCATCAGAAGTGATATACATTGCTAAATCATTTTTTAAAACTTTTAGATCAAATGGTTTTGCAACATAAACTTTAGCATCAGCCTTACCACCGTAGTACTCCCACTTCTCTCTGTACATTCGTTCATAATCACCCTTTGCTTTCTGCAATAGTAATTGAAATCTTGACCTTTGATCAAGATACTTTGATTTTATTTTTTGATTTTTTAGAGATTCAGAACCAAGTTGTTCTTCGTTCTCTATGATTAAGTCTGTTCTTGCTTCTTCTTTTAACTGGTCTAGATTCATAATATATCTTTCAAAAATGTGAGCAGAGTTTTGATTTACTCTCTTTGTGTATATTGTCTGTTAAGACTAAAATTTAAAAACTGTTAAAGTTTATCGCATCTGCTCGAACTTATTTATAAGGTTTTAATTTCATAAATTTGATATGCAAACTCAGCAGTTGCAACTATATAATCTACATTTGTTGCATTTTGAGTATAATCTAATGCACTCAAAGATATAGGAAATGCATTTTCAAAATTTACTTCTACGATAGGATTATTCTTATTGGAAAGTATTTGAATAAATGCATCTGAAAATAATGACTTATCAGGAATAGCTTTACCGGCTAAATCAACTGGCGGTGTCTTACCACTTGCTGGAGTATTTGATGTTACATCTCTGAATATCTGAAACTGTTCTCTTTTTTCTGGAAACCCAATACCTGTCATCCAATTATGAAGTGAAATATAATTCTCTAGATACTCATCTACTATAAATGATATAGATAAATTTGCATAATCTAACTTCTCTCCCATAATAGGAATATCTTTAAATGGAGTCGGATATGGTGCAGCTGGCAATGTAATGCCAGGAAGATTTGCACTAACCGTAAAAAATTCTACTTTCGGTAATTGATGAATACCAAAACGAAATTGAGTCGGACTTGCATAGTCTAACTGTTCTGGTTGTCTTGCAAGAGGTGATTGTGCGGTTGCCATATTACTATTTATAACAAAAAAAAGGGAGGTCCGAAGACCCCCCTAGTTTACTCTACTATACTTCTTGATTTTACATCAAGTTTGTAACCTTAACCCGGCGATACCAAGCATTGGTATTTGCATCCAACGAAGCATCGGAGTTAACCGTATCACCAGCAGCAACCGCACCAGAGGCGGCGAAAGGATTAGCAGCAAGACCGTAACGAGTCTTGAAACCAATCTTGGGCTGGAAGGAACTTTCACCAACCGCACGAACCATCTGTAGAGGAACGTATGGGCAATAAAAGAACCCGGCGTCATAAGGTGAAGTACCTTTGTACCCACAGACGTAGTACTGTGAAGCAGCTACGTTGGCAGCATACGGATCAACATACACTTTATAACGACCATTCATTGTACCAGCAAATGTGGTAGTTGTGTCGTCAACATTAAGATTATTATTAAGAGCAGGAGTGTAATCAAGAACACCAGCCATCTGAAGTGCAGAAGCAACATCAGCGGAGCAGATGATCATGTTACCCTTGCCGCGACGAGTCTGTTGACCAATCGCATTGGCATCACGCTCAATAGCGAACATTAGACCTTTGAACTTCTCAACTGACCAGCGACCATTAGAGTCGGTGTCCAGATCAAAGATACCAGCAGTTGTCGTATTAACCTGAGCACCAGCAACAGCTGTTACATACAGGGAACGAACTACCTCACGGTTAATTTCCGCAAGGATTTCAGAACTAAGAATATTCGCAAGTTCTGTCTCGGCGTCTAAACCGTGGATTGCCTTCAAGTCTTGAGCCAACTCCATTGTGTATTCGGCTTTCAAGGCGCGAGATACAGCAGTAACAGTTGACTTCTCAATTGAGAAGGCCATCTGAGCAAAAGCGTTAGTTGAACTATCACCTAATGCCTCAGCCTGTGCCCTTGTCATACCAGTAGCACTTGTGTAAGTACCAGCGGAAGGACTATCGTTCAGAACAGCAGGATTGGTTTCTGTCGCACCAACATCACCACCACCAATAGTACCGGCGGCGTTCTGGTTAGATGCACCAGTTTTACCAGGCATAGCTTCGTCCATCAGAGCCTCAGCACCGTCTTGCGACAGGAACGAGGAACGCATTGCAAAGATAAGACCCGTTGGGCCCGTCATTGGTTGTACACCACATACGTCATAAGCAATAAGGTTAGGCATTGCACGGCGTACTAGGGAAATTAAAATTGGGTCCCATGTATCCATCTGCCCACCACCCATGCTGTTAACAGGTGCAGCTTCCGAAAGAAAACCACGATCTTCAGCAAGAGCTTTTTCTTGGTTTTCCAAGATGAGAGTGGTAACTGCCCGCTTGTAAGAATCCTCAATCTTAGGAAGATCGGGGTGTTCTAGGACTGGCTGCCACTTTTCTTGTAGATGTTCTGTTTGAAACATTTTGTTTCTCCTTTATTTTACATCCGTTAATATAATGTTTTATGCACTCGCCTTTTGATTACGACTGATGGCCGACATATACGATCTCATTGCATCTGTCGTATCAACGTCCTGTGCGGTGCTACCATCTTCATCACCAAATGTTTCATCACTACCATATACTTGCTGTTTTGGAAAATAATTTTCTTTCAGTGTATCAAGTTTCTCACGGAAAGAATCTTCATCCCCAAAGTCCACATCTTGAGTAAGTGATTTAAACTTTTCAAATTCGGTATCGGCTAAATCCTCAGAAACTTCGGAAATAACCTGTTCCCTGACTAGAGATGAATTAGACTGATTGAGTTCAATAATTTTTTCAATTGTCTCATTCAACTTCTCTTCTAGTTCAGAAATCTTCTCTGACTGTGCTTCCAGAATATCATACTTCTCATCTGGAACGTCAATGTAATGGTCTTCAAACAACTGTTTCAATCCAGAAATAAAGTCTTCTGCAATCTCACCCTTCAAACCACGCTCGATTGCCAACTCGTTTTCTTTACTCCATTCCTCAACAACATAATTGAGATATGTATCTACCTTGTCTGTGAGTTCATCCTTATAAGCATCAACTTCTACAACTGCTTCAGAATAAATCTCTTCTTGAATACGCTCGATTTCAGAACGTACTCTTGATTTTACCGCTGCTTCAAAGATTGTCGCAGCTTTAACTTTAAACTCTTCGGAAAGTTCGTCATCATCTCCTACCAAAGCCATAACGTCTTCTTCAACATTAATGTCCTTGATACGATCTTCAAGACTTATAGATTTCTCTATCATACCTGTATAACTGTACCGAGCATATTCATCATCCTCAGCAGCTTCTACAACAGTAAGAGTTCCATCTTCGTCCTCTTCTATCTGATAAGCACCTTCCTCGTCTTCCTCAAACATATGAATCTCGCCATTCTCGTCTTCAAACTCATAACTAGCAGCAAGTTTCTCAGGTTTATCAGGTTTTCCCTCACCCTTTTGCTGAGCGTCACCACTGACTTCTTTAGCAGTAGCAGCAACCTTCTTAGCAGGGGAATCTTTTTGTTCTGGGTCAACTACAGGCTTACCAGTATCTTGTGCCTTTTTGCCTTGGCCTGGCGTTGGTTCGTCTATATGATCAGCTGCCTGAGCAGGAGCAGCACCCTTTTTCTGGGGGTCTTCTGCCTCTTCAAGTTCAGCAAGAACTTCAGCTTCAAGCTCTTCAATCGTTTGGTCTAATTCATCGGACATAGGGTGTCTCCTTACCGTTTGTTATTATTATATTTATAAATTATAATTTTTTGAGGAACCTAGCAAATGCTAGAGATTCCATTTTTGCATCTCTGTTACGTTGTTTAACATCAAATTTCCGCTTTAATTCAACAAGTTCTGACTCTATTAGAGCGCCATTGTTCCAAACCCACTCTTTACCTTCCATAATACCCTCTACAAAAGCATTAGGTGCGGAAGGGTCAGCAACAATGTCAGCTGCTGTTGCAAGATAAAAATCATCTCTTACATATTTGGCACCACCTCTTTCATCTAAACTACCCATACCTCTAGATGATACTCCTAATTTACAATCTTCATCCATCAGATTTTTTACTATCTTACCCATTGGAGTATCCATAATTTTTGCTTCACCAATAAAATTCTGACCATCTGGACGTAAAGATGTAATTCTATGAGAGACTCTTTCTAAATTAACTGTAGGGCCGTCTGGATGTCCTAATTCTCCAAATGCACGATTTTGTTGAACAAAATTCTTATTATATTTTGCAACTTCTTTTTCAAGAACCGGCATAGGATATATACGACCATTTCTATTTTTAACTTCTGCTTGCATAAATGGTCCACGAATACTATATTTCTTAGAACCATTTTCTTGTGCTTCGCAAATGTATTCTACATTTTCTACTGCTTCTGAAAATAATTTTACTGTGTGCATGACACTATCCTTTATGTGATATTATCCCAACCAGATACTTTTTTAAACTTGATTATAATTGTTCCAACTGATGCTGAACCATTTGTGATAAGAATATCTCCTGTTACACCTGATCCAGCATTATTAGGAATTGAAGGCAATGCTTGGCCCCCAGCATTATAGGAACCATTACCACTAAGCGAAAGAGCAACAACATTCGATGTTGCATCCCACAAAATATCCGTTTGAGAGGCTACAGACCACCAGCAAGAAACAATGGAAAGCCTTGGATCAGTTGCCGCGCCTTCCGCAGCAGAAGCATCCACAAGACTCGCAGCACTGTTTGTACCTGTAGTAGTAGCTTTCAGTACATATTCAAAATCAGAATCTACTATTTCATGTAATACAACAGCCATCGGTCACTCCTTATATTGATAACATTTCTTTTTCAAAATATCTCATAAGTTCTTTTTCAGTTACTTTAAACTTTTTTGATACTTCTTGTATAGTTTTCTCGAAAGTATTTAGGAAATCTGAAGGTTTAGCATCCATAATTTTAAATATATGGTCAACAGCATCCTTCATTCTCGGCGACAATTTCTTGTACTGCCGAGATTTCCTATGCTCATCCTTTTCATTTACGGATATATAAAGTTCTTCAAGTCTTATCACTTTTTAACCTCACCACCCATTGCACCTGGCGATTTTCCTTTCTTAGCTTTTTTAGAAAATAAACTACCAATACCGCTTACAACTTTATCAGTTACGGCATCTTGTGCTCTTTGTCTTATATTAAGAGGATTTTTTATTCCAGTTTTTTTACGGAAAAAATAACCTAACAAACCACCATTTTCATCTAAAACTGCCTCTGCTACTTCATCATCATCTTCATCTTTTTTATTTGGTAAAGCTGCTTTTGCTTCATCTTCGGACTCATGTTCACTAACAATATTTCCTTCTGCATCATAGACACACCAAGTACCATCTGGTTTTTGTTTAATATATGGTTTGCCTTCTTCCTCTATTACTGATTCATTATTGGATACATAATTTTGAGAAAGTTCTTTTCTAACAATCTCTAGTGTATTGCCAACCTTTGATGAAATTGAACTTTTAAATTCACTCTCAGCTTCTAAATTATCTCCTGATGCAATTGCATCTATAAGTTTTCTGCTCATGGTTTTATCCTTTCTTATTGCTGAGCTTCTTCCGGCGGTACTTCTTCCGGCGGGGCTTCTTCAGCTGGTGGTACTCCCATTGCCTGATCTTCTCGCTCAGCTGGTGTTGTGTATGGATCAATTGGATTACCACCTTGATCAGTTGGTATTCTCTTAATACCATCACCACCAGATGGCATAACAATTCCACCATCCATTGGGTCTGTTTCAACTTCCTTCGCAATCTGATCTCTCATTTCTTGAATTTCGGAATCAGTCATGCGTAATATTTTCTTTAATACATACTCTTTACTAAAAAATGTTCCAATATAAGATTCTACTGTCTGTAATTGATTAAGTCTGTTTTCTAAAAGTTCTGCATCTTTTAATTCTGCAAAATGACCATCTGCAAGAAAATCATATTGAATATGCTCTTGTATTTCTTGCCAATCATCTTCGGCAATAATTCCCTTTAGTAAAAGTTGGGTTTTGAGAATGTCTGTAAATAGTGGAGAGAATTTCTTACGAATTCGTTGAACAAATTTCGTAAATTTTAATTCATCTCTTGTTATTTCTGTTGTCCTACCAAGACTAAATCCAGCATCAGATTCCATACGAGAAATTGGCACATTCAAAGAGCGATATAATTTTCTCTGGAAATATACTATATCATCTATCTCTCCAAGATTAGAACCGCCAGGCAAAGTAGAAATCTCTGTTCCTCTACCACCTTCTCTTCGTGGGAGCCAGAAATCTTCCAACATACTCATATGATTTCGGTCATCACGAATTTCACCAGTTGTTGCATCATACACCAACTTATTGCGATAACGATTCATTACATCCTTGAGATATTGTTCTGCCTTTATTTTTGGAAGATTACCAACATCAATGTAAAAGATACGGCGTTCTGGTGCTCTTGAAATACGATAGATAACAAGCGCATCTTCAATCATACGCAACTGATTAACAGGTTTAATTGCTTTGTGTAGATAAGAAAGTACTCGTCCACTATTACCATCAATCAAACCAGATGGAACATAAGTGATAGAATCTGGTGCAATTTTTATTCCTTGACCAGTAACACCTGTTCCTACACCAGCTACACCACCCAAACCTTTTTCGTTGTAAATAAAATATTCGTTGATTTTTTCAACCATATCAACGCCGGTTTTATTATTTTTTCCTTTCTTAACTTCTCTAACTTTTTTAATTTTTACTGAATCAATATATCTTAATTCAGTAATACCTTTTCTTGGATTTTTTGTGTCAATAACTTTATGATAATAGATTCTGCCATCAACATACCAGCGTCGAAAAATATCATGACCTTTGGCTTCAAAATTAAGCAAGCGCAAAACTTCTTCAAATTCATCACGAATTTTTCTTTTAATTTTTTCTGGATAAGGTAAACGATCTAAAGAAATATCTACTGCTTGATCGTTTTGGTTTGAAACGATTCCTTCGTTTATAATATCTTCAACAGCAGTATCACATTCAGGCTGTTGAGCAATATTACGATATCGCCGTATTAAATCTAAATCTGTTCGTTCTCTGCTTGTTGTGTCAAGAATTTGACCGAAAAAACCACCACCGGCAATATCAACCGTACCGTCATCAGGAGTCGGAGTGGAGAATGTTTTTTCTCCACTCTTATCCTGATTTGTTCTATGTATACTGAATCCGAAAAGTTCTGCCATAATAACTCCTACCAGTTATACCTATTTAGTAGGTTTAGATTAGAAGTTGACGGCCGAAGCTTCAAAGTGTTGATATCTCCAAGTTACACTAAATTCTTCAATAGCAGTTGCATTTTCTGAAGTTAAATCAATTGAAGAAACTGAAAGTGGCCATGCACTTCTAAAGATATAACTTTTTAGAATAGCATCATCACGATCTAACTGTTCTACAGTCAAATCAGTTTGATAATCTGCTGGCGCAATTACACCAGTATTATCTGCAAGATCATTGATACCGTTAGACCATCTTTCCATGGCATTACGAATCATGAAATCTGTATCATTGAAGAAAGTAGTTGTCCAAGCTTCATCAAATGTACGATCTCCAGCAATGTAAATATTTCTGCCTCTAAAAGCGATTGGAATTTCTCCCATTGTCATTCCTGGCAAATTTGAAGATCGCACAAGGAAAGATGTTCTACGAACATCAAGTCCGATTGCAATTCCTGGCGGTGCAGTAATTGTAACCCTAAACTGATTAGATCGAGCACCACCACCGATTAGATTAGCTTTGAAGTCATCTATGTTAGCCATGATTAACCTCCTACCTCACTAAACGATACACCAGTTCGCACTGCTATAAAGTTTAGTGTTATGAAGTTAATTGATCTAGCGGGTTTAATGTAGATATCTCCAATAAACTCGTTTCGGTCAATAACCTCACCTGTGTTGTTTGTACTATCACATACAACCTTAAAGTCAAAGATACCTCTTCGACCCTGTACATCTCGTAAGAAAGGTTCAACCATATTACGGAACTGAGCCCGTGTAAACTCATCGTTGAACTCAAAGAGCATATACTTGGCAGCAGTTGCGATTGCCTTCTCAAGAACCAAGAATAACCTACGCACGTTAATTCGATCAAACGCACTTGGTTTTGCAAGAGCAGTCTTATCACCAAAAAGAACTACACCTTGGCCTGGGAAATTGACAACAGGATTAATTCTAGCTTTATAAAGTATGTCTCTGGCTGCTTTATCAGGATTCCATGATAATTTAATTGCACCTCTTACATTACCCCGATTATAACCAGCTGGAGAGAACCAAGGATCAGCAACACCATCTGTATATGCACAAAGTCCAGCAGTATCACCGCACATTGGCACCATTCGATAAACATCATTGTATTTGTCATACATGTATTTGTAACCACTGTCGAATACCATGTAAGACGATGCAGGGCAAAGATCAAATGCAGTTTTTACATTGTTGACTGCCCTGGCAGAAGTTGCCGAAGAACTTGCAACACCAACAGTCGCAGAACGATATGGAGAAACAAATCCCACACAATCCTTTCTATCTTCGACAAGAGCTGTAATCATTGTTACATGAGTATCTTGTGTGGCAGCTGTATCACCAGCACCACCACCTTTACCACCAATTACAAGATTAACGTCATGTGCCTCTGTGTCACCAAACTTGTCATATGCAAGTTCCAGTTCACCAGCAGTTACCGCATAGTCATCTGTTCCACCAGAAAGTGAATCAATAGTAATTGGTAGAACATCAGTATACGCAGAAGTTGTATCTGTGCCCCAGTTTGAACCACCAGAAATATGATCCGTCCAGTAGATATAATTAGACTTTCTGAAAATCACATCTGGATAGTAATTACTACTGCCCTCAGCAGTTCTAGCAACAGAACTCTTCGACATATTTGCAAAGATTTCTAGAACACTAGAAGTTCTCTGACCAGCAACATCAGCATCATATCCAGTGATAGCACCTGTTGTGTCATAAACAACAACGTGAAGTTCATCAGCAGTACCACGGCCGTTATCTTTTGCCCACTGAGATTGCCCAGGCGCATTTTCAAACAGATCGTTGTATTTCCATTTACGCCTCATCGTTGAGTTGTCTGCAATAGCATTTTGCAAACCAGCACCATTTGGATCGTCTTTTAGACGAATTGTCAATGCGTTAGTTGATGTATTAATAGCTGTAACCTCATACTCATTAAATTCATCAACTGGAACTGTACCAGAATTGTCTGAATAGAAAGAAACTAAATCTCCTACGTTAAATGCATAACCACTTGCATCAGCATCATCAACTGTGATTGTTTCAGCACCAGCACTTGCAGCACCATTAACTAACTGATTTGTACTAAAGTTCTGTTCAAATGCATCGGCAGTAGCACAAATCTGCACACCGATTGAATTGCCCCAAGTACCAGCGGTACGGGCAGTCCACTCACCATGAGAACCTTGTCCTGTAGAAAAGGATGCCTCATAATGATCGTCATCACGAATGAGAATGCCACTGTTCGCACCAGCATTTACAACTGCTGATTCACAGCGAACAACTTTAAGATGGTCTGAATACTGCAAGAAATTAGCAGCAGAAAACCAAGATTCAAAAGCGTTGCTTGTACCTTGGGGTTTACCAAAAAGTGCAACCAATTCCTCTTCTGAACTGACTGATACTACAGAAGAAACTGGGCCTTTTTGAAATGGAGCTGCAATCGCACCAATCGTAGTTTGGACTGATGGAACAACATTTGTAAGGTCAATTTCTCTGACATGTACGCCAGGTGAAACTAAAAAGCTCATATCGTTACTCCTTTATATTAAGAGTGTTATTTCAATTATATTTATAAAAAATCACTTTCCAAAAACTCTGTTTTATATGTGTTATAACATATAAATAATTTCATGGCAAATGCACATTACGAAAAGTATAAAGATACAATAAAAAAAGTAGCTCGCAGAAACTATCGCAAAAGAATTGTTCTGCTCAACGAATTTCTAGCAGAAAAGTCCTGTCAACATTGTGGAGAAAGTGAAACTATGTGTCTCAAATTCTATCCTCATGATTCAGAAATACGAAAGTTAACAAAACGAGTCGGTACTAGTAATGAAAGTCGCAGAGAAGTATTTCATCTAGTAGGCACCTCCACTGTATTATGTTCAAATTGTTGGATTAAAGCAGATAATGATTTAATTGAATTTATTTAATTTTTTACCAATCTGTATTATAATCTCTAACTACAGGCGTCCATGTAGTTCCATATTCATCTACAGTATCTTCAAATGGATTATCTATACCATTAACAATAAATCCAAATGGTGCCATATCTTGTTCTAATGCGTCTTGCTGTTCTTTCAGCATAGTTTTTCTTATATCATTATCAGTTAACTCTTTAAAATATGTTTGGTCTGTAGCCCAACCAAATATAAACAAGCAAGCAACACAATCATCATTACAACCATCATCTGCTGTAAAAGATGTTCCCTTCACAATAAAAGTAGATAATTCATTAATACAATCATAATCTTCTATTATTAATTTATTATCCTCAATCATTTGTTTTAAATTAGAACAACCCACTTTCTTTACTGCCTTAGTTGTTCTTACACCCAATTGCGCTCGACCACCAGAAAACCCTGCACCAAGAATTTGTCCAGCTCTACCTCGCATAGATGCCATAACAAGATTATCATATTCTAAATCAAACTGTAAAGTATTTGCTACCTGTTCACCAATATCATTTACTTCTACCATAACATATGCTTGATTATAAACTTTAGCAACCTCATTTATTTTAGAAGGAAATATTAATGGTTTAATTTCATTATCTCTAAATTTAGCAACAACTCTATATGGTATTTCGGTTATATCAAAAACTATGAATGCAGAATAATCATTTTTTGTTCCTCTTGCAACATCAGCAGTTAGCATATAAATATGATCTTGCTTAGGTTTTTCATATATGTCTAAACCAGCATTTGTTTGTAATGGTGTTTTATACGTCATCTGTCTCAATTTTATAGCAGATACAAGAGTATCAATTGACCCAAGAAATTCACATTCAAATTCTGAATTGAACTGTGCTTCTGAGGTATTTTTTATTGTTTCCTCTCTCCACGCATCATCACGGCCAGGAACCTCTTTCCAATGAACTTCTGTTGGAACATATGCATTTCTTCCATCTTGAGCATCTACCCAAAGTTTATAAAACATATTCATACCATGTGGAGTCGAAACTATAATAACTTTTGTGCTTTGACCAGAAGTGATTGTAGGATAAACTGATGAGAAAAATTGCTCTGCAATTGTGGATGGAACATATGCAAACTCATCTAAAAATATTACATTATATGAACCACCACGAACAGCACTAGAAGATGTAGCAGCTGCAACTATTTTTGAACCATTCTCTAATTCTATATTACCTTTATTCCAAGCAATAATACCTTGTTGCATCCAAGAAGGTAAATTTTCATATGCAAGTTGTAATCTTCCTAATATATCTCTTGCAGTTGAAGATTTATTAGCTAATACAGCAACACTTACACTAGGATTAAATAGAACAAAATGTAAAAGATAAGAGATTATTATGGTAGATTTACCAGACTGCCGAGGTAATTTATGAATAGTAAATCTATTATTATGCATAGAATTTACCATATCCCTTTGAAACTCATACATATCAAATGGTACTAGACCATGATCTAGTGATACTATCCTAACAAAATTTTGAATAAAATATAAAGGGTCTTTAGAACATTTATTATATTCTATTATATTTTCCTCGCTAAATTCTTGAGGAATATTAACTCTCTTTAGATTAGGATTTCCTAGATATGTTTCCATTTTATCTTTCTATTAAAAAATTACTTGCTATACTTATTCTTATCGCATCTTTAGTCCCTGCACCAACACCATGTTCTAGCCAACTTGGAATAAGTATTGCCTCGCCTGCATCAAATGGTCTTTTTCTAATCACATTTGCATATGGCTGTTTCAAGTAGTGATGAGACTTATCCATATATTCTAATAATCTAGGGTCTTTAAGATAAAGATTTGCATCCTCTGTTGGTGTAACATAATAGACGCATGACCAATTAGATTCCTCATGAATATGAGGCATGGTACACTCACCCTTACGACTTATGTTTGCCCAACTATTAATCATTTTAATAGAAGCGTCATCAACATAAATTTGACTTAATATTTCATTTACACCAACAAGAAGGGATTTTTTTAAAAAGGAAAACTCGTAGTCAAGTAGGTCTTTATTGCTTTGCCAACCACCACCCTGTATTGGATCAAAACGAAACCCTAAACCCTTTTGTTCTCTCTCTAGAACTTTATCTTTTATAAATTCATTATCAATATTATTAACATTAAAAGTGTAAGTGGTTGTAGGCCACATATTCTTACTTTTTACATTATCAATTATTTTCATCCTCAATTTTATCCTTCAACATTTTTTGTAATTCCATTGTAGAACCAACGAATAATGCATTAGTAACATTCGTTGGTGCATTACTTGGCACCTCTTTTAACCTACGCATTTTCTCTTGCAAATCACCTAACTTCTCTGTTACCTCTGCAACATTCTTTATTAATTGTCCGGCAACCTCATATGCTCTTGGATGCTCACCTTCTTTTGCGAGTTCTAATATTCCTTCAATCGCATCTGAACCTCTTTCAACCAAATTATAAAAATTTTCTCGTTGGTATTTGTAATCATTCTCTATATCATCTTCACTAACTTCTATTGTGTTAGGTATGATTTTAGGTACAGCAGTTGGAACTATTTTTTCTATAACACCAAGCTCTTTATCAAGTCTTAATTTTGTTGTCATGATTTATTATCGTCTTCACCTGTTTCTGGATTAAAACCTTGTGCATCTTGGAAGAAAGATGTAGTCTCATTAAATCCAAAATCATCATCAGCATCAGCAGTAGATGGTTTTGGTTCTACTTTATATCTCTGTTCACGTTTTGGTGATTGATCTGGTAAATCTGTATACTGATCTACTATTGCAGTTTTAATTACCTTGGCCGAAGTTACAGGACCATAGAGATAAAATTTTGTTGTAAAAGATAATGTGTATATCAGTGCCCGACGATTTGTAAAATCTCCATCATAAGTATCTTCATAATTGATACTATTTAAAATAATAGGAACATCTCTTTTAATTCCTAAATCTGGACCATCATTAATAGTTAGTGTATAGTCTGGCTGAAAGTAGGGAAGAATTTGTTCTACAACCTGTAACGCATCATCAGATTGTTTTGCCATAACATACAACTCAATGTCAAGATTATATGGAACTGGCATATACTGTGTGTCTAATTGTTTTGTATTAGAACCTTTTACTTTCTTAAATTTTTGAACACGACTCAATTTTCTTATAGGATCATAAGAAAGGTTTTGAATTTCAAATCCAATACGAGGAAGAGTAATTGCAACCTGTCTTGTTAAATCTGCATCCTCACGCAATCGCACCAGAAATTTTTCTCTTGGCCCATATGCAAGAGGAACCTTCATAGTTTGTGTTATCGTGCCATTATTATCTTTGCGAACAAGACTAATATCATTAAACAATGTTCCGAAAGCAATAATAACCTTACGAATTGTTTCATGGTAAAATTGTGTGCCTAACATTACGAACTACTCCCTGCATCTCCAAATGGATTTGATTCACTAAAGTCAAGAACTGATCTGCTCTTAGCTTCAAATAATTCATTCTGGGATGTCTTATCTTGATCAAAGTCTCCTACTATATAGTCTTCTTGTATCAGATATTGATCATCACCACTATCAGCAGCCTGTTCAAGAATTATACTTTCACCAACAGAAGTGCTATCACTTTCACCAATTATATTATCACCATCTGTCTCTTCAAGTAACAATCCAGTATTTAAATCATCAGTTCCAGTTTCCAATCGAATATCCTCATTAACCGCCGAAGATTGTTCCAGAGTAATTTGATAGATAAGTGCGCTTTGAGATTGTTCTGTTTCAATCGCATCAATGTCAGAAATACCAGTGTCAATAATTTCAGAACTGTAATCGTACAGACGGCATCTTAATTTGTATACTGGATTATTATCCAATTGATAAAATGGTTCATCATGGTCTACAAAATTTATTTGAAATATCTTATCAAGAACTGGATGGTAAATTGCATCACCTTCTTGTGGACGATCAGAATCCGTTGCAGCAGTATCTTGCAAAATATAAAAAACATTATCACCCGAAGCTGTAGACAAAGTAGATGAAGAAGATGATTGATCTATAGTTCCTGCCTCTAATTGTATTGAACCACCGGAGCTAGTATCCGTTGCATCTTGAATTTGTATCTGCCTATCTAACTCTTGAAATCTTTCTTTATTAACAACGAAAGTTGCTTCACTTAAATTTTGTAAACCAAACTGATTCATTAATTCTCTCTCACCAGCAAACCCACCATCTGCATCTTCCATATACATCTCTATGGGATGCTGTGTTCTATATTTGGAAAGAGAATCTTCACCCAATATTGTATCTTCAGCAACAAGAGTACGATCCATGTAATAAACATCATGACCATAAATCTGTATAGCTTCTTTTACAAGGTCACTATACAAACTTCTTTCAGTTGCAATGGAGTGAAGGTTGCTGGTATGGAATGCTGTATTAACTGCCATTCACTTATCCAATCATATAGTTTATTGGTAACTCAAAGGCAAGTTGAATCTGTTCCTCAAGTCTATTTTGTTCTTCCAATGCTTGAGTGTATAGAGTTTCACCATTCATGGTTACTCCACCAAGCATAGTAACTCCACCAAATTTACTAAGGTTTGCTCCCCATTGTTTTTTAATAAGGGCAGTTGCATATCTCTTTAGATAAATGTCATCATAGATATCTGTATATGTGGTAGGGTCTAATTTTCTATAACATTCAATGATAAGATAGTCTACATCAGCTGTTATATCATTCTCCCAATCCATATCAACATAAAGACGATTTTGGTGTTGATTAAAACGAATTGGAGTTTCACCTACAAGAATGTGCTCTAACAAATCAATATTATTCATCGTCATTTCATAATGAATGACAGATGTTGAAGAAAAATCAAAAAGGTCATTTAATCGTAACTGATATCGAACATCAAACATACTACTTCCACCACCAGTATCAGTAAATGGAAAAACTTTTACTACAGATACAACAGAGCTTGGAATTGGAATAAAGTTCTTTCCTTCTTTCCAAGTAGCAGTTATTGAACTATCAACAGTATCAGTTGCAGTTGTTGATGCATCAGACCTTGCTCTAGTTACTTCATCAGAGGTAATAAGATGTTTGAGATACATTCTTTCAATACCATCGTAATGATATTGTGCAAAGTATTGAAGTGCTTCATCCAGACGGTCATCAGCCTGATCATCAGATACATTAATATCAATAACTCCGAATCCAAGTGATCTGAGGCAATAACTTTTTAATGTAGCTTTTGTTGTAGGGATAGCCATACTTATATTCCTTTTCTACATATTTATATGTAATGTATCCCCAAGTTATGAACGATTCTCTACCAACTCCTTGAGAAGATGTTTAATTTCATGCATTTCTGCTTTGAGATGATTTATTTCTCTTGTCGTATCTCGTATTTCATCCCTTTGTTTTTGTGCGTCTGCTGCACGTTTTCTTGCTTTTTCATATGCATTTGGATTACGATTAATAATTGCATGAGAATTACTATCTCTTACTAAATCTGGATGACCTTCAACTTGTATATGATGTTCTTTCATTTTACGTTGCCAATGCTAAAATTCTTAAATCCTTTAATCTTGGTGGTGTAGATGTATTTGTTCCTTGCATAATAATTTTAATCTGAAAAGCTATAAATTCTGGAAGAGGATCACCTATACCATCATCTGTTACACCAGCAGTATAAACATAATCTTGAAAATCATTTATATCAGCAGAAGGTTGAACTGTAACATCAGCTGAACCATCATCATTAAAATATCTAAATCCTAAATCTTGGAAATCAACTGATTCATCAGCACCCAAAATTTTGTACATAACTTTAATATCATTTGTAGATGGACGATGTGCAGCAAACAAAACTTTCAAACTTGTTGCAAGATTTTCAAGAGTAACTTGTTTTGTAAGATATATTGCAGCATTTTGATCACCATCTGCTGCTTCAGATGAAACATAATCTGAAGTAGGATAAACATCAGAAGATGAATCAACATTATTAAGTCGATTTGATACAGCAATAAGAGAATTTCTATCAAGATCAATTACAGGTGAAAGAGAAGTAGTAGCTGATTTCAATGTAAGTTCTGTTAAATATGATCTTAGAGAAGATAATTCATTTGTTTCATTAATTGCTGAAGCTACCATATGAGGAAATTCAAATCTATAATTATCATTCAATGGATATATTACATCAGGCACAGTTGTTTTATTATTTCGGCCACTCGTAAATGATGTTTCCGTTCCGCTTGGACTTGTTGCAGATGTTGTTATTGCCTTTGAACTAATAGAAGTATTTTGTAATTCCAGTGCGCCAATAATAGTTTGCATATAATCCATCATCGCATTTTCAGTTGCAGTTACAGAAGTACCACCAAATTCAGTTGTACCCCCAGACCCATCAGTTACAGGAGTTGTAGTTAACGAAACTGTATAACTATCAATTTCTATGTTAGAAAGCGCAGTATGTGTTTTATTAATTTCCGTAAATGGAATTTTGTTTGCTTGATACAAATATACAGTTGTACCATCAGCATGAGTTGCTGCAGTTGTACTATTCGCACCTCTTGTAAGTCCTGATACTGCATTAGTACTAATAGTAGTATACGTCATTATCTCATCATCAATTTTAATATACCAAAGATTATTAGCTAATTTTGAATATTTACCAGAAGTATCATCAAAATTAGTTCCACTTGTTAATGTTAATGTGGTTGCTGCAGCAGTTATTGCACCATTAAGTGTTGTTGATGCACCAGACACAACTCCATCAATAGTTACATTATTGCTGGTAGCATACATATGATGATCTGGATGATTAATTTTTAATGTAGTAGTTTCATCCATAATAATAGGATCACGACTCAAAGTTACAGTAGGTACATCATCATTTGTTAAAGATACTAGTCCAGCAGCATCAATATCAAATTTAGCAGCTTTAATAGAAAATTTCAAATCTTCTTCGGGAGAAGGAAATAAAGTAGTACTGGATTGAGACTTAAATAAAACACCAATATGAGGTTGTTTTGAAATAGTTCTAGTTCCACCTATATCGGTATCTCCTAACCTTGTAATCCAAACATTATAATCAGGACTAGCACATTTTAAAACAAGAGCATATTCAGTTTCAATTTCAACAAAAACTAAAGAAGGAAATGTAAATGTTGTTGCAGTAGCACCAGTAGCCGATACATTAACATCACCTGTATTTTTAACAACTCTAGAAAAAGGTAAAACTTTACCGCCGGGATATCCATTTATAACATTTCTAATTTCCATTGTTATAGGAAGGTTATCATCTTTAGCACCAAAATAAACATCAACAGATGATAGAAACCGACCAGTTATATCTATCTCTGGATCAGCTTCAACCGTAAATGTTTGAGCCAATGGGGAACTAATTGCAGGCATTTATATTTTCTCCTTTAAACATGTTAAAATTGACCAGCATTTCCGCCATCACCACCAGACACACCGCCGGGCCCGCTGCTTCCGCCGCCGCCAGGATCATAACCATTACCTTCCCAAGACTTAGTTTGTTTTGGTTGCGGTTGAGTATGCCATGCCCATTTTCCATGACTTGTAGCTGAAGCAGAAGTTTTTTGACTAGCATTTGTTCTAACCACTACTGCATTTCTTGTTGCAATAATTGTTTCCTGCTGAGTTTCTAACAACCCACTAGCAGAATACGATACAGTTCCAGCAGTACCAAGACCTGCATTTTTAGAAATTGTTGCATTTGTAGAGCTAGAAGTAAATGTTAACAGAACTTCTCCTGTTGTAAATTTTGGATTACCAGCAACTTTTGGATCAGGTATTGCAAATGTTCCTTCAACTTTACCTGTTGCAGTAGTAACAATAGGACTTCCGGCTACAGGAGTTGAATCAGTAGTATAAGCTGTACTTGCTGGTGTACAATAAGACGATACGTTTGTTTTATTAAAAAAGAAATATAATCTTGTTTTTGGCTTAAAATTCTCACCAGTAAATGTTATTGTTTTTGCTCTAACATAAGGAATGGCTGCTTTTGATACAGTGCGAATACCTTGAGATTCTTTATCAACTCTCAATGCAACAGATGTAGTAACACCTGTTCTAGTTTTATCAGTTCTAACAGTTTGAATTGATCGTTTACCTACTCTCGTGGCCGTTGTTGTATGGGTATCTTCACCACCACCAACCGTTATTCTAACTCCTTTAGTTTGAGTTTCAGTTCTAGAATCTACCACTCCCGACCATGTAGTTTGCCAAGCATTCCAAACTGTTCCAAGATTATTTCGTTCTCTTGCTACTACTGCATCGTAATCCCCATCACGATTTACAACCAAAACTGGCGAAATTTCAGTTTCATACCATGTATCGGATGTTGGACTTATTTCTATATCTCCAATCCAATTGACAGTTTGGCCAGTTTGTGCAGATACTTGTCTTGAAGCAAATAGTTGTGAAGTTAATGTTTCTTCTGTATAAGGAAGAGTAAGCATATCACCAGTTTTTTGATAACCATCAGCAGTTCTTTCTGCTGTCGTTGAAGCAACTTCAATTAAATCTATTGCTTTAGACCTATGTTGTGGACGTAGTTCTCCTGCTTCAAAATCCATAGAATTTTTATAATCTCTATGAGCAGTATCACCGACACGATGACCCTTAAAATTATCAACCATAAATCCAGATTTAAATCGGTTCAATCCATTTGCATCAGTTACTTCAAAACTTTCAGCATTACGTTCCAATAAAGTTAATGCAGTATAATATTCAACATTATCTAATCTGTCCTCAAGTTTACCAATATCTTTCATTGTATATCTTTGATGCTTTTCTCTTGTAATATCAATATGATATGGTTTAAAAGTATAAGGTGGAATAAACATAGTTGCTATTAACATTGCATCATCTGGAAATTTTGGCAACAATGGATTTTCAGAACTAGTACCTTCAAAAATACGAAAACCACCGCTAGGACTTAATGCTAAAGCAGCCATTTTAGGAAGATAATATTCAAAATCTGCTTGAATAAAAGAGCCTGGTTTTGGAGTATCTACAGTAGTACCACCTGTACCACCAAATGTTCGACTTGCAAAATCGAAAGAACGACCTGTTATTTCATCAACAGTAGCTATAGTTGTAGACGATCCAGCAATATCATCAACCGTAGGACGATAATCGTAACTATCTGTCAAAGGAAACTGACCACTTGGCACAGGTTCATCAGGATCAACTTTTGATCCTGTATACACTGGAATATCATCATACTCCATTCGTCCAGCAATATCTGTATAAGAATCAACTGTGAACATATCTCCGGCACCATGTTCTAGATAATCATAGATAATAAGAAGTCTTCCTGTTGGTGCTGCTGATCCTTTCTTTCTAGTAATTCTAGAAATATCATAAAAATTATCTCGCATACCAGTATCAAAAACATATCTTGATTTAATTACAGTATCGCCCGTTGTAGTTGCTGAAGTTGTAGCTGTTGCACCCGAACTTTCTCCTGTAATTACTTCACTAGAACCAAATTCTTTTGAATTAGTTAAAACATATTGCAAAGGACTTGCTACAGTTATGAGTCTACCTTTAGCACCACTTGTTCCACCAGTAATTATTTCGCCTCTTGTGAAAGACCCTGTAATAGTTCCTACTGTCAAAGTAGGTGCTACGGCATCTGTAGAAGTATCTAATGAATCATAAACAGTAACCAAATTAAATGCATCTGCTCGACCTAAAGAAATATCTCTATCTGTTGGTCGTGTACCATAGGCATCCGTTGCGCCAGTGTTAACTTTAACTTGCTTCATGAGTCTTGTAGTTTTTGATTTTGATGTTACAGATGTTTTAAGAACAGTTGCAGTAAGTTTTATTTTTGCTGAAGAACCTAAAACAGTATTATCAGTAATTGTAAGTGAAACAGTTCCAGCACCAGAAGCTGTGGAAACAATACTAACAGGTTGACCTTGAACGCCTGTTCCTCCACCAGCAGTAAGAATAGTCATAACATAATCTTTTTCTGCAAGCGCAACAAAAGTTTCATTGGAACCAGCATTAAATGAAACCACACCAGATGAATTTGTTGTACCAATAAACTGTCTACGAACAGTAAATTGAGTATCCGTTACACCAGAATTTTTGGTTGTTAAAAGTGTCTTAATAACCCTCTTTGGAAGTTTTTCTAAAGCATTATTTTTGTCAGCATCAGTAAGTCTTGCAAGAAGAACATCTTCCATATGAGTGCCACCAGTATTAGCGTTATCATCACCAGTTTCACCACCACCAGATTTGGAATCTGCATTTGCACCACCAGCATCCGTTGCATTCAATGTTAAATTATTAATCTCACTTTTTCTTCGAGCAGGAGGTTGTAAAACAGCATCAGCAGTAAAATTCTGTCCAGTAGTTGAACCAGTATCTTCCATAAAGAAAGACCGAACCTGATCAAAAGTAAATGTCGTTTCAACAGAGCCGCTGACTGATGTAATAGTAAGATCAGTATTACCCGAATCTTCTACTATTTGTCCTGTCTCTGAAGAATCAGATACTAAAAGTTTTTCTCCACTTGTAAAAATTCCAGATTCTTTTATGAGAACCACTCTTGTTCCAGTTGTAGTTACCTGATCACTTACAACATAACCAACTGCACCAGACGTATTACCTTCTACTCGTACACCTTGAGCATGATTTACAACAAGAGTAGGACTTGGAGTACCGCTGAGAGTAAGATAAGTAAACATCTTAATGTCCCAAAGATACAACTTATATTGTGCATCAGTTTGACCAACTGTACCAGAAGAATATTCTATAGCTCTAGCACGTGCTTCGCCAATTATATTATTTCCTGTAAAATCATTAGCAGACCCTCTAGTAGAATTAAAATCTGAATAAAGGTGTATAGTTTTATAGGCAGTATTCTCACCAGAAATTGCTGAAATATCAGGCGATCCATATAAATTATTTACAAGTACAAAATTACCAAGATTAGCTAATGTTTGTCCAGCATTTACTGTTTCAAAATCTCTTGCTTTGTTAATATCCTTATAAGTTGGTGCAATTTTTTCAATTTCATAACCTTTTACATAGGCTTTTCCCATACTTACTTCTGCTGTTACAAAAGTATTTGCGGCAGTATAACCGTCATCTGTTGTATCGCCAACAGTATATACACCTTCTCTATTGTTTAAATCAACAGTTTCTTTCATTTGAATTTGAAAAGGCCGAATAGTATAATCACCCGATTCGTCATAAGTTCTACGAGCCATAGTTTCTTCTAATATCGAATACTCAGTAGTTCTGACTATAGATTGCAGAATACCAGATTTCGTATCTACTAATTCAACAAATGAACTATCATCAGTAGAATCTCTTGCAAGTTTCGCAAGTGTTAAAGTATATTTAAGACGATGAGCACCCTTTGCAGCATAGTTTGTTGAACCAGTTGCATTATCTAAAAGAGAACTGTCATCTTCTGGCGTTACCAAAGTTTCAGTTATCGTAAACCCGACACGATAAGAAGGATTATTACTATATTTGTCAAGCACAAGAGTTTGCGCTGAGCACTCTACAAAATGACCACGAATATAATATATACCTTCTTCAACCGATACCGCTGCAGCTAAAGTAGATGCCGGTCCAGTTGAACCTGTAAGATTTGCAGAACTTGATCCCGCTGCAATACTATATGCTGAAGTGTAAGTTGTTGCAGATGCAGCACCAGAGGAATATGATGTTGTATGTGTCACTCCATAATTTGAAGATATATTTTCTCCATCAGCAAAAACATTTGTTAAACCATCCGTACCACTAGCAATATATCTTAAATATAATGTTGGTTGATCTGTAGAAGTTGCAACATCATAACCAATAACAGTAGCAGTAACACCAGTGGTAGCACCTGTAATAGTGACAGGAGTTGTTGCACTATAGTATTGAGCAGGGTTTATAGTTTCTCCAGCATAAGTAGATGCTAATTTAAGAGAATGATAAAACCTATTATATGAAACAGCGCCAGGAATAACCATCGCACCTTCTTTGAACATATGACTTCCATGTTTTTCAATTTGATTTTGAAGAACAGATTGTAACTGTGTTAGTTCTCTTGCCTGAATTGCAAATCCAGGGCGAAATAGTGTTTTAACAAAATTATCTGAACTATCGAAATCGTCATAGTATGGTGCAACATTAAGGTCTGTTTTTTCAGCCATACTCTAAAACTCCACTATAATCTTTATATCTTCGGTTTGGTCTGTTGCCCGACTGATAGGTTTTCTATTTTCTTGATAAATGATATTTCCACTGTCAGGTTGCAGCTCTGGATTTGCATAACCATCAGTAAATGTGATAGAATTACCATTTGCAAGAGTTACCGCCGAATCAGCAGTTGAATCTGGTGTTCCTACAGCACCCGAAGTTGCACCTGTAACAACATTCGCACCAGAAAAAGCAGTGTTTGAACCTGTCGCACTAACCGTTCCATAGTCAGCATATCTCTCTTGCTGATAGTAAAGAATACCAAGAGTACTATCCCATTCAACTACTTTACCAATTGCACCAGTAGTTGTTTGTGTTATTTTTTCATCAGCACTATATGTTCCTGACTGTGAAGTAAGTTTTAATGCAGATACTTGTCGGTGTGTTGTAGCAGAGGCAACCGTAGTAGTACCGTAAGTTGTTGGGTCAGTAACAAGAGCAATATTTCTAAAATCGTTTCCGGCAAGAACGTCATCAGCTTCTGCACCTGTAAGTGTTGCTCTCATCATAACATAATGTCCACCTAATTCCTTGACTGCATCATTTCCATGTCCATCTTTAGGACTAATTTGAACTGTTATTGCTCCACCACTACCACTTCCCATAGAGGAAGCAGTTGTAAGTCCGTTATCAGAAAAAGTATAATCTGATCCAAGATTAACTGTTCCGTAGGTATATGCAGCTCCACCATCATGAATGGTTGTATCCGTACCAGCAGTCAATCCAAAAGAAGCAATTGCACCACCACTCACAGTAATTCGTACAATCGCACCAGAGGACGTTCCTTGACTTGTTCCGTCACCATATACCGCAGCATAGTATGTTCCATTTGTATATCCCGAACCAGCAGTTACTATCAGACTTTCAATTGCACCATCCGTTGCAGCTGCACTTACCGTACTATCTGTTGCAACTGGCATAAAGTCGGGAGTAAGATATTTTGTAGAGTCTGATGCTGAAATCGTGTACATATATTTTAGCGTATATCCACCAAGAACAAAGGTTGACGTTGATGTAGAAGTAGGTTCTGCACCAGAATAAGCACTTCCAGCATTATTATCTAATACCTTATACACCCTATTATCAGAAGTTCTAAAGTAGAATGTGGAGTCATAAAGATTTGACGCACCTGATGTTGTGGTATTGGACGAGCTGATATTATGCTCATACATGTCATATGTCGTACTGTTTGCCCAATCCCTACGAGGTATTGCATATTGAACATTTGTAGAGTCAATCTTTTTCAATGCTGTAGTTTGATCCCAAGTGTAAAATTCTGTACCAACATCATCAGCAGGAGTGCCAGGAGAATCATCCGTTCCCCCAGAAGTTGATGCTGTAAAAGGTGTAGACTTACCAATCATCAGGTAGTAGACATTTGCTGATGCTTCACTAAACGACTCGTAAAATTGAGTAGCATTGTGTTGTCTAAATTTTTCTGTTATAATTGCTGCCATTTTTTGTGTCCTATGTTCTATTTATAAGTAATTTAAGATTATTTTGTATTTGAATCTTTAATTACTCCTATGGCTTTGTAGGCCAAACAACTTTTGAAGGACTATCAAAATCTTGTGGCACGTCCCTCAACGCCTTTCGATACGCTGTTTGTTCTGATGTTAGTGTTCGATCAGCGAGCGCCCACCAATCTGTTTCAGCCATAAGACGATCTCGCTCCCATCTAATTCTATTCCATGTTTTAGGTGGTGGCTCGTAATCCAAAATTCTTGCTGCACCAGCTGTTACTTCTTCCAGCATTCGAGCGTAATCCATATTATCAGGGTCTTTCGGAAAAGAAATGGCCCCTATCTGAAAAACAGTTCCATCTACATCTAATTTTTTATATTCTTTCATCTTATAACTCCGCACTAAAACCTAGAAATCCAGAACCAGAACCTTCTAGAAATTCTAGCTGAGATGCAAACCCAGCAGACGGCCCGCCATCGGTTTGATACCGAAGAGCAGCCACAACAGATGTTGCACCAGCTAAACTAGGAACGGCATCACACACCGTATTACCATTTCCGTGATTCATGTTGTAATCGTTAGCGTTTCCGCTTGTTTCCAAACTAGGGCCAGCTCTCATGGGAGGCTCCAGAGGAAAACCTGATTTCTGATTTTCATCAGACCTGACAGATGCTACAGGCATAGCTGCTTGCCCAAAATTATGTGTTATTCGCCGATAATACCGCAAGCATTGCCAAAATTCTGTACTCAAATCTTTATGCTCAAAATCTGTAGCTACAGAGCCAACTTCCAGCTGAACGCCTGTAAGATAAAAATCGTTACTGGTACTATCCAAGACGTTCACTTGATTTGAGGTTG
>VTLG01014574.1_pt1 | contig 39298 bp, 24 predicted proteins | sample 4694571 | NCBI WGS metagenome assembly VTLG01 (sample SAMN12604809, study PRJNA352737) | marine metagenome | biome: ENVO:00000447; feature: ENVO:00000209|ENVO:00000569|ENVO:01000036; material: ENVO:00002151; isolation source: viral sequences binned using virsorter ... | reverse complement strand
ATACTTGACATCTCGACGAGATAGCACTATAATAACAGTATACAATTCAATTCTCGACTAGATTTTATGTACGACGATTTTGATCTCGACTATACATATGACTACTCATCGAGTCTCGACGAGGACTATGCAGACGCATATGAACACGACGAGAATGAAGAGCATGCACGAGAAAGTACAGACTTTCAAGAACTTGCATACATGCATTATGCCTGATGTATAAGTACGAGATTTGCAGCTACAAGGAATCAGACTACGAGACCCCATTATAGAGGGAAAGTGGGGTTTAATTTCTAGTACGAGAATGAATTAACTAAACTCTTGGACGTGGGAAATCCAAGGGTTTTTTTTATGCGTGTGACGGTTCGTTTATTGGCACATGTCTTCGAATCTGATCTGGGCATGATAAGCAGCGACTGCTTGGGTGGTATCTTTATTGATATTATAACCTTGTTGCTCTAATTCGCATAGGCACTCATCGAATAAATTTTCCATAATCATTTCATTTTGTAGTGTAGACATTTTTGGTTCCTGTAACGTTATTTTTAAATTAGCATGAATCCGTGGTACCGTGGGGACATAATGTGACACTAATGTGACTGGCACAACGAATTATAATTGCGCGGGAGAGGTGTCGAAAGTTTAGAATCAGTCCTACCCCAGACCTATTACTAGTATACTACACATCTAATTGGATTCAAGTTAGATTGTGACACTAATAATATTGGCACACTGACACTACTACTCGTGGCGATAGGCATTATAATAGGTACATGAGGTTCTTAATTAGACTTGGTAAACAAGTTAGGATAGAATCTCAAGTCCTTTATTCCCTATCCCTTATGCCAAATTGGTGTTCAAACAGAGTTGACGTTTACTCAGAAAACAAAGCTGACTTGCAGAAGGTGTTGGACATCTTCAATAATAAAAACGTATTTAATCAGATCATCCCCGAACCAAACTGGTCAAAGATTCCTTTTAAAGGAGAACTTCCCAAAGTTCGTGAAATGAAATCACCGAACGGAGAGACATTCGGAACTGTCACAGAATTTGCGGATGGCACTCAGGATACCAGATGGTATGACTGGAGACTACAAAATTGGGACACTAAATGGGATGTGCACGAAGTTGACATTGAGGAGGAAAGATGGAAATCAGATGATGGGGATGAGTTGGAGTTGGAGTCTTTCACCGCAGAGTTTCAAACCGCATGGTCACCACCCGAAGCAATCTGTCGTCGTCTTCGTGATATGTTCCCGAAGGTTTCGATCTCATGGTTCTATGATGAGCCAGGATGTCAAGTTGCAGGTTACCTATAGGACAGTTTAATTAGTGTCACAACACCCTCTTCACGGAGGGTTTTTTAATGCTATTATAAGTACATAAGCAAATTTCCCACACTATGCCGAAACCCGAAATTCATTTCAGTCCCGCATTTGGAATGGGGTTCTACATCGCAGAAGATGGAACTCTCATGAGTATGCCAGCAGTTACGGACGCAAACGGACGTACCACTATGGACATTGACAATGAAATTGCCGTTGATGAGTGGGACGATCCCAGTGTTTATTCCCCATCACATATGATGGTGCTTACGCAGATAATGCAGATTTGCACTCTCAAACGTGACTATGTAAGAATCGGTTATTATGCCGAAAGATTCGGGAGTGCATCAAAATGAATGAGAATACCTACGAAGAAATTCTCAAACTTTATAACGAAGGGGACTTTGACCTCTTCGACTTAAAGTCCGATCTCTATTACCAACTCTTTTACTCTTATACTGATGATAACTATGAAACCTAACGGCATTAACATCGAATTGACACCCTGTCAGTATGACTACCTATATGAAACCTTAATGGAAGCATACTCAAACGATGTCGCACAGCAAAAGGAATGGGACGTGCAGACATTCGACAATCTAATTGATAATGTCTGTAATGGTAAGTCTACCATACTATCAAACGATGTCAAGGGAGTATTACATTAATGGCATTATGCGAACAATGTGGCAACTTTGATGACAATGAAGTTGAAAACGATTATGGTATCTTTCATCTCGGCAAACGGCCAAAACGCAGAAAAGGTTATCAACCCGACCTATATTTCTACTGGCACGGAGATATTGAAGAGGATTATGACATGGGCGATTATACTTGCCTATGCGAAATTTGCTTCGATATTAACAACTCAGAAGGCAAGATTAAATGGAAAGATGACAAAAATCCATTTAAGTGTGCCAGCTAAATTACTGTCACACATTGACTTCACAAAACGTTTACCTATCGTTTATAATAGGTACATAAGCAATTCACCCTCTCTTCCCAACATGCGTAAAATTGAACAGCAAATGAACTCAGCAATTCGTTACAAGCAGAATTTTACAAAAGATAATACAATGGTTCGTTATGACAAAGCAGAGAACATGAGTTCCGTTTACTTACATGGTCACCGTATTGCAGACTATGACCACAGCAAGGGTAAAGCATGGATCAGTTCATGCGGGTGGGAGACTAACACCACTAAATCTAGACTCAATGCGTTTTTAGATGAGGTTGCCTACGGTGTATCCGTATTTCAAAAGAATTGGCAGTGGTTCTTACATGACAACCGCACCACAGCAACGATTGATTTCTATGATAATATGGTCGTATTTTCCAAACCCCTTACACTCTCAGCAGTGTAAACAATTGTTTCAGATGCTCGCATTACGTGGGCATCTCTTTTATAATAGTAGTATAAGAAATTTATTCCCTTTCCCAAATGAATCCAACAGACAGAGTTATTAAGAGAATCCTTGAAGTTGACAACTTTCAGAACATGGCATGTTGTTGCGATGACTTCGCAGACTTCGTAACAGAAATCCTTGAGTGGGGTGTCGATCACATCGCAGGAGTTGATTTCTTTGATTCTTATAAGTCATACAGAGACTTTACATTCAATCCTGAGTTAAACATCAAAAGACTTGATGCTTTCATTCAGTCGGAGAACGGATACATTAGATAGTCATTCGTTCGTGATTACAGCAGTTGGGGGGTTGATGCCCCCCTTATATAAAAACGGCATGGGAACCTAACCTACAAAGTGTTACGAAAGGCAGATATAAATTCCACGATTCAAAAAAAATTTTCGCATATATAAAAACGACCACTAGGTTTTCATGAAATGAAAAAAAATTTTGACGAAATTTATTCCACTGTAGAGATCGATCCAGTAACTGACAGATATCATATGACAATTCCCGAAGAAATTGTAAATGAATTTGACTGGTATGAGGATCTTGTGCTAAAATGGAATTTAGAAGTCGATGGAATCTATCTCACACTTAAGAAGGATGATTAAAAGTTACCACATTTATTTGAATGATAAATGCCTGTTTAAAAACCTATCACTTGAAGAATTTACATTAATATGGGAGAAGTTATATACATCATATTGGAAAGAAGAAATTACATATACAGAAGTGAATGAAATGAGTATGGAAAACTCTACAATATATGAATCTTCTTATTGACAAAACGTTCTATATAAGTTAGAATTGAATTGATATCAATCTATTATGGCAAAAGGATTTACAGTAAAAGCAAAGAAACCCACTACTCCAAAGAAACCCGAATGGGATTATGAGAGAGCAAAGGAATTAATTAAAGGTAAAAAAATAGTTTTTTGTTTACCAGGTCGAGGAGTATCATACGTATACTTAAAAAATTTCGTACAATTATGTTTTGATCTTGTACAGTGTGGTGCAAGTATTCAAATCTCACAAGATTATTCATCAATGGTTAACTTTGCCCGTTGTAAGTGTCTTGGTGCAAACGTTCTTCGAGGACCAAAGCAGATTCCATGGGATGGGAAATTGGAATATGATTATCAACTTTGGATTGACTCTGACATTGTTTTTAATTCAGAGAAGTTCTTTCAGTTATTCTTAGATGCAAATCCAGAAGGAGAAGAGGAAAGACATATAGTTGCAGGTTGGTATTGCACCGAAGATGGTAGAACAACCTCGGTTGCTCATTGGTTGGAAGAAGATGATTTTCGAAGCAATGGTGGTGTGATGAATCACGAAACAATCGAAAGTATGTCAAAACGCAAGAAACCGTTCACCGTTGATTATACAGGTTTCGGATGGTTATTGATTAAGAAAGGTGTATTCGAACACGAAGGACTACCTTATCCATGGTTTGCTCCAAAGATGCAGGTATTTGAGTCTGGTGATGTACAGGACATGTGCGGCGAGGATGTCTCGTTTTGTCTCGATGCAATCGAAGCAGGATTTAAAATTTGGTGTGATCCAAGAATTCGTGTCGGACATGAAAAGACAAGAGTTATATAAGGTAAGAAAGGGTCAGGAAATTCTTGGAAAGAATCTGACTACGGAGGAGTATTGTGAACTGATGGAAGATTTGGCACAGGAGTTCTATGATGGCAAACTTCCAAACCCTCTCGATTTAACAACTGAAATACAAAAAGAATATGAAGAATGAAATAATGTTCGATAAGAATGTAAAGTTTCGAAGAACACCGAGTCGTATTCGAACTCGGTTTATTGCTGTCTTTGCATTAATCATATCTCTAATTACTTTTGGAACAAGTTTCCTGACAATTTTGTATATGAATAGCACTGCTTTTGAAAATCTATTAGAAATGAAAAATTTCATTCGATCTGATAAATACGAAGAGTAGAGGAAGGTAATTATGAGTCAATTAAAAGTTAACAGTATTATTCCAAGATCAGGTGTGCCAGTTGGAGCTTCTGGTGGTGGTATTGTTCAAGTTGTCAGCACTCGAAAGACTGATCGTTTTACCACAAGTAGCACAAGTTTTGTTGACATCACAAATTTTCAAGTGACTATTACACCTTTGTCCACTTCGAATAAGATTCTTCTTATGTGTTGTTTCGGTCAGGCAGGAACCAGACAAAATACTTTAGATCATGGTAATGCAATTCGTGTTCTGAAAAATGGTAGTATAGATAACAATCTTAATGCAGATGCCGATGGAACTCGACCAAGGCATTGTTATAAAGGAGTCGGTTGGTCTTTCAATACTGATCATATGCCTGGTGGGGTAGGATTTTGTGGATTGGATGATCCATCAACAACAAGTGCTTTGACATACAAGGTGCAGGTGCAATGTCAATCATCTTCTTATGCATTTCATATGAATCGACCACCTGATAATGGTAATGGCACCAACATATATGAAAATGCAACAGTTTCTCATTTAATAGCAATGGAGGTAGCAGGATGACGAGTACAAGAGATGGATGGAATAGAGGAATTACAGCAGCATTAGAGTCTTTAAGACCAGGATCTCAGTGGACAATCAATGGTGATGATTCTTATTCTAATATTCAATGGTTAGAACCATCAGGTGGTCAAACAATACCAACTGAGTCAGAATTAAACGCTGAAATATCGAGATTAAATACAGAATATATCAATAAACAATATCAACGAGTTCGGAAGACAAAATATTCTGAAATTGGTGAGCAATTGGATATGTTATATCATGACATGGTTGCAGGTAAACTAGATAGCACTGGAACTTGGTTTAACCATGTTAAATCGGTAAAAGATTCAAATCCAAAATCTTAATTTAAAATTATGTCTTGTCTAATTACGAATCTACCCTCTTATGAGGTATGGGTGAGAAAAGAATACTTGACCGACCATAAGTATGGTCATGGTGAATTTGTCAAAGGAGTCTGGGTATCTGCAAAAAGTATACCTGGTCGTGCCTTTTATTTTGAAACTTATCTACCTGAGTATGCAGCAATGTTTGATAAGTTGCCAATTTCTGCGTTTCTCTCGTCTCCAGAGATACCTGATCCTGATATGACACTTCATAATCTACAGTTTTGGAACTGTATGGACTATGGTGTGGTTGCTGTTCAGAAGCAGTTTATTGGAAGTATGCACTACGAAGTCTACACAAGGGATTTTGGCACTCAAACAGGCACGTACATATGTACTCTTGACAATTATCATCAAGATGTAGACGCAATTGACTACTCAACAAGTGAACAACCTGCCGAACATAAGTCTCATAACCTTCTTGAACTTGATAATGGACAGTTTTGTCTCTATCCAAACAACAGAATGAGAATCTATGACAATAGTATCACTCCTGAGACACCTAAGATTCCTGATTTTAAGGTATCAACCGTGTACTATCAGGTGGAAAATGGTCATGATCGTGACGGATTAGGTTCAGAAGAGAATTATTTTTGGAAAACTGCCAAAGAAAGGTCTGTTGATACGAATATTGGAGTCGGAAATACTGCAACTGGGACTGTAGATATCAATATTGAACCAGAACTCGGATAATTTTGTTAAAAAAAGGGTATAAATAAATATAAAACTTGGTTCATGGCAATCAAAAGGGTATCAAGAGCGTTTAAAGACATAAGTTTATCGTTTAAACCCCACCCAGTTACAAAAGATCTACCCATTCTCAAGAATGAAAGGGCAATTAGTCGATCTGTACGAAATATTGTAGAGACAATACCGACTGAAAAATTCTTTAATCCTGATTTTGGGTCAGATGTATACAAAAGTCTCTTTGATTTTGTTGATTTTGGTACTGCTAACATCATACAAAGTCAAATTGTGACTTCGATTGCAAATTTTGAACCAAGAGTTAATAATGTAAGGGTTGAAGTTGACCCATTTCCTGATGAAAATCAGTTTGAAGTCACTGTAATTTATGATATTATCGGTCAAGAGTTCCCAACTCAAGAATATTCATTTATATTAGAGGCAACAAGGTAAATGCCTTTCTCAAATTTCACAAATCTTGATTTCGATCAGATAAAAACATCAATTAAAGACTATTTAAGAGCAAATTCCAGCTTTACGGACTTTGATTTTGATGGTTCGAACTTTTCTGTCTTAATTGACACTCTTGCATATAATACATATATCACTGCATTTAACTCAAACATGATTGTAAATGAATCTTTTTTAGATTCTGCCACTCTGAGAGAAAATGTAGTGTCGTTAGCAGGTAATATTGGATATACACCACGGTCTAGAACGGCAGCAAACGCACAAATAACACTTGAGGTTACTGTGAGTGACACCACACCCACATTAACCATAGAACCAGGTCTAGTGTGCACTGGAGACATTGATAATGAGACATATACTTTTGCAATTACAGAACCAGTAAGTACAAGTGTTGTTGAAGGAGTTGCAAAGTTCGAAAATGTGAACATATACCAAGGAACTTTTCTTGAAAAAACATTTGTTTATGATGGATCTCTTGATCAAAGGTTTATTTTAGACAATTCTTTTATTGATACATCAAAAATTGCAGTTTATGTTAAAGGGCAATCTGAAGATAAACTGGGAACACAATACTCTTTGGTAAATGACATCATAAATGTTGATTCAAGTTCAAAAATTTATTTGATAAAGGAAATACAGGACGAAAAGTATGAATTAAAGTTTGGAGATGGGTTCTTTGGTAAGAAATTGGGGACAAATCCAAACCAAGATGGTGATTTTATAACAGTTAGATACATTACAACTGATGGGGAGAGTGGAAATGGTGCAGAAAACTTTACTTTCTCTGGTAGATTGATAACATCAAGTGGTAATAGTGCAAATATTACTGGAGGACCTAGAATTTCCAATGTTTTGAAAGCACAAAATGGTGGAAATATCGAACCAATCGACTCTATCAAGTATTTTTCACCTCTCTTGTACTCATCACAGAATAGAGCTGTAACAGCAAGAGATTATGAGGCAATAATTAAGAAAATTTATCCAAATACTGAGTCAGTTTCGGTAATTGGCGGAGAAGAACTTGATCCTCCAGAATTTGGAACAGTTGCAATAAGTATAAAACCTAAAAATGGTGATTTGGTGTCTGATTTTTCAAAAAATCAAATTTTATCGAAATTAAAACAATATTCAATATCTGGTATTAACCAAAAAATCATTGATTTGAAATTATTGTATGTTGAACTTGATTCAAACGTCTACTATAACGATTCTCTTGTCTCAGGAGCTGATTTACTTAAAACAGATGTTACAAATTCACTTAATACATATTCAAAATCAATAAATTTGAACAAATTTGGTGGAAGATTGAAATACAGTAAATTACTTAAAGTTATTGATGATACGAATACGGCAATAACCTCAAATATCACTAAAATACGAATTAGAAGAAATTTACAAATATCTGTAAATCAATTTGCACAGTATGAACTATGTTTTGGTAACAAATTTTATGTTGATCCAAATGGGTATAATATAAAATCGACAGGATTTACAGTTTCAGGGTATTCAGGAACATTATACTTAACTGATACTCCAAATTCAGATTTAAAAACAGGAATTGTAAAAATGATTAAATTATTGGATGATAATACAGTTCGAGTTATTAATTCATCAGCTGGTTCAATAGATTATGAAAAAGGAGAGATAAATTTATCAACTGTTAATTTCTTATCAGCAGTAAAACCAAATAATATAGTTGAAATACAAGCTTTCCCAAGATCAAATGATATAGTTGGTTTAAAAGATTTGTATATCTCATTAGACATATCAAATAGTTCAATAAATATGGTTAGGGATGTTATTTCATCAGGAGATGAGATTTCTGGTGTGCAGTTTACTAGAGATTTTTATTCATCAAGTTACCCAAATGGAAAAATAATTAGAACATGATCGAAACAGGTATTGTAAATAAAGTTAAGATACAGGATGTGATATCAAATCAACTTCCGAATTTCATTCTGGATGAAAGTCCCGACACGGTTGATTTTTTAAAACAATATTATGTTTCTCAGGAGTATCAAGGTGGTCCAAGTGATATTTCTGATAATTTGGATCAATATTTAAATATTGATAATTTAACACCTGAAGTTATAGTTGATACCTCTACTACAGTTGGTATTACTACTATTGGTGATAAAATAATTAATGTTACTAGCACAAAAGGATTTCCAAATCAGTATGGTTTATTAAAGATTGATAATGAGATAATTACTTACACAGGGATTACTACAAATTCTTTCATTGATTGTAAACGTGGATTTAGTGGTATTACAAGTTATCATGCGGATACAAATAAAGAAGATTTAGTATTCAGTTCTTCATCTGCAGCAGAGCATACAAATTCATCCACAGTTCAAAATTTAAGTTCATTATTTTTAAAAGAATTCTATAAAAAATTCAAAAAAACATTTTTACCTGGTTTAGAAGAAACTGATTTCCAATCCAACTTAGATGTTGGCACATTTATAGGTGAAGCAAGATCATTATATCAAACAAAAGGAACAGATGAGTCATTTAGAATTTTATTTAATGTTCTGTATGGAATTACTCCAAAAATAATTAATTTAGAAGAGAGATTAGTAAAACCTTCATTTGCAAAATATGTTAGAAGAAGAGTTTGTGTTGCAGAGATATTAGAAGGAAATCCAATAAAACTTAAAGGGCAAAGTATATTAAAAGGATTAACAGGTCAAACATTATTCAGAAGTGATCTTGATTTAGATATAAATGCTGCCATTTCAGAGATAGAACCTTTTGAAAGAAGTGGATCTGGATTAAGTGGAATCACCACTTACTATAAGATTGGTTTATTTGTTGGATATGATGAAACCTCAGATATTGCAGGGGATTTTGTTATTGTACCAAATACAAAATCTTTAGAAACAGTATCGGTAGGTTCAAGTATAATTTCAGTTGATTCTACAATTGGATTTGGTGTAACAGGAACTCTAATATCAGGTTCAAATACAATTAATTATACTGACAAAACTGTTAATCAATTTTTAAATTGTACAGGTGTAGATGCCACAATTGAACCAACTTCTAATGTAAGATCAAATATTACGTATTTTGGTTTTGAAGATGGTGATCTCGATAAAAAAGTTGTTTTAAGACTTACTGGTGTATTATCTGATTTTGAACAAAAAGGTGATGTAGATGTAGAAGAAGGAGAAATAATAACAGTCAAATCAATTGGTGATAAAATAGAAGATAATAGTTCTTCTTTTAAAGAAATATTTTGTAACTCATGGATTTATAATACAAGTTCTTCATATTTTGTTGAAAGTTTCAATGGTACGACATTTACGCTATTAAGTCAAGTAAATAAATCTAGTTTAAAGAAAGGAGATAATGTAGAAATAGTTGAGAGAGATACAAATAAGATAATCAGTTCTGGTTACGTATCAGGTATCTCAGATAACGAAGTTGTATTAAGTGGAACTAGTTCTCCTCCCTCTGGTGTGAGATATAAGTTAAGGAAAAAGATAAACAAAGCAAGTTCTTTGGTTGATTCGAATAAACCAAATTTAGCACAAATTGAATTTGGTAATGACAAAGTTATCTCTGATATTCAAAATGTTTATGTGGATGATAATAATGCGTATGTTACATCAAATTCACTACCATCATTTATTGATAATGATAAAACTGAATTTTCCAAACTAATTGATGTAGATGTTAAAAAAATATCTCTTGAAATTGGTGTTAATGGAAGTATTACTGGAGACATTGATGATCAAAAAGATTTTTCAATTATAACATTTAACTCTAATGTTCCATTTAAAACTGGAGATAAAATATTTTATTCTAATTCGGATGGTGATGCTCTTATAGGATTAGTTCCAGGTGCGTATTTTGTGCGTAAACTATCAAATGATCCAAATGATCCTAATAGTAAAAGTATACAACTATTTGGATCACCATCTGGTATTGATGAGGGAAAAAATATTACATTCTCGCAAAGTGATAATGATGGAGTTCATAATTTTATTTTATTTTCACAAAAATCTGGAGAGATTGGAGTTCAAAAATTAATCAAAAAGTTTCCATTAAAACAAAATTTAAACAATGGAGAAGATGAACTAACACCCATCGGACAAACTGGAATGTTGAAAAATGGTGTTGAGATATCAAATTACAAATCAAATGATAAAATATACTTCGGACCGTTAACTTCAATAGATATTTTAAATGGTGGAGAAAATTACGATGTAATTAACCCACCTAAGATAAAAGTTTCTTCAGGACTTGGAACAAATGCTTTAGTTCAACCAGTAATTAGTGGTGTAGTTGAAGATGTATTTGTTGATTCTCAATCTTTTGATATTGATAGAATTACTTCAATTGGTGTAACTGGTGGAAATGGATCTGGATGTATACTTGAACCAATTCTTGGAACTAGAGTTAGAGAAGTATTTTTTAATTCGAAACAGGAATCAAATGGTGGAGGAATTACAACTACAACAGGTGACTCTAGAATTACATTTTTAACTGATCATAGTTTCATCACAGGATCTGCAATAGTTTATGATTCAAATAATCAAAAGGGTATTGGAATTGGTATTGGAACTTCATCATTAGTAAATCAAGCAACTTATTATTCAGAGTGGATTAATGATAGAACAATTAGATTGTATGAAACACCTTCAGATTTATCAGCAGGTAATCCAATAACTTTTAATGGTAATTATTTTTCTGGAGATCATTCATTTAAAATTGGTCTTCGAAATACTCTTGTTGGTGCAAAGATTGTTGATGGAGGAAAAAATTATACGAATAGGAATTTACTTGTTAAGCCTACAGGAATATCTACATCAAATGATAAAATAAATTTTGTAAATCATGGATTTTCACATGGAGATTTAATTAATTATTCAACCTCGGTTGGTCTTGGAAGTACAACACCACAAACAATAAGTGGATTAAACACAGAATCAAGTTATTTTATCTTAAAAGATGATGACAACTCATTTAGATTAGCAAACGCAGGTATAGGTGGTACAATCATAACCAATTTTGAAAGAAATAAAAATGTAACATTAGAATCTACTGGAACTGGATTTCAATCTTTTTCTTATCCAGAAATAAAAGTATTAGTAGAATTTAGTTCTATTGGAACATCACCTTCAGTTAAAACAATCAATGCTACTCCAAAAGTTAGAGGAAGTATAGTACAAACTTATCTTTATGAAGATGGAACTGGATATGGATCCACAACTACAAATAATCATAAAAAACCATCAATATCAATTGAGAATGGAAGAAATGGATCAGTAGTTCCAAATATTAAAAATGGTCAAATTACTTCAGTTAATATTAATTTTGTTGGTCAAGAATATTTCTCTGTTCCAGATTTGGATATAATTGATCCTACAGGATTTGGAGCAGGTGCTAAGTTAAAACCAATTATATCTAACGGAAAAATAGTAGATGTAAAAGTTATTAATACTGGTATTGGATATAGTTCCTCTACATCAATAATTGTAAAATCTGCAGGTCAAAATGCATTATTTGATTCTAGTGTTAGATCGTTGACAGTGAACAAACATGACGATGATGTTGGTAATAATTATCAACTTTTAGAAGAATCTAGTAATAAGTTAAAATATTCACTAACTGGATACTCTACATCATTATTGGGTTCTAAAGAATTAATAGGATGGGCTTATGATGGAAATCCAATATATGGTCCTTACGGTAGTAGTGATCCTCAACAATTATCTCCTTTAGATACAAGATTAAAATCAGGATATGTAAGTAATATTAGCAATATAGTAGATAGACCATTATTTTTTGATAATGGGTTCTTCGTAGAAGATTTCAAATATGATGCAACTAATGCTGATTTAGACGAACATAATGGTAGATTTGAAGTAACTAAAGAATTTCCTAATGGTGTTTATGCTTACCATGCAACAGTAAAAGAAGGAAATCTACCACAATTTCCATATTTCATAGGTAATACATTTAGATCTAAGATAGTAAGTGAGAATTTTGATAATAACTCACAAACAAATTTTAATTTTATATCGAATAATTTAATTAGAAATACTTTCCCATATAAAGTTGCGGATGAATTTGCTAATAATGATTTTTTAATTGAAACGAATGAAATACAAGATCAAAAGGTAGAGATAGATTCTGTCACATCTGGATCAGTTGATAATTTTAATATTATAACAGGAGGAACTGATTATAAAGTTGGTGAATTTTTAAAATTTGATGATGAGGGAACTGGAGGAGATGGTTTAATATCTTTCATATCAAAAATTTCAGGAAAACCAATACAATCGATTGATACTGTTATAGAGGAAAATAATAATTCTGTTATTACATGGTCACAAAATAAGTTAAATGTTACTACAGAAATAAATCATAATTTAAAAGATAATGATATTGTGAGAATATCAGGATTATCTACGGATATTTCAGTTTTAAACAATTCATTTAAAATTGGAGTAACAACACTCACAACAACTACTATATCAACAATTACAGCATCTCCATCTGCTGGATTTACTACAGAAATATTTGTATCAGATATACCATCTTCTATCTCAGTTGGCAGTAGCATTGGCATTGGTACTGAGACATTAAAGATATTGAACATCTATAGGGACTTAAATATTTTAACAATCCAAAGAGATTTTGAGTCTTCATTTGGAACTATACATCCAGAAGGATCGAGTGTAGAATACTTAACAAATAAATTTACAATTAATAAATCAATTCCTTATTTTGATTCTAAAGTAAATCAAAAGGTATTTTTCAATCCATCACAGACAATTGGTTTAGGCACTGCTGACGGGACAGAAAATACAATTACATTCTCTTTCACAGACAAGAACATTACAAGAAATGTTCCAGTAAAACAAATATTCCTTGAAAATCATCCATTTGTAACAAATCAACGAGTCAAATTTACTTCAGCTTCTGGTAATATAACCATATCTAAGGATAAGGGATTATCTTCTTTTAATTTACCACAAGATTGTTTTGTTGTTAAAAAAAGTAAAAATACAATTGGAATTAAAACTGAAATTAATTCAGATGAAGTTCATTTCATATCAATTCCTACTCCTAGTGAAGAGCTTCGTGACAGATATTTATTTGAAACAGTTTTTGATCAAGTTTTAGGAAAAGTAGATAAGATAAAAGCAAATGTAAGAACAACTGAACCTCATGAATTGCAAAATGGAGATGAAATATTATTATCGTTAAAATCTAATTTACCTGTTGGACTTGGAGTTTCCACATCAATAAATGTTTCCAGAGATCCTGTAACAGGTAATGTATTAATCAATCGTGTAGGATTTACTTCTGAATCTGTTAATATATCTAATGATACAATTACAATTCAAAATCATGGATTAAAGACAGGTGATAAAATAAAATATGAATCTGATCTTTTACCTGAAGGACTGGAAAACAAAAATTATTTTGTATATAAACTTGATGATAATAACATAAAATTATGTGAAACAAATATTGACGTATTTAAAAATATTCCAAATATAACTGGTATTGGATCAACAGGTGGAACATCACAATCAATATCACTCATAAATCCTAATTTAAAAGTAATTAATAATAATGATGTGGTATTTAATCTTTCAGATTCTTCATTATCTGGATATGACTTTAAAATTTATTATGATCAAGAATTTAAAAATAATTTTGTTTCTTCACAAGAGAGCACTGTATTCAGTATTTCTACATCAGCAGCAAATGGAACAGTGGGAGCTGCTTTAACTATTGGATATGGAACTACTCTACCAGAATCTTTATTCTATAATTTAGAAAAATCAGGAACCATAAGTACCACTGATAAAGACGTAAAAGATTATTCAAAAATATCATTTAATGATAGTGTTTATAATGGATCTTATACTATATCTGGAGTTGGTGCCACAACATTTAATATATTTTTAGATGAGGTTCCAGAAAAATTAACATATAATTTAAGTGAAAGTGATGTATTAAAATATAATACAAGTTCAAAAAATGCTAAAGGTTCAATTAGTAATATTAAATCTATTTCAAGTGGATCTAATTACAAAAAACTTCCTACCTTCCAAGGTATAGTTGGATCATCTACAGGAAAAGATGCAGTTATTGTACCACAATCCAAAACTATTGGAAATATTGAAAAAATTAGAGTTATAAATGAAGGATTTGAATATTCATCTGATAAGACATTAAAACCTGAAAGTCTCATAGCTGATACTGTAAATATCATTAACACCGAAACATTAGGTATTGTAAGTGTCACAAATGGAGGATCAAATTATATTCAACCTCCCGATGTAATTATTGTTAATAGTAATACGGGAGAAAGAATAGATAGTGGATTTTTAGAAGTTGAAATGTTAGAAAATAGTGTCTCGTCTATCAATATTGTAGAACTTCCAATTGGACTCCCTTCAAAAACTGTCACTTTAAGAACAATTAATAATACAAATGGAGTTGTTATAACCGATGTAATATCAAATGGATCAGGTATCTTTACATGTAGAATAGCCACTCCCAATCCAGTATTTCCAGTTGGTTCACAACCATTTGCAGTTGGAGATAAAGTTTTTATTGAAGGTATTGAAAAGGTAGGAACTGCTGGATCAGGATTTAATTCGGAAGATTATGGATATAAGTTATTAACAGTGATGAAATATGAATCTGATATCAATGCACAAGATCAAGTAGGAATAAGTGTAACTGAATTTGGTGTTACAAATACTGGAATAGCAGTGACCAATGTTACTACATTCTCAAATATAATTAATGAATCTGATTATCCATCTTTCTTTGTTACTCAAAATCAATCATCATTCCTTTTTGGTGAAAAGGTCATAGTTAATGATATTCCAAGTAAGTTAACTGTAGAAAGAATAGACACTGGAAAATTGAAAATTTTTGGTAATCAAAAATTAAAAGTTGGGGATAAGTTAGTAGGAGAAAATTCTGGAAGTCAATGTGAAGTTTCAAATGTAATAGAAAATAGGGGTATATTTGAAACTGATTTTTCAATACTTAAAAATTTAAATTGGAGTGATGATATTGGAAAATTGGATGAGGATTTCCAAGTTGTATCTGATAATGATTATTATCAAAATATGTCATACTCCATTCAAAGTCCAATTGAGTGGCAAACATTAAGAACACAAGTTAATAACTTACTTCATACTAGTGGTATGAAAAATTTTGCTGATACTGAAGTGTTATCATCTGCTCCTGTAGGAGTTGGATCAACATCTAATGTTAATCTTATAATTGATCTCATTAATGAAAAGAGAGTAGATGAAATAAAAGATATAGATTTAGTTAGAGATGTTGATGTGGTAGGGGATAGTTCTAGATTTGTATTATTTAAAAATATAAGATTAACTGATTTTATTAGTTGTAAAACAAATGATGTTTTAATAGTTGATGAAATTGAAAAACAATTTTCAAATACTGAAGCAGAATTTGACAGTTTTATTGATATAATTGATTTTTCAACTTTTACTTCGAATGAAATATTTAATGAATTTCTAATAGTTACAAAACATACATCATCCTTCAATATTTTTGACAAAATACAAATATCAAATTTACTAACAATAAGCAATGGAACAAAAAATGTTTTAGTTGAAAAATCTAATTTAATTAATTCTGGTATTGGACTAACAAATTCTGAAGAAAACAATTTTGTTGATTTTAAATTAGTTGATAATAAATTAAGATTTAGTCCAAATGTAGAAATAGATGCTAATAACAACAAAGACTATGATTTAAAAATATTTACATCTAAATTTAATTCAGATTCAATTGGTGTAGGAACAACATCTATAGGACCAATTGATTTAAGTTCACGAGTTCAAACATGCACAACTGGAATTACTACAAATTTAATAACTGTTCCTTCCGACAAATTTGAATCTCTATATGCAACATTACATGTAATTGATGATAATACTAAAGAAATGAATTTAGTTGAAAGTTTTGTTTCTCATTCGGGAACTGATACTTTCTTATCAGAAGCATATTTTAATACGGATGCTAACGAAATATCACTCAACAGATTGGGTATTATTACTTCAAGTATATCTGGTGGTAATTTATTAATCAGTTTTGAGAATACTGGTTCAAATACATTAAAATTAAAATCTAGAATTATAGGTATAGGAACAACTGGAGTATCGGATGGAACTTACAGGTTTAAAACATCAGGTCAACTAGATGGATCTGAAAGATCATCAGTCTATACTGGTGTATCGACAAGTAATATTGGAATATCTACTATAGTAACTTTAAATTCTAATTTATTTAATTCAATAAAATCAGTTGTTGAAGTTAGTATTGGATCTTCAAGAGCAGTTCATGAAGTATTATCCATTCATGATGGCACAAATGCATATGCACAACAATCTGGATCTTTATCAATTACAAAAGATAGTATCACAGATTATGATCCTTCTTCAGGACTAGGAACTTTTGGAGCAACACTTTCAGGATCTGACTACAAACTTATATTTTATCCAGACGATTTATCTGGGATTTCAACAGTTGTATCATTAAATCATAGTTTCTATATTATCACAGACACAGAAAATGTTCCTGAGAATTTAAATTATGGTGCGATTACCGAAAATCACTCAACTGAACTATACAATTCAATTGCAGGAGATAGAATTAACAGAGCTCAATTCACACTCAAGAGTAATTCTGTACCAATTTTTGGAAAAACATTTAATCCATCGGATACTACAGGTAAATTTATATCATCGACTGGACAATTTAATATTAGCAATCATTTCTTTAGAGAAAATGAGGAGTTAGTTTATAAACCAGCAGCAACATTTGTAGGTGTGGGTTCAACACCCATGGAATTTAAAAATGGTTCTATAGTTGATCAATTACCTACAACAGTTTTTGCAAAAAATGTAACTAGTAATTCATTCTTTATATCAACCACAAGGGCAGGAACTGCTGTCACATTTTTAACTTTGGGTGAAGGAAATGCTCATGAATTGAGTATGGCAAAGTCAAATGAAAAAGCTTTAATAACAGTAGATGACACTGCACAATATCCGTTGATAAGATCTAATATAAATCACACCTTAGATAGTAATAATGGACAAATTGGATTAACAACAACTATCTTACATTTAAGTGGAATAGCCACAGTTACATCAGAGGATGTTTTAAAAATAAATGATGAATTTATGAAGGTTGTAAATGTTGGATTTGCAGATGGTTATGGTGGTGCCGTTGGTTCATCAGGAACATTTAACACAGTTGAGGTAGAAAGATCTTTTGTAGGAACTTCTGCTACTACACATTCAAATGGAGATGTAGTAAATGTATTCAGAGGATCTTATAATATTTCTGGTAGTGATATATTCTTCACTCAAGCTCCAAGAGGTAATCCTAATAAATCAAAAACAGAAAATGATTTAGATTTCCCCACCTCTAGTTTTGCTGGAAGAGTTTATTTGAGAAATAATTATTCATCAAATAACATCTATGATGATATATCAGATCAATTTACTGGAATAAATTCCTCATTTACTTTAAAGGTTGGTGGAGCTAACACCATCGGAATAGGAAGCACTGGTGGAAGTGGCATATTGTTTATCAATGGTATATTCCAATCACCATCAACAGAATTTAATCCAAATAAAAATTTCAAAATTATAGAGAGTGGTAGTGGTGCATCTGGTGTTACAACTGTCATATTCTCAGGAATAACATCAACTGATGGATCTAGATTTATCTCAAATAACGTCAATAATAATGATTTGCCGAGAGGTGGTATTCCCGTTTCAATCGGAAATACTGTTAATGGTTTAGGATATGCTCCTCTAGTCGGTGCAAATGTTAAAGCAATTACAACTAATGCTGGAGGCATAGGAACTGTTGTTGGAGTTGCTTACAGTGGATCTGACTTAGGAATACAAACTGCTGCATATGATAATGTAACTGGAATCATTACATTTACAACCGTAAATGAACATGGGTTTATAGACTCAAATGATTTTGTGTTAATTGATAATATGAACTTTTCACCTAGTTTGACACTACGTGAAAATGAATATGAAGTTGTTTCAATAGCTGCCACAAATGTTTTTGGTGTGAGTGTTGGATCAAGCACTGTGTCTCATGTGTATCAAGGTTCTGGTAACTTATATCCATTCTCCCCTAGATTAACCTTTGGATCAGGATATAACGGTCTCTCACCAATCGGAGTTGCCGTAACTGACTTGGGATATGAACATCGTTTTGTATCTGCAAATACAAATGCTATTATGGTAAGTCCTGGAGTGGACCTCACACCTACAAACGCAGTATACAATCCTGTTACAGGTGAATTACAATTGACTGTTCCAAATCATGGGTTAACTGGTGGTGTTGTTGCATTACAACTTGGTAGTATATTCTTCTCATGTTCAAGGGATAATTTTAGAACTGTTCATCCATATCCTCGATCAACTGACCCTGCATTTCAATCTCCTAATTTAGCAGTTACAAAAATTACTGATGATATATTCAGTGTGAATGTTGGAGTCAATGTTGGTTCAGGTGCACAAGTATCAGCTGTTGCTGGTGTAGGAGGAACAGCAATATTTACAGTCGGTGCTGCAGGAACAAATTATAAAGATCCTAAGATAGTAGTTTCAGAACCATCATATTCCAATCTATCGGTTAGAGGAGTATCACGACTTGGAATTGGTGCAACAACTGAAACAGGAACTGGTTTAAAAGTAAATGCAATTGTTAAACCCGTAACAGGAATCGGATCAACTTTATTTGAAATATCTGGATATGAAATTGTAAATAGGGGATTTGGATACAAAAAAGGTGATGTTGTAGAAGCAGTTGGATTAGTTACTGCGAAAGAAATGGGTGAACTTGATGAAAGGTCAACACTTACCATTGATCAAATATATAATGATTCATTTGCACTGTGGCAATTTGGTGATTTTGATTATATAGATTCCATAAAAGAACTTCAAGATGGTGTTAAATCTAGTTTTTCATTAGTGGTTAACAATCAATTAGTTAGTGTTGAGACTGATGATAGTTTAATTGACGATACACTTGAAAATGTATTTTTAGTCATTGTGAATGGTGTTATTCAAGAACCAACAGTATCATATACTATAGTTGGAGGAACAATTATTTCGTTTGTTGAACCACCAGAACCAGAAGATGATGTGACAATATTATTCTACAGAGGAACTGCTGAAGAGGATTCTGAAGTAAACCTTGGGCAGAAACTTATCGTAGAAGAAGGTGATAAGGTTCAAATAAAAGGAGGATCAGGGGTTCTTGAACAGGATGAGAGAAGAGTGTTTAGTTTGAATACTTCTAAAAAATTAGAAACAAACGCATACTTGGGTGTTGGAATTAGTTCAGATGTTGATAGATCTCTAAATCTAATTAAACAAAAAGAAGATTTAATTATAAACAAAACATTAGTATCAAAGAAAAGATCAAGCATTGAACCAAGAATTACACCAACGGCAAAAATTATTGGTAATCTTAACACAACACAGACTCATTTGTATGTTGATAATGCAGAATTATTTGAATATGAAGGGAATAACGAAGAAATTAATTTATCGATTAATTCAAGGGATCAAATTGATTTTGTAAATGCATCTGCTACTGCAACTGTTTCTTCAGGAACAGTCAGTGGAATTACAATAACTAACGTTGGTTCTGGGTATGCATCAGCCCCAACAGTTTCTATTTCTGCTCCACCAAGTATTGGTGTTGGTGTAGGAACAACAGCAACTGCCACGGCAGTCTTAGGGGGTGATTTTTTATATGATATACAAATTACAAATCCAGGTTTAGGATATACCATCGCACCAAAAGTTTTAATAGAGAGTCCTATAGATTACTCTAGTTCCTTTGAAAGGATTACACCACAAGCAGGAACTTTTCAAATAAAAAATGCTTCTGGTGTAATAACTGGAATTGGAACAACCATATTTAATGGTAAATTGGCGATTAAATTTGACCTTGTAAATGTTCCAGATGGAGATGGTGGTGGTTTTGCACCAGTATTCAATGATCCAACTGGTAATAGACCAATTTACATCTTTGACACTCGTGTTGGAACAGGAGTCACATCACTTTCAATAAGTGGAAATGATAATGACGTATATCATATTGGTGAATCTTTCCTAGATAACGTATATGCACAAGCAGCTTTCCATAGTCCAACTGGAATACTTACATGTTTAATTAAATCTAATACTGTAACCACAGGTCTTACATCAACAGGATCTGTAGATCAACCTGTTGAAGCAGCTTTCCATAATCCAACTGGAATACTTACATGTTTAATTAAATCTAATACTGTAACCACAGGTCTTACATCAACAGGATCTGTAGATCAACCTGTTGGCAAATTCTCTGTTGCTAGAATAAACAATATTAATCGTGGATCAAATCCAATATCAATTGGAATCACTGGACGCACTGTTGGATCAACCACTGGTTTGAGTACATTCCCAACATTAAAGAGGACTGGTGGAGCAAAAACATTTGAACAAACTGGTGCCATAATTCCAGAAATAAGACCAACTTAAAAAATGTTGTATAAATATCTAAAAAACTATTAATATGCCCGCCGTAGTAACAGATCAGTTTAGAATAACGAACGCAAGTAATTTTGTAGACTCTGTATTAGATTCTAATAATTCTTATTATGTGTTTTTAGGATTACCTAATCCAGCAGTTGCTGGTTTTGGAAGAACAACATCTTGGAATTCTTCTTCTGGAACTCCAGATCCAATCGATAATTTACAGTACCTAACTCATTATAGAGATACATCATTATTTGGAAAAAAAATAAATTCCTCTAATATTCGTAGAGTTGTTAAAAAGCACACATGGTCTGCAAATACAAGATACGATATGTATCGTCATGATTATGAAGCATTGAATAATCCAGCACCTAAATCTCAAACAGGAAGTTTATACAAAACAAATTTTTATGTTCTTACTTCTGAATTTAAAGTTTATGTTTGTTTAGATAATGGAAGTAGTGGATCTAACCCAAAAGGGAATGTATCACTAGACGAACCAACTTTTACAGATTTAGAACCTGCATCTGCAGGAACACAAAATGATGGATATATTTGGAAGTATCTATTTACAGTTTCTCCAAGTGATGTAATTAAATTCGATTCAACTGAATACATTGTTCTTCCAAATAGTTGGTCAACTACAACAGATTCTCAAATTCAAGTGATTAGAGAGGCAGGAGATGCAGATATAAACAATAATCAACTGAAAAAAGTTTATATTGAAGGTGGTGGATCGGGATATACCAATGGAATTTATGATTGTGAAATTTTAGGAGATGGAACTAACGCTCGAGCAAATGTAACTGTAAGTGGTCAGTCAATAACAGAGGTGATAGTTACTTCTGGTGGATCTGGATATACTTTTGGTATGGTGGATCTTAGTTCTATTGGATTTAGTGCTCAAGGAACAAGAGCACATTTAATACCAATTATACCACCATCAAAAGGTCATGGATTTGACATTTATACTGAACTTGGTGCAGACAAAGTTTTAGTTTATTCTCGTTTCGATGATTCTACAAAAGATTTTCCAACTGATACTCATTTTGGGCAAGTTGGAATAATTAAAAATCCATCACAATTTAATGCATCAGCAGGTATACTTACAACATCTCAATTTTCATCTTTATCATCAATTAAATTATCATCGGCTATAGATCAACCAACTGGTGGTTATAATGCTTTGATTGGTGTAGGTATAACACAAACACGTACAGATGGTGGTGTTGCAAGAGGCATTATTGCTTCTTACGATCAAGATACTTTTGTCTTAAAGTACCTTCAAGACCGAAGTTTAAATTTGAGAAAATCTGTATTAAATGAAGAAACATCAGGACTTGATACTATTGATTATGCAAATGTTGATCAACGAGCTAAAGTATTATCTTTTGAATCATCTTCTCAACCAATAAATGGAACAGGAACAAATGTTTCATTTAATGTATCAATAGATTCTAGTTTTACTGGTATTACTACAACTATTGGTAATAGGCAAATTAATTTAGGAGTTGACTTCACAAATGGTCTAGCTAATCCTGAAATAAATAAAAAGACTGGAGATGTCATTTACATTGACAATCGTAAGGAAGTCGAAAGAAACAGTAGACAAAAAGAAGACGTTAAAATCATCCTAGAATTCTAAGAAAATGTCACAAAAAATTAACTTAAACGCAAGTCCATATTATGATGATTTTGATAATCAGAAAAATTTTCATAGGGTTCTTTACAAACCTGGTTTTCCAGTACAAGCAAGAGAATTAACACAACAACAATCAATATTACAAGATCAAATTGAGAAATTTGGTAATCATGTTTTTAAAGATGGTTCGGTTGTAATACCTGGAGGAGTTGGATATGATACTCAATATAATGCGGTAAAATTAAATAACACTAATTTTAATGTTGATATATCAATTTACATAGACAACTTCATAGGTAAAAAAATAGTTGGAAGTCAATCTGGAATTGAAGCTGTAGTAAAATTTATTGCATTACCAGATGGAAATGATGTAGAGAATGTAACGTTATATGTATCTTATTTAAGTGCTGATAATAATTCACAATATAGTGCCTTCGTAGATGGTGAAACTCTAAGTGCAACTGAGAATGTAATTTACGGTAATACCACAATTAATGCAAATACTCCATTTGCATCTTTAGTTTCTGAAAATGCAACTGCAGTTGGATCCGCTGCATTTATTTCACAAGGAGTTTATTATATTAGAGGATTTTTTGTTAATGTCTCTGACCAAACAATAATATTAGATCATTATTCGAATACTCCAAAATATAGGATTGGATTGCAAATTAAAGAACTAATTGTCAATGCAAAAGAGGATGAAAGTTTATATGATAATGCAAAAGGATTTACTAACTTTGCAGCACCAGGTGCCGATAGACTGAATATACAACTAGTACTTATAAAAAAACCATTAACAGATAAAAATGATACTGATTTTATTGAGTTATTAAGACTTGATGATGGATTATTAAAAATAATTCAACCAAAGACTGAGTACAATAAAATTCGTGATTGGATCGCAGAAAGAACTTATGATGAGTCTGGTGATTATAGTGTAGAACCATTTAGAATGAATTTCTTTAATTCATTAAATGATAGTTTTGGAAATAATGGTTTATTCTTTGAAGATGAAAAAACAGATCAAGAAAATACACCATCAGATGATTTGATGTGTTTGAAAATATCTGCAGGTGAAGCATATGTGAGAGGATATGATGTTGAAAAAACAGGAACAACAATTATTGATGTCGATAAACCAAGAGATGTTGGAATTAGAAGTGATATTGGTGTTGGTTTTGAGATGGGAAATATTTTAAAATTAAATAATGTTACACAGGGTATTGTAGGTCAAGGAGATGTAATAAAATTATTTGATAACTTTAGTTCTACTGGAACTAATATTGGTAGTGCAAGAGTTTATTCATTTAATTTAGAGGATGCTCCTTATGAAGATGGATCTACAAGATGGGAACTCAGATTATTTGATGCTCAAACAAATACTGATTTAGTTTTAAATCAATCAGTAAGTAACACTGAACTACCAGCAGGTTCTTTCATAAAGGGAAAAAGTAGTGGAGCAAGTGGATTTGCCATTGGTGTTATAGGTTCAGTTGTTTCATTAAATGAAACTTCAGGATCATTTAATATTGGTGAACAGATACAAATAAATGGTGTTGATTTTCCAAGAACAGTTGGAGTTGCAACCGCATATACAGCACAAGATATCAAATCTGTGGGTGATGGTGTCAAATTTAAAGCAGATGCCGTATTAGAGAAATTCAGACTACCAAATAATATAGTTAATGTAATTGTTAATGAGAACATTGTTACTGCACCAGGTAATGTATTTACAGGTATGAAAGTTGGGTCGGTTGTTAGATATGTAAAACCAGGATTTAGTACAGAAACTTATAATAGAGTTGCATCTGTTGGTGCTGGTGGAACTAATTTAACAATTACATCAATGGGTTCATTTGTTGAAAATGTATATGAAGGAACACTATTTGACGCATCGATATCAGTTCCAATGTTTATTGGTGCACCATTTATTACTGGATCTGGAAGTTTATTCACACCATTACCAAATGATAATATATCAGAACTTGATTTATCAGATTCTACACTAAAAATTACAAAACAAATAGTTAAAACTGCAGCAGATAATAAATTAACCGTCAATACAAGTGATATTTCTCCGAACATACCTAATGTATCATTTGAAAATTTTGATCAGGAAAGATATTCAGTGTTTACCACATCTAATGGTGCACCATTCTCAATCACAAATGATGAATTTAACCATGGAAGTAGTGAAATTATTTTAAGTAATGTCGATGATAATGATAGTAAAACAATTAATGTAACTCTTACTAAATCTAAAATTAGGTCAAAATTAAAATCATATAACAGAAGTCAAAAATTAAATATTACCAGATCAAAATATGCACAGTCAGGTAGTGTTTCGGGAGGAAATGGAGGATCTATTGCAGATGGATTAGTTTTTGATGGTAGATATGGACTAAGAGTACAGGATGAAGAAATATCTCTTAATTATCCAGATGTAGTTAAATTTTTAGCAGTTTATGAATCTACTAATACATCTGCACCTGAGTTAGATAAATTAACGTTTTTGAGCACTGCTAATGTTTCTAATAATGCGATTATTGGTGAAAACATTATAAGTGAAGATTCAAGTGTAGTAGCAAGAGTTGTATCATCTCCCTCAACTAATGTATTAGAGATAATTTATCTGACTGATGGTAAATTTCAAACTGATGAGATTGTTGAATTCCAAGAATCTAATATAAAAACAACCATTGAATCAATTATAATTGGAAAATTTAAGGATATCACAAATTTATTTTCTCTAGATAAAGGTCAGAGAGATCAATATTACGATTATTCTAGATTAGTTCGTAATCGAAATATGCCCGAACCAAGTGCACAGTTGTTAGTCATATTTGATTACTACTCTGTTGATTCTAATGATGGTGGTGATGTATTTACAATATCCAGTTATGATGAAGAAAGATTCTCAAAAGATATACCCGATATTGGAATATTTAATGTAAGAGCTACAGATACGTTTGATTTTAGACCAAGAGTTTCTGTATATAATCCTGCATCAAGCACAAAATCACCATTCAACTTCGAATCAAGAGATTTTAGTGGAGATGCAATTCTACGTTATCTAACTCCAAATGAGAGTTCTACAGTTGATTTTAAACACTATCTACCAAGAGTTGATAATGTTTATCTTAATAAATTTGGTGAATTTGTATATGAAAAGGGAGTTTCAAGTTTAGATCCAAAAGCACCTGTTAAAACTGGTGAATTAATGCATTTAGCTACAGTTACATTACCTTCCTACTTATTCAATACTCAAGATGCTATTTTAAGTTTTGTTGATAATCGAAGATTTACAATGAGAGATATTGGTGACATTGAGGATAGAGTTGCTAATTTGGAAGAAACTACCACACTATCTCTTTTAGAAGTAAGTGCTCAAACTTTACAAATTCAAGATGAAGAGGGTAGAAATAGATTTAAAAGTGGTTTATTTGCAGATCCATTTAAGGATTATTCATTTATAGATCAAGATCAATCATTAATACAAGTAAATCCTGATGCACAAGAACTAATAACACTTAGAACAAGGGATACTTTAGCATCTCAAATCACACCATCGCAGAATACTATTAGTTCAGAGTTAGATTTTAATGAAGATTTTCAATTATTTGATTCAAATGTTAAAAAAACGGGAAACGTAGTTACATTAAATTATGAAGAAGTTGAATGGATTAGTCAACCATATGCAACTGAGACTATAAATGTTAACCCTTATGAATTACCTGTATTTTATAGTGATGTAGAATTAGATCCTGAAGATGATACATGGACAAGAACAGTACAACTTGATGATCGCACTGTACAACAAACAGGAACTACTGAAAGAAGAAGAATAAATTTAGGTAATAATTTACAACGAACTGGTAATGTAACTAGGATTATAAAGGGTTTAGGAAGACAAACTTTTACCTTTGGTCAAATTCTAAGACAAACAATTACAAGATCTAACACTGAAACTGAAATTCAAAATAATTTGGTTTCAACATCCAGTGATGATTTTATCAGATCTCGAAATATTCAATTTATATCAGAAGGTTTTGTAGATTTTGTACAAACATATGTATTCTTTGATGGTCAAAAGATATTTGATGTGATTCCAAAATTACTTGAAATAACACCAACAAAAAATGGATCTGTGTCTGGATCGAATGGTGCATTTAAAATTGGAGAAGAGGTTCATGCTCTTAATGCAGAGGGTAATGTAATCATGAAATTCAGAGTATGTCAACCAAACCATAAATCTGGAAAATATAATAATCCATCAGAAACTTATTTTAATAATCCTTATACTTCAGGAAAAACAGAAATTCCATCAAATTACAGTCAATCATCAACAGTTTTAAATGTTGATACAAAAGCATTATCTGAGGAAGCACAAGGTAAATATTTTGGATATGTTGAAAAAAATTCTCAACTAGTTGGACAGGATAGTAATGCTACTGCATATGTAAAAGACTTAAGATTAATCACTGATGCTTTTGGTGATATGATTGGTTCATGTTTTATTCGTAACCCTCTTAGTCAACCAGCACCACCAGTTAAGATACAATCTGGTGTTAAAAATTTTAAAGTTACTACTAGTCCCACAAACCAAAATGTAGAACCAACACAAAAATTTGGTTTAGTTTATGGGGAAACTGAATATAGTGCTTTTGGTACAATTGAAGAATTTCAAAATACAGTTACAGTTACAACAAATACTACGAAATTTGAAATTACAGGTCGAAGAAGAAGAAGAAAAGGAAGAAAGAAGCATAGTGATCCTCTCGCACAAACATTTATTGTAGGTGGTAATGTTATAGAAGCAACTAATGCAAGGGACTCAAATAAAGATTTAAATGGTGTTTTTATAACTGCAGTTGAAGTTTACTTTGCAACAGTTGATACTGTAACAAATGCTCCAATAAGATGTGAAATAAGGTCAACTATCGCAGATGCAAGACCATCAACCGAAGTTATCGGTAGAAGTAAAACTCTTAAACCAAAAGGTGTTGATGCTGATGGAAATGAAATCACACTAATTGAAGCTGATCCAGATCAGGCAAGTAAATCCACCAAATTTACTTTCCCCGAACCAATTTATCTAGAGTCGGGCAAGTCATATTCTTTCGTGTTAGTGGCACCAAGAAGTGTTGCTTACAATGTTTGGACAGGAAGACATGGTTCTATTGCTGTTAATCCATCTACAATTCAAGGAGCAGATCCTGGTTCTTCATTAATTTACTCAACACAGTATGGTGCAGGTGCTATATTTAAGTCACAAAATGGTGCTCTCTGGTCTGAGGATCAAAATCAAGACATAACCTTTAAATTATACAAAGCTAAGTTCACATCAAAATCGGGTTCAGTATTCTTTAATAATCCTGATTTAGATGAAAGTAATGGTTATGGAACTGGATTAATAAACAATCCTCTTTTCACACTTTCAAAAACAGGATCAATCGGTATAACTACAAACCAAGATCCAACCATTAATAATTTCCTCACAGCAGGTAGAAAAATTTGTGGAGGTCTAGAAACAAGCACCGCAGTAATTACGGGTGTTGGTTGTTCTGTAATAGGTTTTACTACATTAACTAGTGGAACTAATTACATAACAGATTCTAATGTTGATACATTTACCATCACTGGAGAAGGTTCTGGTTTAAAATTAAATATTAGTGCGGTTGATGTAGTAACTGGTGCTATAACAGGGATGGACAACCTAACACCAGTGGAAAAAGGAAATGGATATCAAGTTGGAGATGTTGTAGGTATTGTAACTTCAAGTGTTGGAACAAGAGGTGGACAAGGATCTGGTGCTCAGTTTACTATCACAAATATTGATGGTGTTGATACATTGTTCCTAACAAATATACAGGCAGCTAATAACTTAAATGGATTCCAAGATGGAACTCAAATTAAGTATTTCGATGATGCTGGAACTGCTGTAGCAATGGGTGCTACAGGTGCTATTCGAACTGGTGGAGTTAATTTTGATGGTGGATTACATGCAGGTAATTTAATGTTTGTTGATCAATTTAATCATGGAATGTACTCAACATCAAACAAAGTAAAATTAAGTAATATTGAGTCTGATGTAGAACCAACTACAATCAATGCCGAATTAAGTAAGACTGAAACATCAGTCATTAGTGTTGCATCAACATCTCAATTTACCACCTTTGAAGGACTTGCAGTTAGTGGTGTAAATACTGGATATGTTAAAATAGGAAGTGAAATTATAGGATATGAATCTGTTGGAACAGGTGTGTTGAATATTGGAAATAGTCAAAGAGGTGTTGATGGTACAATTATTATTGACCATGCAGTTAGTTCAGTAATTAAAAAACATGAAATTGCTGGAGTATCAATAAGAAGATTGGAGACTACTGATACTACAGGTCTTCCAATAACCACTCCTATAGACCTTGATGATTATCATGTACAGTTTAGTAGAACAACATCAATGGGTAAAATAAGAGATGGTGGTAATTCTGATAGTTCTCCTGAATTATCATTTAACAAAGATGCATTTTTAGGTGGATCAAACGTACAAGCAACCCAAAACATTCTTTATAGTGCTTTAGTTCCAAGATATGATGTATTAACCCCAACTGGTGTCAATGGTGCTGTAACAGGCATAGAGGCATCAATTAGATCTGTTTCTGGTACAAGTGCAAGTGGAAATGAAATTTCATTTATAGATGAAGGGTTTGAAAATATTCAAATTAATAACATCAATACTTTTGATAAAGTTAAATTAGTTGCATCTAAATTAAATGAAAATCAATATTTAACCAATTTACCATCAAATAAATCATTCACAACTATTCTAAACTTAACTACAACTGATGAAAATATATCTCCGATGGTTAGATTGACGAGTGGTTCTGAAACTGAATTTATAAGTCATAGATTAAATAGACCAATTGGTTTAGATAATTATGATACTGATGGTCGTGTAAACACGATAACTGATGATCCACATTATGCAATTTACGTTTCAAATACAGTTATTTTAAACAAACCAGCTACTTCATTGAAAGTATTACTTGATGGATTTAGAACTCAATCTTCAGATTTTAGAGTTCTTTATAAATTGATTAGATCAGATTCAAGTGAAGTGGAACAAGCATTTGAACTATTTCCTGGTTTTAGAAATGTAACTAAAACAGACAATGATGGTTTTATTGTAACTGATGAATCAAAAAATGATGGTAGACCTGATAAACTAGTCACACCAAGTTCTAGCAACGAATTTAAAGAATATCAATTTACTGTTGATAACTTACCCGAATTTACAGGATTTACTATAAAAATAGTTATGTCGGGGACAAATCAGGCTCTACCACCTAGAATTAAAGACTTGAGAGCAATCGCAGTTAGATAATGATTAAAGTGGATGGTCATTCTCATCTGTACAGAGATGAAACAACTGGAGCAATTATTAATTGTGATGATAGTGGTTATGAACAGTATGTAAAATCTTTGAATTACAGAAAAAACCAAAAAGAAGAGCTTGACAATATGAAAAAGGAACTTGATGAAATTAAGTCTTTGCTTAAATTATTAGTGGAGGGTAAAAATAACTCATAAATATAATTAGAAAGTACTATTGAAATAGATGTCTGTATATGTTTCAAATTTAATCATAAATACGGGAGCAACTTTTAGTCAATCTTTTGATCTGTTGGAGTCCGATTCTACTTCCCCTTTAAATTTAGGTGGATTCTCTGTTGCAGCTCAATTTAGGAAACATGCAGGTAGTAGTTCTAAAACTGATTTTACAACCGCAATAACAGATGCTGTAAATGGTAAAATATCTATTAGTTTAACATCTACACAAACTGCTGCCATATCGAAACCTGGTCGTTATGTTTATGATGTTGTAATAGACAACGGATCTTCAGTTAAAACTAGAGTAATTGAAGGTTCGGTTCTCGTTAGAGAGGGAGTGACCAGATAATGTCTGTAAGAGTAAGAGTTGAGCAATCACCATTAAAAATTAGAGTTGGTCAGGCAGATGCGATTAAGATACTATCCACTTCACCTATTGGATCATCAACAACTAAAAATGTTGTAGGTGGGGCTGCATCAGTTACTTCATTAAACGTAACTGGAATATCAACTTTTACAGGAAATATATCTGCAAATGGTATAACTACAGCTAATACTCTAAATATCACAGGCACCACAACTGCGAATATAATGAATGTAACAGGAACACTTACTGCTGGATTAATCGATGGAGGCTCGTTCTGATGGCAAAACCAAGCACTAGACAAGGACTTATTGACTACTGTTTTCGAAAATTAGGTGCGCCAGTTTTAGAAGTAAATGTAGATGACGATCAAGTAGATGATTTAGTTGATGACACCATTCAATATTTTCAAGAGAGAAATTATGAAGGTGTTGAAAGAATGTATTTGAAATATAAAATTACTCAAGATGACATTGATAGAGGAAAGGCATCAGGGACTTCTGGGGTTGGAATTGTAACTACTACTGGAACTTCTACAAATATAAGTGGTCTAGGGACAGTTACATCAAATTTTTACGAAACATCTAATTTCATTCAAGTTCCAGACTCAGTAATTGGTGTAGAAAAGATATTTAAGTTTGATACCAGTTCTATTTCGGGTGGAATGTTTAGTATTAAATATCAATTATTTTTAAATGATTTATATTATTTCAATTCAGTTAATTTACTTCAATATTCAATGACTAAAAGATATCTTGAAGATATTGATTTTTTACTCACAACTGATAAGCAAATAAGATTTAATAAAAGACAAGACAGATTATATCTTGATATTGATTGGGCATCTCAAGAAGTAGATACGTTTATTGTTCTTGACTGTTATCGTGCTCTAGATCCTGATTCATTTACGCAAATATATAATGATCCATTTGTAAAATTATACCTTACCGCACTTATCAAAAGACAATGGGGACAAAATCTCATAAAATTCCAAGGTGTTAAATTGCCTGGTGGATTGGAATTAAATGGAAGACAGATATATGATGATGCAGAAAGAGAAATGGAAATAATTAGAGAAAGAATCGTGAGAGAGTATGAGATGCCTCCTCTTGACTTTATTGGGTGATGACTAATGGCACTAAATCCCTTTTTTCTACTTGACTTTATTGGGTGATGACTAATGGCACTAAATCCCTTTTTTCTACAAGGATCACAAAGTGAGCAGAGACTTGTTCAAGATCTAATTAATGAACAGTTAAGAATTTATGGTGTAGAGGTCATATATTTACCTCGTAGAATTGTAAATAAAGATAGTATTTTTACGGAAATAGAATCATCAAAATTTAGTGATAATTTTGCAATTGAAGCTTACGTCAATACATTTGATGGATATGGTGGAGCTGGTGATATAATGACTAAATTTGGAATGAGTTTAAAAGATGAATTGATTGTTACAATATCCAAAGAAAGATTTGAAGATTTTATCTCACCATTTTTACAAAGTTTACCAGAAAGTGAAATAGAAGTTGCGACTAGACCTAGTGAAGGTGATTTAATTTATTTCCCTCTAGGCAAAAGAATTTTTGAAATTAAATTTGTAGAGCATGAAAAACCATTTTATCAGTTAGGTAAAAATTATGTTTATGAACTTAGATGTGAACTCTTTGAACTTGAGGATGAAATAGGTGGTTGGGATCAAGTCAGCACAACCACTGAAGCAATTGATGATGTTCTTGTGGATCAGGGGTATATTACATCACTTAAACTTATATCCATAGGTTCAACAGCAACATTAGGTGTTACAACTGCAACTGGATATATTCGTAAAATATTCCTTAACGAAGATGGATACGATTATGATAAAATACCAACGGTTACAATCAGTCCTCCAACAGGAGCAGGAACCACTGCTACTGCTGTGGCAATTACAACTTCAATAAACGGTGTAAATTCCGTCAAAGAAATATTATTAACAAACGCTGGTGCTGGATACTCTGTAACTCCAACCGTTACAATTACAAGTGCGACTGAAACAATTTTAGGAGTGGGATCAACGTCATATGGTGTTGGTGCTGCTGCAACAGCATTATTAGTTACAAATGATGCTGGTATTGGTATTGTAACATTAACCTCACCTGGCAGTGGATATCCTACCGCACCAACATTATTCTTTAACACTCCTACATTTGAGGGAACCTTTGTATCTAATGGTGGCACTACAACAGTTACAAGAACTGGACATGGATTGAGTCAAGGGGATATAATTCAAGCAACTTGGAGGTTTGATGGTGGTACATTTATGTCCTCTTATCCAGTAGCATCGGTAGTTGACGCAAATAATTTCACTATTAGTGTAATTTTAAGTGCTACAGGTTTTGTTAATTACAAGAAAACAGTGGAAACTGGAACTGCCACGGGTAGAGTTTTAGTAAGTGCTGCAAATACAGTTACTCAAGTTCTTATATCTGATGCAGGTATTGGTTACACATCTGGAACAGGAATTGCAACAGTTTCTCCACCTCCAGTAATAACTGGCACTGGAACATTCCAATTTAACGAACTTGTTACTGGATCACGTTCAGGTGCACAAGGTAGAGTTAAAACTTGGAATTCAGTATCTAATACATTGAAACTAGGTACAACTAATGGAACTTTTGTATCAGGTGATGTGATTACGGGATCTGATTCATCAGCAATTTATACTGTTGATTTCATTGAGTCGGCAGAGTTTGCTGATAAATATGATAAAGGTGAGGAAATCGAAACAGAAGCAGATGCAATTATTGATTTCTCAGAGAAAAATCCATTTGGTACATTTTAATGTTAGGAACTTATTACTATCACGAAATAATTAGAAAGACGATTGTTTCTTTTGGAACGTTATTTAATGCAATTAACATACGTCATGATGATTCTACAGGAAATACTTATAGTGAATTAAAAGTTCCATTAGCATACGGACCTTCACAAAAATTTCTTGCAAGATTAGAGCAACAGGCAGATTTAAATAAACCAGTGGGCATCACTCTTCCTCGAATGTCATTTGAGATGAATAGTGTAAGTTATGATTCATCTCGTAAAACTGGAGTTACTCAAACATTCAAGGCATCTGACGGAACTAATATAAAAAAAGTTTTCATGCCAGTTCCATATAACATTGGATTTGAATTAAATATACTTACTAAATTAAATGATGATGCTCTACAAATTATTGAACAGATATTACCATATTTTCAACCATCATTTAATCTCACAGTTGATTTAGTTAAATCTATTGGAGAAAAAAGAGATATACCAATCGTTTTGGATAGTATTAATTTTCAAGATGACTATGAAGGTGATTTTTCTACAAGGAGAGCATTAATATATACACTAGGATTTACGGCAAAGACATATCTCTTTGGTCCTGTTGCAGAATCCTCTGAGGGTCTCATTAAGAAAGTTCAAGTTGATTATAGTGCAAATACTGATACTAGAAATTCAAAACGTGAAATGAGATACACAGTGACTCCAGATCCTGTTAATGCAGGACCTGATGATGATTTTGGATTCAGTGAAACTACTTCTTTCTTCTCAGATTCTAAATCTTATAGTCCTACAAGACAAACTGATATCTAATGGATAATTTTAAATCTATTGACAAAGCTTTAAATATTAACTCCGAAGTTGTGCCTACACCAGAAGATGTTGTTTCTAAGAAGGGTCAAATTAAAAAAGTTGAAAATAATGATGTTGGTAAAGATTATGATTATACAAGAGGGAATTTATATTCATTAATTGAAAAAGGACAGGAAGCAATTAATGGAATTATGGAAGTTGCTGGTGAAACTGCAAGTCCGAGAGCATATGAAGTTGCAGGTCAATTAATTAAATCTGTTGCAGATACAACTGACAAATTGTTAGATTTGCAGAAAAAGGTAAAAGAAGTAGAAGAAGATACAAATAAAACCACAAATAATGTAACTAATAATGCACTATTTGTAGGATCAACTTCTGACTTATCAAAAATGCTGAAACAAGGATTTCTAAATAATAAGGAGGAATCGAATCCAAATAATGAAAAAGTGTAAATCTGGATACTATTATTGCAACACTGATAAGAAGTGTAAGCCAATTCCAAAAGGTTATCGCATTGGTTATGGTGGTTATCTACGCCAAGAAAAAGATGATGACGATACCAATGGTAAAAAGAATGGTAACGGAAATGGTAATGGTATTAGTAATGGTAATGGTAATGGTAATGGTAATGGTGGTGGTAATGGTAATGGTGGAGGAAATGGTGGAGGAATGTCTGAGGGTTCTTTACACAAATGGTTCAAGGGTTCTAAATCTAAAGATGGAAAAGGTGGTTGGGTGAATGTAGTCACAGGTGGAACCTGTGCAAGTGACGAACCTGGTGAAGGAACACCTAAATGTGTCTCTTCTGCAAAGAGAGCAAGTATGACAAAGGCAGAAAGATTATCTGCTGCACGTCGTAAGAAAAAAGCAGATCCTGGTCAACAATCTAAAACTGGTGCTGCAAAACCAACATACGTATCAACTGATAGTCCAAGGAAAAAGAAAATGAAAAAAGAATCTTCTGATTGGAGAAATGAAATGGAACTTACTGAAGCAGATAAGAAAGGTAAGGGTAGTGGATCTAAAGATGCCTGTTACCATAAGGTAAAGTCAAGATATTCTGTATGGCCATCTGCATATGCATCAGGTGCATTAGTTAAGTGTCGTAAAGTCGGTGCTGCAAACTGGGGTAATAGTAGTAAGAAAGAAGAGTTCGAACCAACTGGTGTATCATTCCAACAGTTTGCAGAAAAATGCTGGAAGGGATATGAAAAGAAAGGCATGAAGACAATGTTTGGTAAGAGGTATCCAAACTGCGTAAAAAAGGAACAAGTTGAGAGAGATGAGTATGGTGATCCAATGGGTGGTCCTAAGATCTCAAAGAAAGAAGTAAAAAAAAACTTAGCTAAGAACGAACCAGATAAACAACATACTACAGATACTTCTGAAGGAATGGCATATGGTATTACCAGAGGATCAGGTAAACCATCAGGTCAAATGGCAGCATTTGGAAAAGAAAAGAAAAAGGAAAATCCTTATTCTCTAAAAAACAAGTTAAAGATGGTGATTAAGTCTGTTGCTGAAAAGGAAAGAGCAAAGGCGGGTGTGACAAAAGAGGATGTTATACCAGAAGCAAAATATGAGGCAGGTGCTTCAACTTATGGTAAAGCAACAATCAGAAATAAAAGAAAATTTGGAACACCTGGTGAAATGCCAGATATTATGACTGGAAAGAAGATCACAAAGGATGCGACAAGGGGTGAACTAATTTCTAAAAGAAGAGAGGAACACAAAGCAAAACGTGGTATAAAAGAAGGAGTTGGTATTACCACTGATGGTTCTACTGCGATGGAAAAAGCAAAGAGAGAGGCAGAACTTCGTAAGAAAGAACAGGATGCTGTTGCAAAGAAGATGAAGAAAGAGGAAACAGTCACTTTACAAGATGCAAATGGTAATGATTTTGTAGAAGTTATTGACATCATCTCAGCAAAAAAAGTTCAGTCTGATTGGAGAAGTGAGCTCAGTGAAGATGATATGAAAGGTATGAGTGTCAAGTCAGGACATAAAAGACCTACAAAATCAGGTGCTGGTATGACACAGAAAGGTGTTGAAGCATATCGTCGTAGAAATCCTGGTTCAAAATTAAAAACTGCTGTGACAACTGAACCATCTAAATTAAAAAAGGGTTCAAAGGATGCAAATAGAAGAAAAAGTTACTGTGCAAGAAGCGCGGGTCAAATGAAGAAGTTCCCAAAAGCAGCAAAAGATCCGAATAGTAGATTAAGACAAGCACGTCGTCGTTGGAACTGCTGATAAATTATGGCTGATAATGTATATCTTGGTAATCCAAATTTAAAAAAAGCAAATACACCTATAGAATTCACTGAAGAAAATGTCATTGAATTTATGAAGTGTAAGAATGATCCTGTTTATTTTGCAAAAAAATATATTAAAATTGTTTCTCTTGATGAGGGATTAGTTAACTTTAATCTATACCCTTTCCAAGAAAAATTAGTTAATAACTTTCATAATAATAGATTCAATATATGTAAGATGCCTCGTCAGACTGGTAAGTCAACGACTGTGGTATCTTATTTACTTCACTATGCAGTATTCAATGATAATGTAAACATAGGTATTCTTGCGAACAAGGCAAAAATTGCAATTGATTTGTTAGGTAGATTGCAAACAGCATATGAAAATTTACCAAGATGGATGCAACAAGGAATCATCGCTTGGAATAAAGGTTCGTTAGAATTAGAAAATGGATCGAAGATATTAGCAGCATCTACATCTGCGTCTGCTGTTCGTGGTATGTCATTTAATATTCTATTCTTAGATGAATTTGCCTTCGTACCAAATCATGTTGCAGAAGATTTCTTTGCATCTGTATATCCTACAATTTCATCTGGTACAAATACAAAAGTTATCATAGTTTCTACCCCTCGTGGTATGAATCACTTTTATCGTATGTGGCATGATGCCGAACGTGGTAAAAATGAATACATCCCAACTGATGTTCACTGGTCAGAGGTGCCAGGTAGAGATGAATATTGGAAACAACAAACAATTGCAAACACATCTGAACAACAGTTTAAAGTTGAATTTGAATGTGAGTTTCTAGGATCTGTTAATACACTTATTAATCCAGCAAAATTAAGAAACCTTGTATATGATAATCCAATTACAAAAAATGCAGGATTAGATATCTATGAAAATGTCATACAAGATCATAATTATATGATAACAGTTGATGTGGCTCGTGGACTTGGAAATGATTATTCCGCATTCATAGTATTTGACATTACTAATTTTCCGTATAAAGTTGTTGCAAAATATCGTAATAATGAAATCAAACCAATGCTGTTTCCGAATATTGTACATAATGTGGCAAAAGGATACAATAATGCCTTCTTACTTATAGAGGTAAATGATATTGGAGATCAAGTTGCAAGTATTATTCAATATGATTTGGAGTATGAAAATTTACTCATGGCATCAATGAGAGGACGTGCAGGTCAGGTAGTAGGACAAGGATTTTCAGGAAAGAAAACACAACTCGGTGTTCGTATGACATCTGCAGTTAAAAAACTAGGATGTAGTAATCTGAAAGCGATGATAGAAGATGATAAACTTTTAACCTGTGATTATGAAATTATTTCAGAATTAACTACCTTTGCACAAAAACATAATTCATTTGAGGCAGAAGAAGGGTGTAATGATGATCTAGCAATGTGTCTTGTGATATTTGCATGGTTAGTTGCACAGGATTATTTCAAAGAAATGACAGATAACGATATCCGTAAAAGAATGTATGAAGAACAAAAAAATCAAATTGAACAGGATATGGCACCATTTGGATTCATTAATGATGGGTTAGATGATACAGTAACAGTTGATGCAAATGGTGATAGATGGTATGCCGACGAATATGGTGATCGATCATATATGTGGGATTATCGGTAGTGGAATTTGATACACAAATAGAATTAGAACATTTATTATTTTCAGAAAGAAAATGTAGAGTATGTGGTAAAGTCAAAAATTTAATTGAAGATTTCTATCTTACAAGAAAACATAAGGGAACTACTCCGTCAGCATATTCATATGAATGTAAAAATTGTACAGTACAAAGAATTACAAAAAGAAGAAAAACAAGTTCTATATCGCAAGATTTTTATCCTGACTGGTGATGTTCACGCATTGTTTCCCCGATGTAAATACCCTTTTTCCTAAATATTTTTAGATAAATTTGAATTACGAGGAGTAAGGGATGGCCTTAAATTTAGCATCTCCAGGTATACTAATAAGAGAAGTCGATCTTACGATTGGAAGAATCGATGGGGCAACAGGTAAAGTCGGTGGAATCGTTGGATCTTTTGAAAAAGGACCTGTCGGTGAACCAACTCCTGTCACAGGAGAAAATGACTTGTTTGACCAGTTTGGTAAACCATACGATACAGATAAGCAATACGAAACATGGATGGTAGCATCTTCATACTTATCGTATGGAGGAAGTTTAAGTGTAATCAGAGCAGACGACACTAAATTGAAAAATGCAGTTGGTGGAGGCACAACGACAAACGTAAAAATTAAAAGCACTGAACATTATCAGGAATTAGGGTATCAGGAAAATAAACTTGATGGTGCTGTTGTTGCAGCAAAAAATCCTGGCACATGGTCAAATGGAATTAAAGTTGCCATCATAGATGGTAAGGCAGATCAAATACTAGACATGAGCACAACTGGT
>VTLG01002304.1_pt1 | contig 39328 bp, 45 predicted proteins | sample 4694571 | NCBI WGS metagenome assembly VTLG01 (sample SAMN12604809, study PRJNA352737) | marine metagenome | biome: ENVO:00000447; feature: ENVO:00000209|ENVO:00000569|ENVO:01000036; material: ENVO:00002151; isolation source: viral sequences binned using virsorter ... | reverse complement strand
TAGCGTCCATCGCGGAACCGGACACCATACCACCGCTGCTCTTGAGCCTCTCAGCAATACGGCCTATGCTTTGAAGTCCATCCAATGTCTGCGCTCCCCATCCAAGGGTAAGAAGCTGTTCCTGTCTCGTATCTATAACAAAGCTCATTGTTTCAGCTTCATTACTCCACTTGCCATTCGGATCAAAAAGGCCTTGGGTCACTAATTCCGCCATAGCCAATTCAGGTGGATTGTAATCAACAGTAAGCTGTCTTCTTCCAAAACGATCGGATTTATAATTTCCTAAAATAGTAGGATGTAAATTATGCCCATGCTTTTTCCAAAAATTGGCTGCTGTTTTCTCATAATCAAAGTATTTCCCTTCCCTGCCTGCTATTAGACGCTGATCTTCCATATATTCATCATAAGTACCTACTATATTATCAGCCAAGGCAGGTTGTTTTACTTGCGCTCCAGCAACGTGTTCATGAATTAGGTTATCGAAATCCGCCCAATACAAAGGATTTAGCGTATAACCAATACCCCTTAATATTGTCTGCGGGATTGTTACATCGGAATAAAAGGTCTGTGTTGTGTTGTCCCAACGAACTTGTTGCATCAAACCTCTAAGCGGACGAGGGATTTTTAGACCCCACAAGTCAAAATACTTTTTATCCTTAGCCAAAATATTAGTGTACCCAGCTGTACCAAATAACTTCGCCAAGGCACTAGGCGAACCCATAATATGTTGTCGCAATGTTCCTGACGCAGCTAAAGCAGCCTTACCAAACCGATCCAAATCGTCAAGGTCCTGTCCGGCCTCATTCTTATTTGTCATGCTCGCAAGATAGGGCAGAGCAGAACTCATATGACCGGCCTCATGTTCTAGGACAAATCGACCTTGTTCACCAGGGCCCATAGCCGTGTAAACTAAATCTGCCTCGATGGGATCTTGCTTCCAGTCTCTCCACTCGTTTGCATGCAAAGTCTGTCTAGAAAGTATATTGGCTTGAATGTGTTCTTCTGCGGTGCCGCTTGCATCAATCTGTACTTCAGGGCCATGATTCGGTGGAAGTATTTTACTGATTCTCTTAAATGCCGCCCTTACCCCTTCGCTACCTTTCCCTTCCAATAGCTGCATGATCTCTTCTGCTTTATGAGAGTGCGCAGACAGGTAATTATTAAGAACATTAGTTAATCCAATGTTTCCGTCTTCCTCCGCACGTTCTAACTTTGTAAACATTTGAAGCCCTAACTTGACTTCATTAAAACTGTTAGAATCAAGCAGAGAGTACATTTTCTCCCATGCGTCTGTTCCAAGTAAACCGAATTGATGAGCCTCCCAGTCCATAGTTTTGATTAGTGAACTGAGGTTATCTGTCTGATATGTCATCAAATCTATTACTTTATTATCGAGCTGGTCTACTGTAACACCAGCCGCTTTAGCGAATCCTTCTAAGTGCTCGTCACGGATAACGGTTCCACAAATGTTCAGGATATTGCAGTATTTCTTAAAATCAATTAACGCCTTCTCCTTTGACTCCAAGCCTTCGCTATATGTCGGTACCAACGTATTACCAGGAACAAGAAAATCAGAGGTTCCTCTATTACTCAGCCGATTCCATAATGGCACGAACTCTTTTGAAAACATTTCTAGGCTATCTGTTTCCTGCCCGAACGTAGCTTCGTAAAATGCCTCAAAACCTTCACCATAAGTAGGACGCCCACCTGGATTGAGAGGTCTTCCAAAAAAAATCATATCCCCTACACGCTTTCCTCCATGTAAATCTGCGTAATACTTGTCATATCCTGCCTGAATCCTCTCTGCCAATGTATACAGGCCCTCAGGGTTTAATCCTGCATCCACCATTGCACCTATATGAGGGCTAAGTTTCAATACTATAGAATTAGATAACTTTCGTTGTTCTTGCGCCAGTTTGTCGAGGTCTTGGAAGTTATCCTGTAACAGTGTACGAAAATCAGACCGAATAGCAGATATTTTATTTCCTAATGTTTCCCAAGCTACTCTCAACTCATTACCCGTTTCCAAGCCGGACATTCTCTTTACCATTTGGGCCGCTTCTAATTCCGCAGCTAGCAACTCTCTCTCGAACTCGTTTACTCTTCCACTTAGGATGTCCTCTTGGCTAATTTGCTCCATCCTCATCTTTATGACTTCTTCTTTTAACCTGCCCTGCTCAACTCTCGCCCGAGATAAACTTTCCATACTATTTTTAATATCATGGCCTTCCAAAATAACTGCTTCTCTGTTTAGTGAGTCCTGAAAAACAGTCCTTAACCCGCTAATTGTTTCATTAGGAACACCTTCTGCTACAAGAGACTTTTCCCATTCATTGAACGCTATGGTTCTTTCGTGCCTTGTTGGAACATCGCGTATTGCTGACTCGCTGCTATGAGTAAGGGACATATCAAAATTTTGAGTCAGGCCCGAAGCAAGATGAACTGCATGAGTCCCGTAATAAATATTTTGCACTTTGGTGTTGAGGTTCAGTATATTATTTTTTATTTCTTCCGCGTTATACTGTTGCGGCCATCGTTGAGCCATCGCAAGAGACTCAGTGGCGAATTTATCCAAATCTACTTGCAAGAGATTGGGATCATGACCCGGAACACGCACCATCTGAAGTATATCATGTTCTTTTTGCGCCAAAGCCATTGTTAGGGTGTCCTGTTCCCTAGCTGTAGCGTCAGCCATTTGCTGATTAATTAGCCCAAGACGTTGTTCCATCATCTTGGGATGCCAGTCAGCCATTATAGTGTTTCGCAATGATTCTGGTGTATTCTCAAGCATCGATTCTTCATAAGACTTCACTAATTCATCGAAGGCTTCCAGTTTGCTTTCTTGTTCATCGGAGCCTACCCATGAATAGTTCTCATCATGCCACACCGAATTAGCAGTTTGTTTTAACCATGTTGCATTTTCTGCTTCTTGTACTGTCTGGAAATTAGATGCGAGTGCCGCTTTATACGCCTGTTGTGCTTTGGAATCTCGGAAGAAACCCCCGTTTGCATCCATCACGTCATTAGCTAACTTTGGACGACCATTTGCATCACGCATAATAGGAGCCTTGGACCCCTCATGCGCGGCTTTTGACATTGCGGCGGCCACAGCTTCCTCTCCCCAATAGGCTTGCTGTTGCTGTCCGGCCTTTATCATTACATCATAGGTATTCGTCCAATCTCCTAAATTAACCTGCGGAGCTTTTGGAGGCAAAAAACTTGCATCATATCTGGGCATCTTTGCCATTCGTTTACTCCTACTTATACCTTAATGTGCCACCAGCCCCGGCGTATCCACCAGCAGTCGCACTATAATGCTGAGTCGATCCTGTAATGCTCGCTGCCGTACCGTGAACTCCTGCGGGTGAACGTATCGCAGTTGAGCCAAATGGGTCCCATCCTGCATCGTAAGCGGTTTTACCGAAACCCATAACTGCCTGCCCAATTTCTCCATACGCCGCTGTCTTGACAGATTTATACTGACTTTTTGCCGCAAGCTGGCCTATCCGAAGTTGTGAGCTAGCTGAAGAAACATAGGTGCCAATTAGCCTGTAATCCTGTTGAAACGCATTATAATCAGCCCGCGCTATAGCGTTAAAACTACCACCCATTTGTGCGCCACTATGTCCAGCTAAAGCCACTTGCGTCGCGTATGTTCTTTGCAGTCTCACGGCTGCGGCATTTTTCTTAACAGCCCCCTGTAATCGAGCTTCTTCCATTTGTAGCTCTAACTGGGCCGACTTCATTTGGCTTTGTGCTTTAGCCGCCTTTATCTTTCCTACTGCTCCATATATTGTGAAAGCAGTAGAGATTGCAGCAAAGATTAGTTTAGGACTCATTAGAACGCCAACCTATATGCTAAAGATAATATTGTAATTGGAACAGGAACTGTTGCATTGACTGTCAAAGTAACATCATCCTGAAATCCTCTAGGGAAAACACGCAACCTTGTTGTCTTTTGAGAAGGCTCTAGGGAGAAATCCGAATTAACATCATAAAGCTGTAACTGATTTGCATTGCCAGCACGTATTACTACACCATCTTTGACCCCTATTACTGCTTGAGCAATACGCTTTCTCCTCAGTGTCGTTCTTCCAGCGGCGGTGGGAAACTCCACAGGTAGGGTTGTTAAAGTAGCTGTTTGATACAATCCAATGAACGGGTTTGCTCCCCCACTCGTACCTTCTTCTGTCAGTTCGACTAAACCAGCAGTTACAGCACTTGTGGAAACAGTACCAGTGCCCAATGGAAGAATATTATTCTGTACGGCGTTTACTGTTTCCCCTGCAAGGTGTTCCATTCCTGTATAGGCTTTATTCCCATCAGTGAAGTTTGTCACAGCTACACGGGTACTGTCTGTAGTAATAACATCGAGGTTATTAGGCCCTTTTACATCCCTCGTTACTGTTATGGTATTCGCACTGGGATCTGCGGCTGTGAAATTGCTATTGCTGTTGATTGCAGCCCTTAGGTTATCCGCTGTTGTATTGTTATCAGTATTTGGCCTCCAGCCATTAGTAGCAGATGGCGCACCACCGCCAGCCGCTTCAGAAGTAAAGACTACGGTATTCCCGTCTGCCGTTTTTAAGGTTACTTTCGTCCCCACCGCAATATTCGCCTGATCTGTAATAGTAATGGTACAAGCATCTGTATTCCTTTTTGCTACCTGTTTGGCCGACTCTAACACTGTATCATAACTCATCAATTCAAGATAAAACTTACTCTGACTATTGATCGTCCGCTGAACAGCAACGAATAAATTTCCTAAAACACTGGCCACAGATTTGTAGTTCCCATTAGGAGTATTCCATCGTGACCATGCTACTACTTTTTCCGCTCGTAATGAATGAAGAACAGCAATGCTTCCATCACCCATAACGATGTATGTATATAATTCTGGTCTATCAGCGGAGGAGGCAACCACCGCAATAGATTTTGGATCATTAACAATTCTTGCATCCAATACAGAAACAAGATTGGAATCATACCTTTGTGTTAAATCAGTAAAGAGATACTCACGGATACCTGCCCCATATCTTTGTGCATATATAGTGCCTTCGTCTAGGATCGCTGGCGCAACCTCCTCCAGTATTCCATAACGAGTTTGACTTCTAATTGAAAAATTCCCAGGCGTAATAGGAGCAGTTGCAGTTTCTGGAACAAATGCTTCTGTGTCATCGCAAAATATTTGCAAGTGACCATGACTGATTACGTGCCTAACTTCTTGTACGCGATCATCATCAATCCCTGACCAAATCGCCTCATCGTCTTCCCCTTCACCTACATCGAAATTGAAAAATTTGCCAACCTGAGATAGCCATATCCCAGATTTCTTTTTAGTAGTGCCTGCAAAGACAAGCCTCTGATCGTGAAAACATACTGCTCTCGGGAATCCATTAATGGAAGTAAATGCTTCTTCATCCCAATCCTGTGTTTCATCAGAATCTGTAAAGTTTTCTTTCGCTGTTACGGTTATTGATCTCGCATTAGAAAATGCAGTGATAAGAGCTTGCTTCCCTTTATGCCGAATAACTGATCCAACATGGCCAGCGACCCATACATCTGCATCAGCGGTAATAGTCAGACTTCCACTAGTTGAGTTCGGATTAATTTTCACTCCTGCATTAAAATTATAAAACGGACACTTTTTGATGTTCCCCGCATCATCAAAATCAAAGCCATAATCCGATAAGGTGAAGTCTGAGGCCCCAACTCTAGTAAGTCTCTTAATTGTGACTTCATTGTGACATATCAATGCCACATCTGCGGCTTGGGCCACCCGTATATTTGGTATTTGTGCAGTTGTATACGGAGTTGTAATATTCGCCTCTGCAATATTACCATTATCAAAATAGACATCGAGGCGTAGATTGCTGAACGCCAGTATATATGCTTGTGTCTCCGAAAATATAAAAGGAAACAGTACGGCATCTCCGGGGAGTTCCGCTTTGAATATAGTCCCAGGTTTTGTTCTTAACCCACCATGAAGCCTTGGCATAAAGTTAATAAGAGTCTCAACCCCTGCCCCATAAGCACCAACATCAGATCGATGGCGCATTTCAGGATCAATCTCTCCTGCCGCAAAATTCGACTGAATTAAATCTACCTTACGAAAAGCCATTAAAACTCTTTCTTAGCACTAGTAAATCGTGTGGACCTGATCTTATTAGGCTGATCCTGTGTCGAATCAATATGCTTGGCTTTCATTAATTGCTGTGCATACTTCTGTTCCCAATATCCGGCTAACTCGCCATTATGAGCGACAGATGCGGCGAAGACCGCTGCTAGCTTGTATTCTAAGGCATTAATAAACCAAGCGGGGAAAATTGCTTCCGTTACCCTTGCTGTATAATCGAGTATAAATTCTGTGTCAGAGTATGTATGTATTTCCGTTCCATATACATCATACTCCTCAATAACCTTTTCCGTCCCTCTGTGGACCATATAGGTTCTAATGCAGTCGGAGGGAATAGGGTAAGCTGCTTCATGTAAGGATGATGGAGCAGTGGCGGTTTTAACCATTGGCGCAGATTTCATCGCAAACCGCCAAGGATAACAGGATAACAAATCCTGTACTTCATTTTCATAGAGCGCATCAGCAGCTAGAGCTTCATTGGAATCTTCTGTGAAGCTCGAGATCGGATTTGCCCCGACTAAAGTAAGGGCGGCAGATGCAATTTCTTCTTTCGATATCGGCATAGTCGGATAGTCTCCGGCAGTGGCAAAGGTCGCACCGCACCAAGGGGTTACAAATGATTAATCTTCACGCTATCACGCATAACATCATCTCTGCATTAGAGGAAGGGGTTGAGACAGGTAACTGGACAAAACCGTGGAAAACAATAGCAAGTGGTTTTCCTCTCAATGCTTTGACACAAAATCAATACAACGGCATAAACGTCCTAATTCTAAATTTCAAGGCACACAGAAACGGATGGACTTCGCCGTATTGGGCTGGACTCCGGCAGTGGAACCGTATCGGAGGAAAGGTTAAGAAGGGCAGTACCCACACAAAAATCCTGAGAGTCGAACATAAGATTAGAGAAGAAGAGAAAAACAATGGAGAAATAGAGAGTCATGCCTATACCTATTTGCAATATCTAAGGGTATTCAATGCCGATCAGATAGATGGGTGGACAGCCCCAGAGGAAGAAAAAGTTCCATTAACAGAAGATGACTATATTTCAGCAATTGACCAGTGGACAGAAAAAACAGGGATTACTATCAAACACGGATTCCAGCAAGCCTGTTTCGTCCCCTCAATCGATGAGATTCACCTCCCGAACAGGGAAGATTTCATTACAACAAAGGATTCGCCAGCAACTTATAATTACTACTCGACACTCTTCCACGAATTAGGCCATGCAACAGGACATGAAAAACGGCTTAAACGTGACCTTTCTGGAAGATTTGGCTCATCAAAATATGGGCTGGAAGAATTGGTGGCGGAGCTTACCAGCGCCTTTCTTTCTGCTCAATTTGAGATATCCGACCACACTGCTCCACGTCCTGACCATGTGAAATATTTGTCGGGGTGGATTAAAGCTATTAAACAAAACCCACAAGTTCTGGTAAGTTCCGCTGCTAGAGCTAAAGACGCGGTAGGATGGCTGAATGAGCAAGAGGAAAAGCAAAGAAAAGAGGCCGCGTAGCTTCTGTGAAATCTGTGATAAGCCTGGATATGTTGGCGAAGAGATCATTGTAACAGGCAACGGGATATGGGTTCATCACGGAGACTGCCATCTAGCCCTTATTGACAAAGGTAAGGAAAACAGCAAGAATCAAGCAATGGGGGATCGGTATCTGAAACGTGCACCCACACACAACACCTCTCACGATCCCCCGTTATTTCTCCTCTTTGACAAATAAAAACCCGCCCCGGTGTCAAGACAGGGCGGGCTTTCACCATCCGTAGCAAGGGAGACTACAGATTACGCAAAGGCGGCTACTACTACTGCACCGCCAGCAGTGCCGGGAGAGGCATTAGATTGAACAATATAACCCTGTCCCGCTTGGGTTCCGTCCAAATCAGCGGATACAAGTATAATATCACCTGCGACCAACCGATCTGAAGCGTTGTTAAAATAGTTAGATCCGACAACGACGCTTAAGGCGTCATTTGTAATATAATGCCAGATCCGTACAGGAGAACTACCGGCCGCAAGCGCAGAGCCGGGAGCTACAGAAGTCAAAGCTGTCGTATCAAGCGCCATGATTCTACTCCGTACATTCTACTTCGAACACGCCATTATCGTCGATTCGAATGGCGTTGGCCGAAAGTCTGATTTGTGAGAAGTATTCGCCACGCTCTGCGACCCAATCAAAATTGGTACGCATATCAACAGCAGCGGCAGAACCCATCGATGGCGTATGCCAAGCGATAGTCTGACGGGAGCTATTGGAGCCACCAGTCGGTAGATTGGTATAGAGCATGAAGAAGAATCCGAGCCAGCGCTTCGCGGTTACTCCAGTTACCCAAGGTAGGCTATCTGGGCCGATAAAGTCTTGGTTCGCAAACTCCGAGATATCGAGCAGGTTGTTCCATTGGCTAGGTGCAATGAGCCAAACACGCTGTCCATCATTCGGGATATTCCCATCGTTAAAGTTTTTAAAGGTAGTCTGAACCTTTGCTTTAGTCAGCCCACCACTGCCATGAGCAGTTGTTTGTCCTGATGGAAGACTGAGAAGAGCAGCATCAGTAATGAAATCATCGTGTTGCCGTCCAGCAGCCATAGCTAGTGCTATTGCCGCAGCCTGTCTTTCATCAAGGTTCGTTTTAAGTTCGTCCAGGTCATTGATATACTCACCGCCGTACCTGTCAGTTAATGTGACTGATACAACTGTGTGATCCGCATTCATAACTGGGACTAGGCCGTGTCGGTCTTTTACACCAAGACTGCCTGTGCCGTACTTATTGAACCGAACCTGATCGCCCTGAACGCCCGACTTTTGCCGTGTGAAGCCACGGAGGTTTGACCCACCGCGTTGATAAGCGTGCTTCACATCGGTATCGAACATGGTAATAAACCATGTAGGGATACTTGTAGACATGAGCAGTTCCTCATTAGGGTTCTAGGATTGGACGGTTATTCCCATACTCACCTTGGAACAGTTATCCTAACGGGCTGCTAAAAGATGTGGGGCCGTATACGTAATCATTCCTATAGCATTAGATTACGTCACTGCACCACTATCTATTTTGTCTTACGGCCTCTTCAGGATCGGGAATAAGCTGTTGCCATTCTGCCTCAATCTGACGCACATACGCAGGATCACGTTTGTATGGATCAGAGTACCGAGGATCTTTCATTTTCTGCTCCAAGGATTCCCTGGTAGGAGGCCCGTTTGGCGATCCACTTGCGGTTGCCCCGCCTTGCTGAAAATCTTTCGTCATAGCTATCACCTGTTCTAAGCTGGTTATCCCATCTGTTGTTTGCAACATAGGTGAAAAGCGTTCTACTGCATTTTCTCCTAGTCTGCCATCCACCCAATCATAAACATTTTTCAATCTCTCAGGTCCATTTTCTCCCAAGCTCTTTTCCAATGCACCTTGGTCAGGCGTGTTAGAAATCAATGAATCAACATATGCAGCAATTCCCTTGGAAAACTCTTCTTGCCCTAATCCAAGATCATGCGCTGTTTTACGCCAGAACTTCATCATAGGGTCATCTTCATTAGCGTTAAACTCCGCCCCGTCAGGAAGAAAGCCATCCGGTACTGTAGGAGCATAGTCTGAAGGAGCTTCTGGCCTGCTACCTAATCGTTTTTCGTGAAAGCCACTTTCTATCTGCTGCTTCAAATCTTCCGTCTTTGCGTTATAGGCATTTTCCAGTTCTTTGTAAGACTTGGAAAAATTCTCTAAATCGACTTCCTGTCGTTCTCCGTTCCAAAACTTTTCTGGAATATACTCTGGTCTTCCTTCAGACTGTTTATTTAGGATTTCTTCAGGAGCATGACCGCCTATAGGTTCATTCGCAGGCTTTGTCTCAGGGCTTGTCTCTGTAAGTTCTGTCAGAGACTCACGAACTTCTACTGATTCTTCACTCATCGGCTTCCCTTATTCTCTGTTGGATTACATATACAATAGACTTTGCCCCCTCCTGAAACCATAGACTTCTTTCATCATGTATCGCAGGATCGAGAACAGTATTAAAAGTTATGCTACGTAAATAATTAAGAACCATCTCCCCATCTCCTCCAGAGAACGAAGAGCGAAATGCCAGATTGACCTTTCTTTCTTCTTCTTTGTTTGGGATGCGGAATCGTTCGTCTAGCTGTGCTTTTCTGCCTAATGCCATTATATATCAGGGCTTCCCTCTTTTAGAATCGTTCCAAGGTGCCTCGAGCTTATTGCCATAATGAGACTGCCGTTCACTGGAACGATACAATACGTTTCTGCGATAATCTTATTATCGGTCTTGTCATACTCAATAATACGTTTAGCTGCAACTACCGCAATATTTTGCTGATACTGGCTGTGAAAGACACGGACGAGGACGATCCCCCTATCATTCAACTCAAAGTGATTCAGAAATACGTTCACATGATGAGTAGGAAGATCGGCGTAGATCGCTTTCCAACGCAATGAAAAGAACTTTGTGAGATTCTCCAAATTAGTGTCAGGAACACCACATGGAGACATAGCAACCAAAGGTGTGTTGTTAGCATACGTCGCAGAACTGAATAATGGAGTAGCGATTAAAACACTAGTGAGCAGTAACAAACGCAGTATATGTAGCATGGCTCTATCCTATCGGCGGCATTTCCCCACTCTGTGCTGCACTTTGAATTTTCTGCATCATTTCCTCTTTCTGCTGTTCGGTATAGATCAGATTTGGATTTAATTCCAATTGGTCAATTAACCACCCTGTAACCTCTTGTGGATTAATAAGCATAGGCATGATCTGCGGTCCAAATGTACCTTGTATTGTTTCTACCATACGCTGATATTTTACAATTTCTTCCTGGGCTTTAGACCCGGCTAGAGGAGAAACTGAGACGATATCTATTTCCTGACCATCGATCTTTGGGAGTTCTATACGTCCTTTGTCTTTCAGAATGTAAATAACCCGTTTCAAGATAGGCTGAACCATCTCCCTTTGGAGTCTTCCGTAAGCAGATCCCATACGTCGGAAGATTTGCTGCATCCTCGCAGATACTTCTGTCGCGCTCATAGGCGTACCTGTTGGTGGGCCTAAGTCCTCATCGAACATAGCGCGACGAATATTTGCTCGAAGATCACCAAGAAGCATCTGGCCGATATTAAAATCCGAGCCTGTAGAAAGGGGCTCTAATCCTCTGGAGTCAGGAGCTTTAGGAATAATAACGCCGGGAAGCAATCGAATAGTTTCGGGGTTAAGTATCCCATCACTCTCTGCTTGCCATAATCCAGATATGGAAATCTCCCCTGCCTCAAGAATCATTTGCATTAACAGGTTAGCAACCTTCACATCTCCGAGAACACTAAGAAGAGGGCCGCGTCCATATGTTTCCCCGGATGCAATAGACCAACGTGGATTTATCCAAGGTAAAGATCCCTGTCCCTTGTATTCTGCATCAAAGATACACTCAGCGGGATTCTCAAGCCAAACATAGTAATGCCAATGTTCGGTATCTTTTTTACTCCAATCCCGGCAAGTAGCTTCGACAACAGTAAAGGTTTTATCCTTATCTTGCTCTGATTCATAAACACATTGTTGAGGTAATACAGCTTTCGGCCACTCTTGCATTATGTGGTGTAACGGCATATCACGGAATCGAAAGCGACCATCGACTACGCCAGTAGGACCTGTATCCAAAACGACTTGAGTCTGAGGTACAGTAACAAACCGCAGGATATCATCGTCATCCTCGTTGCAGATCATATTACCTGTACCAATAGCAAGGTCCAAGTAGCACTCATGTATCTGGCTATCAAAGTTCGATCTGTGAATAGCCTGGAATATTTCACTGTTTACAATCTCTAGCTCTCCCTGCAACTTTCTCATGTCTCTCGTCGACATTTGTGCATTGCCGGGAATAAGTCGTGCCCATCGAGCAAACTCAGGCGTTAAACCATCCTGTGCTTTGGAAGCAAATTCTTGTATTGCTATAGAAGCAGTGGAATCATAAATACGATCTGTATTTGTATCTCCACGAGAATCTGACCCGTAGAATCGCTCTCTCTCTGGCAATGTTAGCTCGTAACATTCTTGCCAAAGGGACGTCCATTTATTCCAGTTACCTAATGCTTTCGCATATCTTTTACGTAACTCGTCTAGGTATTCTTTGGATACAGCCATGCTTTGCTATCCTATGCGGTGCCAGAGCCTTGTGTGCCTGTAGAGGTGCCGCCAAGTTGTGTTCCAGCGCCAAACCCTTCTTCATCTTCCGTTGTAAGAGTATTAAATCCGCTGAGGCCAGCCAAACGTAACCGACGTTCTTCTTCAATATCAGCCAAGCGTTGAGCTTCTTCGGCTTCAATTTTTTCTCTTTCTGCTTTTAGTCTCGCTGCTTCTTCGCGCTGTAATCTTAACGCTTGTTCTGCAGAGTCATCTTTGAATAGACTGCCCATTGTATGCTCCTAACCTGCTAATGTACCGGAACCAAGAGTAGGCTGCTGCTTTCTCTTTTCTAAGTCATATTCATACTCACTGACATTGGAAATTGTCAGTGATTGTTTCCCACCGCTTCCATACAAAATACGACTCCAATTTGTTGCGGTAATCCCCGCGGGTTTTTTTGTAGCAGGCGTTGATTTACCACCAGAGCTAGAACTTCCCTTTCTAATCAGCTTACCGCCGGAACCTACTCTATATTTTGGGCCTTGGTATCCAATGCTGTAAGTAACTACCCCATAGGAGCTTGTTGCCCCAGGTGTTTTACTTCTTATCATGCCTCTTCTCCTGCGTCTTCTGGATCATATTCAAATACCGGCACTGCGCCACGACGTACAAGGAAGCGATAAAGCTGTTTCGGTGTAATAGCGTTGCTCCGTATTCCGAGTAGCCGTTTTGCAACAGTAACACAATAGAATATTGAAAAGGGCAGTCTGCACCGCACCACGCCTACAGGACAACGGAGGAAGTGGCCGCCTGTTACATTGATAGAAGCAACGTATGTGTCTATCTCATCCTTCGACATAATTCTCATATCCAACATACTAAGTCTCGGGTCTATGAGAATCCATGCGCCATGTGTAAATGTGAACAAACTAATATGTCGAAATTTATCTTGTGTAAAACGGCCCCACCACTCGGGGTGTACTGGCCCATCATGGAAAGCCACAATCCATTCATGAATTGACGCCCCCAACTCATTCTGCGTTTCCGTCAAAGCTGCTGCAGGAAAATAGGGGAGATTAATTTTCATGGATGGTTTGCTATATCCTTTCTACGTCCAAAGCGTCCCTTCCTTGCCCTATCAAAAGGACTGAAGGAGTGCGCCGCCACCACCGGCTTTGCTTGCTGCGACTTATGGGGTGTAATGACATTAAAGCCTTCGCCAGCACCTAAGAGTAGGTATTGAAGCGCATCATGTGGATGACTGTAACGATTTTTTATTGGGCGATCTCCATAGCGCACAGCACCGGATACTTGCATTCTAGGATAGCAATAGCCTCTGTTGAATCCCGCTTTAAGTACCAAGCAATGCGGAGACAAAAGAAAGGATGGCTTGCCATCGACCATTCTATTGAGAGAAGCGTTAACAGATTCAGTACGGAGAACAAAGTCGTTGTTACCGGGAGCAGGCAGTATCGATAAGCCGGCAGCTCGGAATATTTGGAACGGAGTCTTCTCGTCAGTCTGGGCACGACTATCTCCCGCCGGGTCGCCCCACATACTCACTTCGTAATTAGGTACAAGCCGCTGAAGCTCGATTTTTAACTGCTCGGCAAAGCGTAAAGCTCCCATATCGTGTGCACAAATCTCATGGAGGATAAGCCATCGGCCGCGTAATCTCTGCCCAATTACTGCCGCTGGCGTCAAACCGAAATCGATACCTACATGAACGGGTATATGCGGGATAGGGGTTATTTTCTGCTCGGCAACGTGGACCTCTTCACGGAACTGAGGATATACAAGTTTGCCTTCCTGGGCCGATCCAAGGCGGTTTCTGACATACAGATTGATCCAAGATCGGGTCTTCCCGCGAATCATGTTGGGATAATAATCCGGTGGCAGGTAGTTAATGTTCTCGGCTTTTGCGTTAATTTCATAGCCAATGACACTGCCTTTATCATCCTGTTGTTCGTGCATGGCCTCTGGCTGATTGAAAAACGTCCAGTTATCGGGCTTGACCAGCATGGCAACGTCTTCGGGCGGCATATCGTCAGGGACAGGGGCGTCGCCAGCCACAAGAGGCCACCAGTGATCCGGCTCCATTGCGTTGGTATCCATAATTACGCCGTACCACGTCGGGCCGCCGTCCTTCATAGGAGGATAGCGCCCTACCCTCATGGTACAGCCATCCACGACAGCCTTATCGATCTCGCGTGCTTCGTTGACCCAGATCATTGTACTTTCGAGGGAGAGCAGTTTCTTCACGTCCTGTGGGCGGTCGAGGGCGAGGAAGATCACCTCCAGATCAACATCGTCTACCTTGATGTGATGGGTAAAGGGGGGTTGCCAGTGGAAGCGTCCGAATACGTTTTCCGGCACCCAATCCAGCCATGTCTTAATAGTCGTAGTCTTGAGCTCTGGATTGGTATTCCGAACTACAATACAGCGGGTGCGACGTACTCCGTCAGGCCCGGGTTCTTGTTGGTAAGCCCTCCGCAGGACTTCTATAACACAGGCGGAAGACTTAGAACTCCCAACAGGACCACGAATACCCCTGACAAAAGAATTATCGCGCATAAAAGTACGAACGATAGATCCATCGGGCTTAAACTTTATCTCGTGGGCCATGCTCTGCTCTCTTGCTTATGGGACGATCGTCTGTCCCTATCTTCTCTTTCCCATATTCCAGAAGGAATAACAAGCAGCAAACAGCATGGGCCAGGTGGGGCTTCCCGCTTTCCTCATCGAGATCCTGACCACGCATCCATGCAAAGATATGCCGGAGAGCCGCAGACAGATAACGGGACCAGGAAGTTCCATCCCGCCAATTATAATCTCCATACTTGGTGGCGCCTTCCTCCAGCGCCAGAACTACATCGTGTATCGCATTAGGGGGTAACAGGTGATAGGGGGCTTTTCCAGCATCCCCTTTCTGTGCTTCTGCCTTAATTCTGCCGAGGCCCATAGCCACCCTGCCGGTGAACCTTGGTTCTTTGCGCTCCATTAGCCGCTCAGCTTGTTATCGATGTATTGCTTGATGTACCTCTCACGGACTTGGGGGCCAAAAGAGGCAATCTGCTTGTCAGCATCCTGATCGGACAACTTTCTGCCAAGAGTCTGGAAATGACGCTGCTTAACAATGGAGCGTAACCGGGTTAAATCCTCGAAAGACAGACTGTTCAGAAAAGAAGTATCAGCCTGAACATCTGCGAGGGAAAAATTATCTGAGTTTGACATCGCTACCTTTCAAAAATTTTGTGGGGGAAAGGGTATATCGGGGTCTAGAGGATAGAGTTTTAAACCCCCCCGTGGCCCGTCACCGCATGTTGATACTCACTCAACTTTTCTCCCATCTCACTGGTTTGTTGCTCCCTTCAACTTCCTCGTAGCTGGAGGGAATCACAATTAGTCGCTCAGGTCTATGTGTATCTGGACCGCCTGTCCGAGGACCTGTGTCTCATTACCAACACCGTGACCTGTCCTGTCCAGTATCGAGTTGGCTGCTTCGAGCTGTACTCGCTCACTCCGCGCTCCGGTCACTAGACGATCTAATGTGTGTGCTGCTGATGCTGCCGATACGCTCATACGTTTGGAGATTTCCCCGTCTAGCAGACCTCGCACGTCCTCGCGTTGCATCGCCTTACTAAGTCCAGACCGTGACATTCCTACTGCTTCTGCGGCTTCGGTGATCGTCCCACCCTTAGTGGCGAGGTGTGTCATTGCGGCTCTCGTTTTGCGCGAAATGTGCTTCTTTCCTTTGTTCCAAGGTACATTTACGCGCTTATTCGTCTCCTCAGCGACAGGCTCTAATACCTCACTTACGACAAGCGGTGGCGGCTCCGCTTCCTCTTTCTTCTTCGCTTCTCGCCTTCTCGCTGAGTCACTCATCTTCTTGTTGTACGCCATTCCATTACCCTCCCCCCTTACCCCCCTCCCGTACAGAGGCTTCGGGAACCTGTCAATTCGGTAAATATGCAACACTCTAACTACTTCGTAATACTACACATTTCTCGTAGTGTGGCAAACGAGACACACCCATTTTCATCTATTCTCCCTCTAATCGTACATCCACATTCCGCTTACGCGGTGAGCAAGCTCACACTCAAAGCCCGCATCACGCAGTGTCGTCTACGGAGTGATGCAGGCTTCTTGTTCGCGGGGGAGCACCCCCACACCCCCCTATACACTACACTCACACACTTTTCTGCGCTGCTTCGCAACGCTGTTACTTGGAGTTAATAGCTGCCGTTCACAACTAACATCCAGCACATCGTCGACAACGGACCCTTCACGCTCGTAGCTCTCCGGCGCAAGCGCCTCACAAATGGTACTTCGCTAAGGGTCCGCACGCGGCTAGTACACCATCTAATCCCCTAAGCATTCGGGGATCAGTGGTTCCTATTCGCCTTTGCTCAGCCAGCCAAAGCAAGAAAGAGTGCTTTGGGGCTTCGTAGTCTCCTCATATCTCTCTCTCTCGAAAGGTCCGAAAACGGGCTGCACCCGACCCACTAGTTCACCATCTGCCAAGAGGCAGTGGTTCCTAAACGTGGGGTTGATAGACCTCCCAAGTAATACGCCCTTAATCGAATCGGCACCTCAAGTAAAGGACTGCGGGGTCCCTCGTCGATTTTCCCTCAGCACTTTTTTTATTTGGGGGAAAATAGCCGTATCCCCTTACCACTGCGTGGTGCTTCGCATCCTTGACTGGAGGCGACCTCGATTCGAAATTATTTCACCCTATCGAGAGGGAGAGATAACAACCAACCCTCACTACCTGAAACTAAAGGAGAACATCATGACTACTTGGACAAAAGCCAAAGGCTACTTCAGTTACACCAAATCCCACGATCCAGAAGTCGACATGGCCCATCTCGTACAAGGGCAAACCTGGACTAAAACCGGCACCACCTTCTATGCCAAGGACATGTGCACACGTTGCGGCGGAGCTGGCCGAATGAACGACCCACGTTGGACCCAGTACACAGTCAACAACATCGCCGGAGGCTGTTTCAAATGCAGCGGAGCAGGCACCAACACCGTTCAAGTCTGGAAGGTGGACATCGATGAAATCTGTGCGTCTACAGAGCTAAAGACTACGACTATTAACACGTTGAAAGAATTAGCCCTAGAGAAGTTGAAGGGATAAACTACTTATAACCAACTGATAACATGGAGAAAATCACATGGAAAACTCTACCGTATACGAAATTGCGTCCGAAACTACTACCTCAGACGACACCATATACAACGCCACTACTGATGAACCCACCTTACTACCAATCCACCTCTTGAACGACGCCATCGTCAACCAACTGAAGCTCAAGAACGCCCGCGTCAGTAAAGCCGAGCGAACCGCAATCTCCGAAGACACAATTACCACCATCAACAAGGCAATCGACTACTTTACCCACCTGCACAACCGCGCAGAAGAGGAACGCACCAACCCAGCCGGAGCCTTTGTACACGCAACCGAACGCCTAGCCGCCCACGCTGACCAACTAATCTACTCCTCAAGCCAAAACCTACACCCCGCCGAGGACGTCTTGCGTGGCCTCTGTACCTCCATAGCACACCGCATGGACTACTGGGACAGCAAGGAAACAGAACACGGGCGACACCTTGGCTCAATCTCAGGCATGGAAGCCTATATGCCCACTATGGACGAGGACCACGACGAAAAACACCAGACAACCCAACGCCTGGAACAAGCCTCCTCGTTTTCTGCCTTCTACACCAACCTCTACGATGGGATCTCGAAAGTATATCACGACACTATTGGCTACCCTTTTACACGGGCGCGTCGAACTAAAGACAGAAGCGCAGCGGCGGAGATCGCAGCCAATAAACTCCTCAATAACCACGCAGCTGTCCAAGCGGCACCATCGATGACCCAACGCTTTGCGGTCTTTGGCGGCAGAGAATATACCAACGCCGCGCATATCCACGCCGCGCTCAACGCACTAAAGAACAGAAAATCCACCATCACCATATACACTGGCACAGCTAAGGGCTTTGAGGCTATCGTGCGCAGCTGGTGCGAGACAAACAACGTCCAGTGCATATCCCACGGGCCAGCCTTCCCTCCCAAAACAGGCGACCCCCAGAAAGATAAGAACGCCGTCCACGTCGCAATGCGGAAACGCAACGAAACAATAATCCGCGACGCTGAACTACACGGCCTCATCCTATTCCCATCTTCCGGCTACTGGACCGGCAAACACTGGGAAGAACTCGCTGCACCCAACAGCATCAAGGTCTGGCACCCCAACAAATAGCCGCTAAGACCGCTTAGAGGGGTGTCACAGCCCCTCAACCACCTCTTCCCTACCCTACCACACTCCCACGGCCCTACCAAACTACTCGGGCCACGGGGGCGTTTACCCCTCCATCCTCAGGCCTAGCCCTGCGACCGACACAACTAAGGGGAAGGGAATAATTTCTTTTTGTAACTTCACATGAAAAAAGGAACCAACCAATGTTAAACATAGTCACGATACTCGGTCACGTTGGAGCAGATCCAATCTTCAACAAGACCTCCACCGGACGCGATGTATGTAACTTCACTGTCGCAACCAACCAACGCTGGACTGACCGCACAACCGGCGAATTACAGGAACGGACAGAATGGCACAGGATCGTCATCTGGAACCCCAACCTGATCGCCACCCTACAACGCGGTCTTCTGGTAAAGGGCAGCCAAGTATACCTAGAAGGCGAACTCCGCACTCGGGCATACGAAACTGTCGTAAAAGACAACATGAAACAGCCAGTGAAAGGAGCCGACGGCAATCCTGTTTCATACACCGCCTACAGCACGGAGATAGTCCTCTCTAACTCCAGCAAACTCCTCGTTGTTGGGACACGCCCAGTAGGAGCACCTGAAATGGCACCCAAAACCAACGGCATAGTCGCACCTGATCCCGTAGTGGCACCCGCCAATCAAATCAGCGCAACTATGAACGGTGACGGAACACACGCCGTCGCTGAGGACATACCATTTTAAGGTTTCGTTTCCTATTCGAGCTGATGATCGCCGTCATACCCATAGCATTTGAAGTGTGGCGGCGGCATCATCCCCATAAAACAAACCGGGAGCCACCAACCAATGACCGCACTACTTTTAAGCGCGATCGTAGCACTCGTGGGATTCTTAACCCTGATACGCAACGCCGCAAAAAAACTCGAACGTGACATACGCGACGCCGCCCAAACCGAAAGGACACCGACATGGGATATGCACTCGCCGCAATCGGGATCATACTCATCGGAAGCCTCACCGCATCATTGCCCCAACTGCGCCGCTACGCACGCTCAAGACCGGAAAAAGCACACCAGTTATCGGAGGCCGTATCGACAATGAGCCTCCCGCTTGGCAAAGCCGCCATCGTACTAATCGGCATATGCTTGCTTTGGCCTGTTATCGCCACACTTTCCGCCGTTCTAGTACCGATCATAGCTATGGGCCTCATGGCTTATATCTACCTCCAATACGACAAACCCACAGACAAGAAGGAAGACTCCGACCATGACTAAACTTCCACACCCAACCAAAATACTCATCCCAATCCCGAGTAGTTGTGACGCCATCTCGCTACAGATCGAACCCGATCTAACAGCCCTTCTCAACACTCTCACTTTCTACGACAAATGGAATTGGGATTACCACGCCAACCTCACCCAACAGCTCCGCATAATCGAGCATCGACCCCAGTTCACAATCCTAGATGCTCCGGCCCGTGACGAAATACAAGCTTCCCACGACCGCTGGCTCAAAGAAGAAGAAGACCGCCGCGCCGAAGAAGCCAAACAAGAAGCCGCGGACGCCGCTTAATCCCCCCGCCGGTTCAGCAGAGGGTCTCCACCCCTCCTTCACGCCGGAACTACCCCCGTAGGCTGAAATCGGGGGCCCTACTACTTTTCCTGGGACAACACTTAGCCCTGATCCCTCCCCCTTCACATCACGCGAGGAACCAATGACAATCACCCCTTACGCACACCAAGACCTGCCGATTGATCTAATCAAACCCGGCAACAACTCCCGTTCTAATCTGTCAGTACCCAAAGCCCTGATAAATTCCATCAAGGAAGCCGGTATTATTAACCCTATCTCCGTCAAATCTAATGCCCCTGACGAGGAGAACTACACCATAATTGCTGGACACCGCCGTCATGCCGCTGCCACGAAAGCTGGCCTGACCGAAATACCCTGTGTGGTTTACAATGGTGAACTAAAAGATGGCGATGAAGAATTTATTGCCCTTGCGGAGAACCACCACCGCCTAGAATTGTCGGATTTAGACTATGCTGACGCTTTTTCCGCACTCTCCAACAAAACCGATAAGGAAATCGCAGATTTATTCGGTGTTACTGCATGGTTCGTTAAACAAAGACGAGCCCTCTCCTCGATACATCCCAAGCTGAAAAAATGGATACGCAAAAACGACATCACTATGCGAGACGCGGAGCGTATTGCCAGCCTTCATTCCCAACAACAGAAGGAATTGGCAAAACACATAGCCAAACCGGATTTTAACCAGCTGGTATGGGATGCCCATCGAACCTCCACTAAAATGCGGGAATCTGAAGCCCTGTTCCAACTCAAGGACTATGACGGCCTGTTCACTGAAGACCTCTTCAACGATGTCGGAGAACGCTATTTTGCTGACCCCGACCAAGCCGCACTGCTCCAGAAGGTTTCCGTGGAAAAATGGATCGACACCCTCAAACAGGTTGGTTGGGAAGTCGAAATCCTCAAGGAAGGAAATTACCACTGGGACACCCACAGCGGCATAGACTACGCTGCGTACCTACCTGAATCAGTGGTTACTAAATACCAAGAGCTCCTGATGGATTATCGTGAAAAGCCACGAGCTTTTCTGAGTTATCTTTCCTACCACATACCAAAAGTAGAAGGCTGGAATGAGTTTACTGCTAACCGCAGGACCATAGTCGTAAGCCAAAGAGACGGAAAGTTCCGTTTCGATGCCTTCCTGAAATCTAGAAAATCTTCCACTTTATCTACAGAGAGCACAGCTCAATCTAAGCCAAAATATGGCCCTACCTTGTTACAAGCAATGGCAGCCCATAAAGGCGATATCCTTACTGAGAGCTGGCTAAATGGCCCTGCTGACTCTGCCATGCAATGCTTTACGATGGCCGCAGTCATTTTACAGGCCGGAGACATAAGCCTTTCTCATAGCTCATACTCCGACAAAGTGGAGGACAGACGTGAAGTAACACGCCCCACAGTTGGATATTTCGAGAATCCCCAAGACATACTCGTTCTTATGCAACTGGGGAAAGAAGACCTACTCTCTCTCTTCACCCGTGTCGTAGGCGCTAAAATAGGACTTATGGATGCACTGCCCGGAACAAAGAAGCGACCTACCATAGCAGACGTAATGGCCCAGGTCCTTGAGGTTTCTATGTGGAAGAAATTCCAGCCGACGGAGCAAGTATTACGTCAATTCAACTTGAAGGAATTGCAAAAGTGGGCAAGGAAACACAAACTCGCGTTCCATAAAGCCTCAAAGAAAAAGGACATGATTGGGATGTTGCTTAGCTTTTATAAGAAAAATCCCGGTGTTACATACTGCCCTAATGACTTTGAGTTCACATCTATAGACTCGATTAAACACTTTGATATCGAGAGAAAGTTTGGTATTTCTGTCAAAGCACCATAAAAATACCACGGTATGAGGCTATGCCTAACTCCTCCAAGCCATCTCGCGTCATACATACCGAGTATGGATACAAGGACTTAATTAAAGCGGTAGCGGTACTCCGCAAGAAGCGTGGTATTCCTCAAACAGAACTAGATCGTATCGTTGGCTGTGCCGATGGATACGTAGCCAAGTGTGAATGCGGAACACGTACACCTTCCGCGTTCATGCTCTGGTGCTTTGCCGATGCGCTCGATGCAGACTTAGTAGTGAGGCCAAGAAATGAGTAAATACAAGGCGATACGCACTACCATCGATGGCATTACTTTCGACAGCAAGGGAGAAGCTAAACGCTGGATTGATCTCAAAAAGCAGGAAAAAGAAGGACGAATACAAAACCTCAAGCGACAGATAGCTTACCCCTTACACGTCAACGGTGATCTTGTCACAAGCTACGTTGCCGACTTCACATACGATGAGGACGGAACGGAGATTGTTGAAGATTTTAAGGGACATATAACAAGTGTCTTTAGGTTAAAGAAGAAGCTATTTGAAGCGATACACCAGCAACCACTACGAGTAGTGAGGCTACAGAGAAATGATTTTGTATTTGGATTTAAGCCACGTCGATCCAGAAAAACTCGCAAATGAGGGAATCACCTACGAAACCGATGCCGGAAAAGTTTCCATAAAAATAATTTTTCCGGATTTTTCCAAACCTGTTCCACACAGCGCAGCCTTAAGTGGACAGTCTGGAGATACACCTCTCCCTGCGGATTTTCCTACAGACGACGAAAAGAAATTTGTTTCAGAAGTCTACCCTTCTATCAATGTCGAGCAACAGGTAGCTCTGTTTCGTGACTATTATAAAGACATGATGAGAACAAACTGGCCCCAGGCTTGGAAGCGCTGGTGTCAGAGATCGCAATCTGATTACAGGAATGGACATCATGCCAATACCGACCAAATTCCACAAGATTACTACACTGATGCAATCAGCGACGTTCGACTCGCGGACGGCGACAATTAGCCCTGATGTAAAACTGACCGCAGATGAGCTATTGGAAATGATGCCTCAGATATCTACCATGCTTGCAATAAAACCCAACCACGAAATGATAGTTACCAGTATTCAAACTGTCTTTGAGACCCTTGGCAAGCAACCTCCCACACGTCTTGCATTGCAAACATTCGCTACAATACTCAAGGATATACCTGCTATATTTATGGAGGATATCACCCTGAGTATATGTGCAGAGATCCCTAACAGTCGTCCTATACCAAAAGACTGGGCGGATCGATCTGCATCCAAGGTAGCTGAGATGCAATTACTACGCCACGCCATAAGAAAGGAGTTAAAAAGGCGCGGCGTTCTCACCCAAAACGATAAAATCTACGGAGACATAATAACCAACTCAACTAAACAATAGCTTGGTCTAACAACCGCGATGTACCGGAGTGGTTGGCCGGGAATCCCCTCCTTTTCTTGACTCCTTAGAAAAAGTGTAGGACTGCAATGTTGACTACCGAGTGCTAGCAGATGGTCGTAAGTGTTAGAATCGACCATCACTTAGAGGAAAAGATATGAGTGAATTAGTATTAGGTGGCTCCGCCGCCAACCGCATCATGAATGGGCATCAGATGGAACTATATCTGGAACTCATCGGAGAGAAAACTCCTGACGATCTAAGTAACAACCTCGCCGTTCAAATGGGTGTTACCACAGAGGCTCTCAACCTCAGATGGTATGCAAAGAACGTCACCATGCCTAAAGGCCACCACGTATATTATACGGCTGACGAAATCCAAGGATGTTTTCTTAAAGACCAGCATGGCCCAATCCGCAATGGACAACCGGGAATACGTCATCCCGATATCCCTTGGATCGTCGGTCATTTTGATGGCCTAGTTGTAGACTTGGACCACACTCAACGAGAAGGAATCGTAGAGTGCAAGCACACTGGAGCTATATCCAATTGGCTTGCCCCTACAGACGTCGTGGAACGTAACATCTGGCAGGCACTTCTTTACATGAACATAGCCTGCGTCGAATGGTGTGACTTCAGCGTATTCTATGGAAATCGTCAGCATCAAATCCATCGAGTTTATGCAAAAGATTATACTGGAGAGACTGTACTCCTTATGGCAGGGTTGAACGCCATGTACCAAGCAGTACAAAGTCGTGCTCCACACTATTCTTGGGAAGGATCGACCGATCAAAAAGTCGTTCAACTAGTGACAGAAAAGAAAATCTATACACTAGAAGGTATCCAAGGAACAAACTGGCATCAGGACTTTGTTAATGCTGAACTGGCTTATCTTGTTTCCAGAGAAGCTGCCAAAGACCATCAGTTAGCTGAGAAGTTTCTGAAGGGAATAATACCTGACGATGCTAAGGAAGTGCAGGGAAGATACCTGAATATCAAGGTAAATCGCGCCAATCGTAAAACCATTAAAGTAATGAGGGAACTCGATGACAACGAAATCCAAACAGAAAGATAGAACCAGCATTTGGGATCAGGTTTCTGTAACCGACCCCAAGTACACCAAGCCCGGCACTGGTACGGGCAATAAGTTCACCGCCATCAACCCAACGTGGCTCGTCAAGAAGGCGACGGAGGTGTTTGGCGCCGCAGGGGAAGGATGGGGAACAAAGATACATAGCCATGAGGTCATTGAAGGTCCAGTTCTGGACAACAATGGCACGCGTGGCACTGTGTATGTTGTCCTTCTATCCTTATGGTGGAGAGGAGAGGACGGGACCAAGTTTGAAACTCCTGCCCAATTCGGACAAACCCACATGGTCGTAAAGCGTAAAAGCGGCCAGATAATTATGGACGATGAAGCTCCGAAGAAAGCTGTCACTGATGCTATGAACAAATGCTTCAGCTATCTTGGCTTTTCTGCGGACATCTTTATGGGCCTGTGGGACGACAACAAATATGTCGAAAGTGCGGCAGCAACATATGCAGCTGAGGCCGTCAAAAAATTACCGGACCTAGTTGCCGAATACACAGCGCAGTTAGAAGGATGCAATTCTGGCACCGAAGTACGAGCTTTATGGCATTTAACGTCTGAGTTAAGAAGAACATATCCGAATGAAGCAATCGTTGTTAAGCTGACCGATGATATTACCAAGAAAGGAAAGAGTTTCGATGTCTCGGATAAGTAACTACCTCATGGATCTGGAAGACCAGGCACTCTACCTGACACGGGGAGAGTTCATCGATCAGCATGGTGTGAAGCAAGCCCATGTCTGGGACCGTATACGAGGCCCGGAACATGAATCTCTGGCTGACACCTTGGTTGATATCGTTCGTCCTGTTACACTCAAAGATAATGTTGTTCCATTCAAGGGAGAGTCTAATGAATAGACTGACCATTATTGGTTACGTTGGGAAAGACCCCGACATTCGTAGCACTAAAGACGGCAAGAGAGTTGCCAACTTCAGTGTGGCTACCACAGAAACCTGGAAAGACAAGGCCACCGGAGAGAAGAAAGAAAAAACCGAGTGGCATCGATGTGTCTGTTGGGTTGACGGATTAATTACTATCATCGAGCGTTACGTTAAGAAAGGTACGCGGTTGCTTGTCGAAGGACAGGTAACAACCCGTAAATGGGACGATGGAGGTGTAGAGAAATACACCACAGAATGTCAGATGACAGGATTCAACGCCAAGTTAATGCTGTTATCTACTAAAGAACAGGATGCTTCTGCATCTCGCTCAGCACCGCCAGGAGCAGAGGCATCCTCCCTAGATGACGACATTCCGTTCTAATGTCTGACTACAACCTCAATATGCTCGGAGGGCTTGCCCGGCACCGCAATCAAAAAGGTGTCGAGGCTTGCCCTGAGTGCTGGATTAAACTCGAAGAAGATGGGAAGCCTTCTGCAACAACATTCCCATGTCTGGTTGCTGGTTGTCCCTACGAGACTAATCCTAAATCTGCAGATCAACACAAACCATCACTCACAGGGAACGGGACAGCTCTTTGTGCAGAACTAGGGAATTATAATGAATAAAGAAGAAGTTGCCCTTGAGGAACTGCATGCACTCGCAGGTTCCGCCATATCTCAAATCATTGAATTGATGAGAGAAGTCGAAGACCGTATGCCAGAGATTACTGAAAAGATACAGAAGATACAGGATTCATTAGAGTCTATCTCGTAGCTTATTCACCATCTCCCATAACTGAGTGTTATTCCTAACCAATGTATCTAGTTCAGCGCGGAGGCGCACCACCTCAATGTAGGTATCCCGTCTATGGATATCTTCTACGTCCTTACGCAATTCCTGTGTCTCTTGCTTGAGCTTTACTGCGGTAACGATACCAGCAAAAAGAGCGACAAGAACTTCCCAATATTCACTAATCGCTTCCATTTAACTCTGCCACACTGATGATACAACCCCTTGGGATACAGATATCACCACCCATATCTTCCCCATCATTAGAGAAGTGTGCGGCTACGTGTATGTATTCAGATGTTTCTTTAAGTACCCACCCAACACTGTGGCACTTACTCGGAAGCAGTTCATCCTCAGTAGATAACCATGAGCCATTGTGAGAAATAGCATCTAACCATTCTATGAGTACAAGCTTCTTATCCATGTTAAATACTCCGCCCCGCGTTTTAAGTCTGGGAATACCATGACTCTTGATGCCGGATTATCTTCCCTTGGATTAATTACAAATAGAATCGTTGCCCCGTATTTTTGCTGTGCAAACCCATGTGTGACCGCAAAATTATCAAGCCACTTGTATCCTCTAACCCTTCCCATTGTTACAACACGTCCACTATCTAACTCCTCCACTGCTACGGCCCAGGTATGGTGATGTCCTGCCACGTAGATATCCGCGTCCTCGTCCCATAGCGCAGCTCGTTTCTGTCCGTGTAATCGGTTATAGATGCTTGTCCCTTTATGGTTGTGAGCGGCGTCCAAACGCAATTCACCAGACGGAAAGACCAGTCTGACCCTCGCTCTCCAGTCAACCATAGGGATCTTCTTTGCATTGACAGCCTCCAGATAAGTGGAAAATTCAGTGTTCATAGTGTCATGATTCCCCATCAACCACAGACCCCACTGCACACCAGCGTCCTGCAGGAACCATCTTGCTAATTTTCTTTCTGTATCACGGGACACATCTGTCTCTGCCCATAGAGACATAAGTCTGTTGCTCCAGTTGTCTGTCGTATCTCCTATATTGACGGCCAATATCCCATCTGTATTAGCCATTATATCCACGTCCCTCCGCAATAACGGAAAATTGCAGTGAGGACCAAGATGAGGATCGCCTACAACAGCTAATCCTATCGGTTTATCGTCGGGGAATTTGATTGGAAACCAATGCTTTGCCTGTTGATGTGCGAGATTCTTCTCAAACCTACGCTCTAAGTTATCGATGATTTCTTCTGTTTCGATATCATCAGAGGGAAAATCAGGCATAATAATCCCACTGCCATCACTTGCGATAATGAGCTCTTCACGCTCATGTGCCTTCAAAAGCCTATGTGTATAAGTAGAAAGCGGCCAACCTAATGCGGCGGCCGCTGCTGCTTTTGTTTTATACTTCTTCTCGGCATTTAGAGTTTGCCTGAGAATGTTGTCATCAACCGGGTGAGTCGCCACAAAGAGTCTCCCATACTACGTTAAACTCATCGCCCCATTCTAAGGTGCTTTCGTGATCTTTTTCACGGTACAGAAATGGCCCAGGTAGTTGAGAACATGGGATATATTCAATCTTTGTTGGTAGCACGATACCGTTCACGCAACCTGCTCCGAATAGTGCTATTACGACGAAGGCTACGAAGAGATTGCCGCGCTTTATCCATCTTCTCGGTTGCATCTGCCAGTCCTTTACTTACAGCTTTTGCTTCTCCGGCATCGATGAGCTGCTTTTGCTGAACGATACCAGCAAGAAGTGATCCTAGCTTCAGTATCCCTTTAAGAAGGAACAGCCAGCTCAATCAGCCCGTCCCTTCTCCTTCAGGAACATTGCTATGGCGGCGGCCACCGCAGCACTTGCGCCGAACATTGTCGTCCACTGCCCCTCGTTGAATCCCATCACTCCCATGCTTGCCAGCATCGCTGCGACACCTGCATACGTCGATGGTTCGCTCAGTCTTTCTAGTATTTTCGTCATTGTTTTTTCCTATGCTATCATTGTATGGAACGTAGAGACTATTCCCTGCCACCCCCCGCCAAAGGCTGAAACCAGTATCGCTAGTCCAAGCCACCAAAGGCGTCTCACCTGTTGATTCGTCCTCTCTATACTTTTCCATAGACTTCTGTACCTCTCACTACATGCTGAAACGTGTGCTGGAAGATTCTCTGCTTCAATCAATGTAGTGTCTTCAGTAGCCATGTCTATTCACCAAACGGAACTTCAGCCGGAACTGGTTCTTTCTTTTGCACTCCATATTGGGAATCCATTCCCCCCATATCACCAGGCTTAGGAACAGCCTGTCCTGTGACATTGGTAAATAAGCTATCTAATGCCTGACGATCCTCAGGGGTTTCCGTCATACCTTCTGATGTCTCTATATCAATTCCAAATTCATTTCTTAGCAATTTTCTTCTTGCGTTCTTACTGGCTTGGGTCCACCCAGCCGAACCTTCTTCACCCCGATACCAACCATGCAAGTAAAGATCCAAAGCACCTTTTTTGTCTCCCTGCATCATCTGGATAAATCTTTGGCGATTATCTTTTTGACGAGGATCTTGCATCGATTCCCATAAATGAGTCATTGCTAATAAAGCATTTACATTTTTCCCAATCTTTTCTGTACCACGCTGATTTACTTGATGTATCCATCTAGGGAAGTCTTCTGACTTATGACCAGGAACTCGATGCTCTGCACGTTCCCATAACTCTTTTGTATCATTAACAACTTGGGGCCATGTATTAGGCATTATTTGCCACGCACCCATAGCAGCGCCTCCTCCAAAATTCGTGCCTCCACTGGATTCAATTAATGGCAACATATTCTTCATAAAAGAATCAATGTTTGCTCTATGAGATTTTTGTGGGCTAAGATTATTTAGCTTATATGCTTCTGATAAAATTTGTTGCTGAATCAAATCATAATAGACTCGTCCTTGTGCAGCCAACGATTGTTCGGTCATCGGACGTTCGACTGGATCAGGGGGAACAATAGTATTCAAATCAACCATAACTTACTAACCTTTGCGGCGGCTCGTCCTCCGCTTTCCTTTTGTTTTCTTTGTCTTTTTTACCTTAGCAGGCTTCTTCTTGTACTTCATTATTCAAGCTCCGGCCAGTCATAAAGAATACCTGACTTATTACCCTTTCCATCCCACACAACAAACAGAGCTTCTATTGCATCAGCATCAGCGGCATTGGTAATGGCTGTCTCCATCTCTGCGGCTTTCTCACGGATTGCATCTCTCCAAGTTTGAATGTTACTTGGGATCGCGGTGCCTTTATCAGTTTTGCGAATAATAGCCCAATCGCTTTTTGCTAGAAGGCTACCCTGCTGATGCTTAACTTCGCCAATCAACGTAGATTTAACGCCACGTTGGACTATCTGATTGCCTTCGGCATCCTTTTTAAGCTCCCCTGTATCTGGGTCTGTTACATTTTCATCATTTAGGTTCTTGGCTTTTTTAGTTACCTTTCCATCTGGCCCCATTGTCCACCAATAAGTCGCATCGAATGGAATTGGGTCAGGGGTAAGCTCCTCAAGACCAGCGGCTTTCTTTTCATCTGCCGACCAGATATCCCAGTTTCTTGGGTGCCTTATGCCAGCCTTATCTACCCATGAGGAACCTGCTCTAACTAGAGTTCCTGTTGATTTCTCACGCCACATGGTATGTCTCCTTAAAAGAAAGTTTTTGCTGGGGCGATGTTCTCACCACCCGTGGGATGTTCGGCAAAGGCCATAAATATAATTGCTTGTCCACTATCGTTCACTCGTCCGTCATTCCCAGTTATCTTGAACCCTGTAGATAAAAAATCTACTGTGGTATCATTAGTTGTCCCTTCAACGGCAGAATCATTGGGATACATAAAATTAACGGCAGGACAGTAAGCATTAACGGCCTTACTGAACATAACCCAGTTTTCGTTAGCTTTATCGGCCTTAATCCACACGACCTCTGGGGAAAATCCACAATAGCAAAATGGGCCATTTGCCTCGGCATTCCCTGTGTAAGTGCCGAACTTACTAAATCCCTCAACTTCTGCCATACAATATACGACGAATGTTCCACTACTTCTGTTCACTCCGGGGTCGGTGCCGAGTGTGATAGTAGTGCTTGACCCTCCTTTGACCATGTTGCCGGAAGAAGTGAAAGCATCACCGATATGATCCGCGTAGGCTTTCTGGGAGAATGCCGTCTGACCAGCCTCCCAAACAGTTATGGGATGATGGTCATTATTAGAACGCTGAATAACGCATACAAAGTCAGGGGTGACCCCAAGTCCATGACCTACAGTAGCATTATCAGTTCCATTTCCTGTGTATGTGCTAATACTTACTTTAGAAGTAGTATCCACAAACGTCGTTGTAGTGTTAATACTGCCATCCGTATTACTGGAACCAGAACCTCCCGCATACCAGCCATGAACTAAGTAGTTTTCATTACTAGCATTATATTTATCGTCGGAAGTAAACACCCTGAACTGGTTAGCTGTTCCACCAGAACCGAAACCGTCTGTGCCAAAGCCCCCCGGACCTGCTTCGTCAGCCCTCTGATCCCAAAATAAATAATTCGTAACAGTTCTAGGAACATCGTGAACCATCCAACCGTCATCCTGACTTCTATTTTTTACTATCACCCAATCGGGTTGCATGTTTGCCCATGAAATGTCTGTTCTTTTGGTGGCCGAACCATTTCCCGTATACGTTAGCATATCAAATTTTGTTGAGGGGTCTGTAACTGCTGGTTCAGCCATATTAGCAGTACACAAAGCCTTGTATCCTGTAGGAGCAACACCAGAAAACTGTGTCCATTCGGCTTCTGCAAAATGTGCTTCATAAAGATTGCTGCCTTCATTACAAGCTGCTGGCCCCCATCCACCTCCATTGTTAACTGAAGAACTTAATGTCGTGCCAAAAGCACCTGTACCAGTAGCTCCAGAAGTAGGATCACCAGAGTTTTGCCATGTACCATTCTTTGCAAAATAAACTTTTCCGTTATCAGCATCCCATGCAACACTACCTGTATCACCTGCTGTAAGAGCATTTCCATAACTGGCTAGAGAATCATCATAATATGTCCGACCATCCCAAAACCTATAGCCAAGTCCCTTTCCTGTTCTATCTCCACGGCCATCTCCCATATCAAATTGGGATATAACGTCTGCTTGTGAAATGCCAATCTCACCACCACTAGTACCAGACACAAATTTAACTTCCCAATACCATTTCCCAGAGGTAGGAAACATAGTGCCAATTGTTTTCCGTTGATCTCCACCAGAATGTGAAAAATTTTTACAACCTTCAGATAGGGTAATGGAGCTATCATTTTTAAAGTTATAATTCCAAGTACAGTGATTGTTTGATGGTGTATCTGTACTTTGATGCGCGGCGTCTATATTCTGTTCAGACCAATCATTTCCTTGACCACTATTGTCATCCCCTAGATCTGCACCATCTGCAAAGTCTAAATGAAAGCCACAAGTTCCATAGCTGCCACCTGTATATTCCTTCGGAACCCACACTCCTTGATCGTTTGTCTCACCGAAATCTCCTACTGCTCTAGCGGCTCCATCAATCATGTGGACTTCGGCCATGTAGCCGTCAAAATAATCGCCGCTCCGTCTTCCAAGATATTGGGCCTCTCCCGCGCTATTGATATCCCAGTCGTAGTTTTGTGACGGGGCGGTATTTGTTGTTAATGTAGGAACAGCCCCATTAATATAGAACTTAAATCTTTCACTCGCGGTGGCTTGCGTGGTGTCGCTGGCGATAAAAAGATGAAACCATCCCGTCGTGTCTCTAAGCTTACCTGTCGTCTGCACAAGGGTGCCTTCGTTTGTGTATAGATACAAATGATCATTGTTATCAGACCAGAAAAATTCCACATTTCCGGCACTATAAAACCCGATACCACCCCCCGTCGTAGTAGCGTGTCTAGTCATTTTGAGCCACATGGACATTGTCCAAGTTCTACGATTGCCGGAAGACCCCGGAGTTCTCGTTAAATAAGAACTAGAAGCAAAATCAAACATACAAGACTTATCTATTGAGTAGGCGTCTTTTGAGCCGCTTCCAAAGTTCTGTGTTCCAAATACAGGCATAAACGCTCTCCTAACTAAACGCCAACTGTACTGCTCCCAACTGGATGCTCCCAGAAGCCTTAACAAAGTATGGTATGATATCTACGGAATTGGCGGCGGTACTTAGGGTTATCCCTGCGCCGCCAGCAGTCTCGTAGTCCGTTCCTAAACTCAAAGTTCTGGAACCTGTCCCGTCCTGAATACAGCAGATGATCCCGCTTTGCCCAACCTGTTCTGTGGACGGATTTGCCAGAGTAACATTGCCAGTAAATGTGAGGACAAAGTTTTGATTAGCCGCAAAGTCTAGCGTAACACTACCTGTTTGGCTTCCAGCCGTAGAGGTGGTTGCTATCAGGGTTCCAGTAACCGTAGCCCCTACAGAAGTCGTGGCAAGTTTTGCAGAATTGTCATGGTAAAGAGTGACAGCACCATCAGTCGCCATAGCGCACATTGTTTCGCTGTCGCCTTTTTGGAAATTAATCCCCGCGCCATTACTTTTTAACGTAAGGTTCCCTGTCCCATTGTCCACGAGAGTTGTATGACTACCGTCATGTACTAAATAGCCATCCGATGAAGTGCCAACTACAACTTTTGTATTATCGGGGAACAATAAACTATCAGCAGACTCGTCCCATAGCATATACCTGCCAGAAGTGGCACCGAAGAATTTAACATCATGACCTGTGTCATCTACACCGACTGTTAATGTTCCTACTTGGGTGACACCATCAAGAGACTCGTCCCATAGCCAATAGCTACCAGCAGTGGCCCCAAAGAATTTAACGTCGTGGCCTGTATCATTAACCCCAACGGTAACTGTGTTATCAATTTGAACAGCGCCGTCGATATCCACATCGTCTAAATTAGTAGTACCGTCTATGTCGGCGTTTCCACTAATGTCTAGCGTAGCCGCGTCAAGCTCTCCAGATATCGTAATATTTGTTCCAAAAGAGTATGTAATCGTATCTGTCGCGGAAACTGTTGCTGTTAAACCACTGCCAGCGGCAAATACCATAGATTGTCCATCTGTTATGGATTGTGTATTTGATCCATCGGACATAGTGAAACTTGTCATGCTGCCAGAACCATCGGTTCCTTTATTGCCAGTACGACTGAATTGCATACTGACAGCATCTCCATCGCTGATGGTTCCAGCACTCTGGACATGAGCCACAGTAATTTTTGAATATGTTGACGCTGAAACAACTGCGCCAGTTACATTAAAAATATGAAAGTTTTGCGGCGCACTGTTTTTGTAAACAGAAATAGTCCCCCGGAGAGCCGTGTTCGTAGAATCGTCCCATGTATCTACAAGGGAATTAATGCTCGCTCCACCAGCTTCCAGGTCGTCTACATAAAAAATACTAGCCGAGGAGGCGGTGCCATTATTCAGCCATATTTTTCCGTTTCCTTGGTCTGAATCTGTCGTAGTAGATTCCCATGCCATTAAAATGCCGGGTGAATTTCCCGTAGCTCCTTGTGCTCCTGTCGCACCTTGTGCGCCAGTTGCTCCCTGCGCACCCGTAGCTCCTTGTGCGCCAGTCGAACCTTGAGGCCCAGTTGCTCCCTGAGATCCTGTGGCACCTTGTGCACCAGTTGCACCTTGAGGCCCCTGAGCCCCAGTTGCACCCTGAGAGCCAGTAGCACCTGTGTCTCCTCGAGGTATGGTAAGTGCCAATGCTCCTGTAGAAGAAGTGTAGCTTGATGATGCGTTAGTTCCCGCATTTCCTGTAGTAACACTAACCGTCTGAACTGCCACTTCTGTTGTTTCTGGATTACCAGTAGTGGCGTGAAATCCTAAGAGTTTGCCTTTTCGTGTATCCTTTGTGGGAATAGTCAGATCAGGACCGTCGATCTCAGTATCAGCCATTCTAAGACTTCGACTAATATTATGTTCCAAGACACGACGCTGAGATGTCATTTTATCCAGCTCAGTATTCAACGTAGCCGGAGCGAATGGGCCGCTATTCGCAAAGTCTGTGCTTCTGGCTATAGGAATATCCAGCAACACATTAACAGTCGTATTTGTGACTCCTGTATTGAGTGTCACTGTACCACCGATAAACCCATTATCACGGCCAGATGTACCAGCCACCGTATAATCCGTGGTCAGGGTTTTCTTAACTCCAGCTACATAAACGGCGAGGTCCGCCGCATCATAGAAGGTAAACGTGAAAGCGAAGGCGGTCGTGGAACTGCCTCCTACGCTAAAATCTACTCTAGGTGTTGTGTCTGCTACTGTTATATGGGCCATGTTTGGATACTCCTGTCCTCTATACCTTTCTGCACCGCACCATTAATCATAAGCTGTAGTAGGAGTTGGTGCAGTTTCATGCTCACGGATTTGCCTAAACATTTCTTGAAATGGCACTGTATACCCCATAGGAGTGACCCTTTGCCAATCTGTCGCAGTAGCATCCCTGGACATAACTGCTGATATCAAGTTTTGTACGTTCATTGCGGAAGTGACTACAGCACCGCCTCCCGTTTTAATTTTCTGCTCCCAACTAGGATCATATCGCCCCCCTTCAATATTCAACATCGGACCAAGACCTACGCGATGATCCGTAAAGATTTCTATCATTCTGTTAGCATCCATGAACCAAGAAAGCACGCCACCTCTTTCGATACCGGAGTATATCATTTCCGATAGTTCCATATCTGTATCGGCCCCTCTTTGCTTTCTTTTCGCAATTTCCACTACTGCCCCAATGCCTATAAGCATTGCAATTCCCATCATCACCTCCCTGTCTTTTGCTTGCAGAGTAGGAATCATTATCTTCTGCATTGCTGCAAAGGAGAATGTTTTTAAGGAGCCTAATACAGAACCGACTTCTGTAGACATCCACAGAGGGAGGTCTGACTTATCCGGTGTGATAATTGTCCTGCGTATATCCGATGCAACTGCTTGGCGTAATTGGTTGGTAGCCTCTCGTACTTCTGGCGTTTGGTCCCATGCCGCAACATTGCCTACACGGACATTGCCATGTTTATGCCCATATTTACCTGCTTGTTCTCCTATAATTTTAAGAGCGTTTTTATCGATACCACCTCTAGCAAGGCGCTCCATATTTTTCTGTGTAATCTTACCTCCGGCTGAAAACTTTGTAGCATCGTCCAGTATTCGTGACCAAATAAATAAACCAGAGGTTGTCTTCATAAAGTCATTCCACGGATTAAACAGGTTCGCAACAAATACAAAGGATGACATCTTATCAAGACCACGTTCGAACTTTGTAAACCTTCCTGCGACATCTGTTGCTCCTGATACCGCTAACGCTCTTGAAGCTAATGCCATTTCAAAAACTTCACCCATCAACTGACTATCTTTACGGCTTGCCTTCCATATCGACTTTCGCGCTTTTGTATTCAGCATAGATAATCCTACATTGAAAACATTACGCATCCCTTCATGTAGTATCGGCATAGCAATATCAGGAACGGCAGACATTATGGGACCGCCAAGTAATGTAGCGGCTGTCCATATTTTCCCAGAATGTAATACCCGAGAGAAGACTCTCGTCGGATCTTCTGGCTGACCAAAGGTTCCTCGTAACAAATCCCGTAAGGCAATAAGGTCTTCCATATCATTGAAACCTTTGCCCAATGCTGTACGTGACTTGCTGTGAACTCTCTTAACATCATCTAATAGCTTGTTTCGTAAGCTGGCCATGCTGATATCGGTAAGCTCCGAAATTTGTGCCATATGTGCATTTGGATTGTCTGCTATAGATTTTTTTGCTTTATCTTCGATAGCCTTTTTCTGGGCTTGGTATTTTTTGAAAAGTTCTTCTAAGGCATCACGTTTTGATGATGGGGCCTTGCTTACAATTTTTTCAAATACAGCGGCCTGTGTATCGTTCAGGGCAGTCTCCATTCGAACGCCATTGCGACCATCTAAAGACTCTACAATTTCTCCGGTCTTTGTTTGCCTCGATATACGGGGAGCAAATGCTCTAGCTAATTCTATATCTGCGCTCATTGTTCTTGTATAGATTTTCCCTACAGTTCCAATATCTGTGTAAATAAAGTCTGCAAGCCCGGCTCCACCAGGACTCTTCCAGTTATTAGGAATATCAAGAACTCTTCGATGCACACCACTAGCGACGCCAGTTTCAAAGCTGGTGATTGGAGCAAATGGTCGATCTCTTAAAACGGCCTCTACTACCATGTCTACCTGTTGAGTAATCTGATCGTCTGTTAATCTTTCACCCTTAGACACGATCCAAGACCTTAATACGTCTTTGAATACTGCCATATTTTCTTTAATTGCTAACTGGTTCCATATACGCGGCGCATAATCACCTCGTAGTTTAGTAAAGAGTCCCACATCAATTCCGGCTTTACCCATTGGCTCGAATAAAAGAGTCTTCCATTTATTCGCTGCTTCTTTAACCAAGGGGCTGGCATCATCACCGCCATTCAGAACGTGGAATATTCTTCCTTGAAACTCTTCATAGCTAACGTGCTTCGGCTTTGCAGTGCCATTAACAGTTTGCAATTTCTTCAGTCTTTGTTTTGCCGCTATTACTCCAATTTTCAGCGCATTGCGAACTGTATCATCGAGCTTCGGTGCTTGCCCTGTTATAAATTGAATATAAAAATTGTCTGTCCATTGCAAAGACTCCGCTAAAGGACCATCCCATTGACGAATCATGTACTGCACAGATGTCGGATTAGCAACTAACGCCTTGTTTTCTCTAGTTAAATAAGGAGGTGTAAATAAGTTAAGGCCAACACGCCCAATTTCATCATAGGTTGAGTTCAATACCCTCATCAAAGGAGTGATCCTAGTCTGCTCTAATCCACCAGCCGACTCTATTTTAGTACCGCCTTCAAAGGCAACAGGATCATCAGAGGCGGCGGCGGCACCTACCCCTCTTGTTTCTCCGGGCCTTGGTATTACAGGATCATCAATAGCAGTTCTAGGAGCAGTTCGCCTCCCCTCACGAAATGCCTCTATACGTCCAGTCAATCGATGAAGTTCTTCCCATGTCCCGCCTTCAGGCCCAAGCAGACCATGCTTATCAGGAGTAGGATCTCTCCCATTCTGAATATCATCCATAACCTGTTCTTGACGGCGCAAAGCACTTGTTACACCTCTTGAAGCCGTGTTCCTACTCGATAGAGGGCGGCCAATTAAAGCACCTGCTAACCATTGCCCGCCAACAACCATTGCACGTTCTGCAACTGTAGATGTCGGGTCTTGGGTGTGTAGATAGGCTTCCTGTACTGCGGAGGTTAATGCCAGGTTGTTAGCATATACCCGCGTATGCTCTGGTAACTTGAATTTAGTGTTTGTCTTATAAGGATACTTTGCAAGTTGTTCCTCGGTTAAACGAGGCTTACTGCCTTTTCCTGCAATTGCCAAAGAACGCTTAGCTAAACCTATTGCAATATAATTCAATGGATCAGTAAACCACTCTGCCATCCAGCCTACTGCAGAAACCCCCATGTTTGCTTGCATTGCCTTCCTGTCTTTAAGGCGCAAATCAATTAAAGCCTGAACTGCCGCTAGGTCTTGTTGTGATCGGACTGTCATAAATTCTTTGGCAAAAGCGCTGTATTTGGTTCCAACTATATAGTCCATTGGATTGCCAAAGTTCTTATCTATAATATAAGGCCGTCGAACTTCCTCTGGCCATAAGCCAACATCGGGAGCGTTCCCTACAAGCCCTAAATATGACCTGCCAGTAGTACGCATGACAGCCATTAAGCTATCTTCTATTGTGTAATCAGATGGCTTCCGCCTGCCCGGTAGCTGGTTATATTCCCATTCAGATATAGGGTAAGGATCAGGCCCAAACTGGGTAAGCTCCTGATAGTTCTTCTTTTGGGCAAAAGGCATATAATGCCCAGACCACAACCCCGCTGCCATATTGGCAGTAAAGCCGTGTAAGTCAGGACCCATAAAGGGGCTTACATCACGAGGCGTTGTACGCTTCGCTATTGCCGTCTGGAGAAGTGGATTAACAGGTTCAGTTAGCTCAGTCATTCTATAAACAGCTCTTCTTCGGAAGCTACTTCACCAGTCCGCAACAGATGTATAAATTTTTCATATGTTTCGCTTGTCCACTCAGAAGCGTGTTCCATAGTCTGTCTATTCTGTGTTTGTTGTTGTGCAATCGCTTCAACACTTAATCCGCCTGTCGTCCCTCGCATTTCTTCAATCAAACCTGGACCATCATGTCTGTCCCTGCGCCATCCCTTTTTACCCAGACTTGTGTTTTGCGCATACCATTCGTAGGCAAATGCTTTGTTTAAGCCAGAAAATACAGCCTGTGCCTGCAAATGTTTTGGTAACAATCTTGCTGCTTCTATACTTGCAGTAGCCATGCCCCGAGTAACAGAAGAACCGTCCCTTAGTGCTTCAGGTAATTCCCACTCACCGTTCGCTTCCAACTCCATTAAAATATCGATAGCGGCATCCATAGCCTGTGCCTGCTCTACTATATTGTATCCTTTAGGAACAAATATTGGGACACTCTCTCCTATCTCTATCCAATGCTCCCCTTCTCCTGAGACGCCATTTACTTTTACTTTCACTGTATACATAGGAGTATTTGTCGGATCTTTCGAAGTAGCGACTTGGTCATACTCAAAGACAGCATTTCCATCAAGAATAGCGTCCATCGCGGAACCGGACACCATACCACCGCTGCTCTTGAGCCTCTCAGCAATACGGCCTATGCTTTGAAGTCCATCCAATGTCTGCGCTCCCCATCCAAGGGTAAGAAGCTGTTCCTGTCTTGTATCTATAACAAAGCTCATTGTTTCAGCTTCATTACTCCACTTGCCATTCGGATCAAAAAGTCCTTGGGTCACTAATTCCGCCATAGCCAATTCAGGTGGATTGTAATCAACAGTAAGCTGTCTTCTTCCAAAACGATCGGATTTATAATTGCCTAAAATAGTAGGATGTAAATTATGCCCATGCTTTTTCCAAAAATTGGCTGCTGTTTTCTCATAATCAAAGTGTTTCCCTTCCCTGCCTGCTATTAGACGCTGATCTTCCATATATTCGTCATAAGTACCTACTATATTGTCAGCCAAGGCAGGTTGTTTCACTTGCGCTCCAGCAACGTGTTCATGAATTAGGTTATCGAAATCCGCCCAATACAGAGGATTTAGCGTATAACCAATACCCCTTATTATTGTCT
>VTLG01016305.1_pt1 | contig 39330 bp, 56 predicted proteins | sample 4694571 | NCBI WGS metagenome assembly VTLG01 (sample SAMN12604809, study PRJNA352737) | marine metagenome | biome: ENVO:00000447; feature: ENVO:00000209|ENVO:00000569|ENVO:01000036; material: ENVO:00002151; isolation source: viral sequences binned using virsorter ... | reverse complement strand
TGTTGTAAATCTGGACCGAATCTTGTAGCTAACCGTATAGCGTTATTTACTGCTTGGTCAAACGCAGCGTAATCTAATTCGTATTCGCCTTCATCTTCGCCTCTTAAAAAAACAGCATCGTAATTGTCTTTGCCATATAGCCCGTGATAAGCAAGCTCCATCGCAAAATCAATTAATTCATCGTCAGTTAATTCAGAAAGTATTTGCCGTACATCACGTTCAGTTTGACGCACTCTTTCATTAGTTTCTTCGTCATAAATGTATCCAAGAGTAGGTTCTTGCCCTGCCCGTAATGCTGCTTCTTCCTCAACATCTGCTACGTCGTATACTGATTCTTCAAAATCAATAACTGCATTTAATAAATTATTAGCCGCATACCTACTAAAATCTGCATTATCAAATGCGTTGCCGTCAGCATCTTTAAATGCCTTGTTTATTGTTTCATTAGCTAACCTGTCATTATTTACTTTTGATATTTCTATATCTAAAAAATCAAGCAAATTATCTGTAATAGCGTCTTTATCATCAGCTTTACCTAATGATTTCCCATTAAAATTAGTAAAAAAACTTTCAGCAAACGTTTTAAGTTCGTCATCGCTTAAACCTTGAACGTACGTGATAACAGCTAACGCATTAGCTTCTGTTAAATACAGAAATTCAAAATCTCCATCGTCGTCTTTATAATCGTTAAGTTCTCTACTCATAATTATTTGCGTACCAAATCTCTGCTTCTGTTAATAATAGTTCAAGTTCCTGCTCTCGGAATATACCTTTGTCAGTAAAACTTCTAGGAATAGTCCAAGTGCTTTCAGCTACCATATCATCTTGAAAATACCTAATATACGTACTAGCAAACGCAGGTCTATTCGCATAATCAGCTTTTATACCAAGCCAAATTTCACGAAGGTCATTATTTGATTCATGCGTTAAATTTTTATTTTTTCTTTGAGACAACAAAACTTCTATCATTTGCCTATCGTTAATAAATAAAAGCACATCACGTGAAGCGCCATTAACTTTCCACGCATCACTCTCATCTTCAAACAAAGCAGCAAACCCTCTATACACCTCACGCAACCTATTATTTGCAGAAAAATCTTCATACTCATCTTTCCACTGAGGAAACTCCCTACCTAACTGATGCACAAGGAAATTTTTTTGCATTTTTAAATCAAAATTAAACTCATGGTTAATATCGGTATACGCACTATTTAATTGTCCACGCTTGTACAACTCATTATTAATATCTTGCATACCTTCACCATTGTAATAAATAGGATTATCAGCAAGAAGAACACCAGCAACAGGCTCATAATAAAACGCACTAATTTCTAAACCTAAACCTTCTTTATACGGATACTCTCGCCCAGTCGCAGGATCTATATACGCTTGCGGAGTCCTAGCAAATTCCGTACTATGTTGCTGAATCTGCTCTGGGTCAAACCCACTATCATACAGATTCCAACCCCTATCTAACATACCTTCATCTAATATTTGATCTAAACTTTTTAAAGACCGCATCGGCTCATTAGAACCAACAAAAAACTCATTTCTTTGCTTGTTGTACACTACAGAACTAAACATTTCATTAGTCGTAGCTCCAACATCTCCTTGCAAAAACGCAGCAATAATAGGATGGGCTTGTATTAATTCTTTATGAGCTTCATACAATTCCCAACCTTCAACAGTAGGCGCTATACCATACGCTGCTCTAGAATCAGTCAAACTTTGCGTTATCCAAAAGAACTCGTCGCCTTCTTCAGCTAAAAATCTAGCATCTGTATAATCTCTACCAGTTAAAATAGGACCATTAACTATTCGTTTATTGCCATCAGGGTCTGTTATTTCTATTCTTGCTGGGAAACTTGCATCAGGGTTATCAGGGTCAACAAATCCACGTTCAATATCTTCTTCTAACATTTCGTTATATCTAAGTTTTTTAGCATAGAAAGGAGACATTTGATCTACAGCTATAGGAATATTTAAAGCTGCATACGTTTTAAACCATCCAAATCCTTGCGCAGCTACGTGTGCGTCACGCATAAGACTATTACGTACTTGTTCATCAGATAAATCTATATACGGGGTATCAGGGTCTTCATTGTTTTGTTGTACTTGCGTTAATTTATCTAAAAATATTTGACCAACACGTGTTTCATATTGATTTCCCCTGTATACACCAGTTCTGTACGCTATAGATTCTGTCCACGTAGGCAAAGTTTCTTTAATAAATCTTTCATACCAAGGACCGCTTTGCACACCATAAGGGAACATAAACCCAAACACATCTTCAAGTTTAGGGTCTGCATACATTCCTTCTTGAACAACAAAGTTTACTAATGGACCTGTGCTTGGCAACGGACTTGATGTAACTAACGAAAATAAACTATCAATATCAAACGCTATAGGATTTTCAGTCGCTAATTTAGTTATACTTCCAAACGGACCAAACGTTAACTTATCACTATTAAGCAACTCTTTAAGAACAGGAATATCATTTAAAATACTGTCACTAAAATTAAACACTAATTTTTCTTCACCAAAAGCGTCTTTTCCTGTTGTCAACCCAAGAACAGGTGCTTGTATATCGCTTGTAAATAAACGTATACCTCTAGCAACATACACAGGATTATCAAACGCCAACGAACCCCACCTACCAATAACCTCTTGCCATGCGTTAAAAAACGGTGACGCAAACCCTAACACTTCCGCAAACCTTGTATGCTCAACTAACTCATACATAACTGTACGTGTATCTTCTAACGCTCTGCGCCTAGCGATACCTTCCATTTCAGTTTTTTGTTTAGGCGTAAACACATAATTATCATCAAAGTTTTTATACGCAGTAGTTTGCTCTAACAAATATTCTTTATATTTACGATTGTAAAAAGGATGCCTTGATAACGCATCAGAAGGCATTGTGCCAAGAGTTTCAAACATGCTGTCAGTAAATTTTCTAAGACGACTTACTTGTTGTTTAACTACATTAGCTCTGTCAAAAATACCTTCTGTTCCGTTATGTTTAGCAAAATTTTCATACATGCCTCCATCCATAGTTCTAATAACCCCAACAACTTCATTAAAAGTTGCTGAACTATCTAAACCTAAATCACTTTTTAATTTAGAAGAGTCAACCATAGCTTGTATATCTTCCCATTTAACAGCCTGACCTGAAGCAGCTTTCCTACGCAATCCTTTAAATATGCGATCTGGCAATATGTGATTAGCGTCTAAAACAAACCTTGTAGAAATATGATTAATGTAATCATCCATAGCAACTTTAGGAATAGTCATATCAACAACTACATCTTCTAAAATATTTGGATTGTTTTTAAAAAACTCTTCTACTTTTTGTATACGTTGCGCTACCGGCAATTCAGTATCAAAAACAATATTAAAAATTCTTTGTTTAGCAGGGTCAGGGCTTTGCCATTGTTGCCAATGTTCAGTAAAAATATCATTCCGTTTTGCAGCAGGCACATCTACAAAATCATAAGTTCTAACTGGACCTCCACCTTGCAACTCTAACAACTCTCTAGTATGCGCACTATAAATACCTTGCATAGCAGACTTATTACTGCGCCTAGCAGAAATTTGATTAGCGTTCATTTGTTGATGTGCCATAGTATCACCCATAGCGTTTTGGAAAACATTATCTCCAATGCGTACAGTAGGCGCATCATTAAGCACAGCATACGTATCAGCTATTTCAAAGGCATCAACAATATCATCAACATTTTTTAGGTTAAATCCTTCACGATTACCTGCTTCTAACAAACGTTGTTTAGTTAATTCTCCCTCAAATAACGCTCTATCCGCTAATTCATTCCAAGCCGGATTATCAGGGTCAGCTTTGCGTAACAACTCTCTACCAATAGCATTGTAAGAATCTTTCATTGCGCCAGCAGCTTTACCAGACATGTAATTATTTAAAGAGTTGTACCTATGAGACCAGTATTTTCCAGCATGATATACCCCTGCCGCTGGATGCACTAACCCACTCATAGCTAATCTAGCTGTTGCGCCGCCAGCAGTCTTAGCTTTGTACGTTAAAGTTTTAGCGTTTGCAACACCTTCTTTAATAAGTTGCTCATAAGACACACCATTTTTTTCTAACAACGCAATTTTATCAGCAAGCTGCGCATCTTTAGCAACTTTAATTTTTTTATCTTTTAATTTTTTACTAGCATAAATATCAAGCCAATCATCTCTAACCTTTGCGCCTTTAGCAGCTTGATTTTCAAGCAAAGTTCGCCAATTACCTTTAGCTTTAGTTAACGTTTCTAACGCACCAAACACAGCAGCAAACCGCAACTGCTCATCAGAACCAACCACACGCATAGCCCAACGAGGCGTTAACAAAACAGAAGCAGTCCAAATAGGTCTAATCGTTGCATCTATACCTGTTGATACAGCTTTACGAGCTGTCCTAGCCATCATGCGAGGATTATACGCAATATCATAATTTTTAAATACGCCGTTTTCGTGTTTGCCCACTCTGTTAATAGCATCCTCTAACAAATCCCAACGAGGCATCGGACTACTTTGCGCCATTTGCGTAGGAGTTACACCATGATGCGCTTCAACCAACAAACTACCGTCAGGACCATAAAAAACAAAAGTAGTAGCCTCTTTCTGATTACCACTTTTCCTAAGAACTGTTTTGTCATCAGTGCTAAACACAGGCTTGTAACTAGAATCTACAGCATTCCCATTACGAAGCATCTCATCATACTCAAGTTTAGAATTTGTTAACTGATCGTACAAACTAAAAACTTCATTGCTATCTTTTTGAGTAAATTTAATATTTGTTTCGCTTGCTATTAACTCATCAGCACGATCACACAACAATTTAACAGTTCTATCATAAAGTTGTTTACGTTGCCCTACAGTAGCGTTACGAGCAACTAACGAAACATATTGCCCATTAAGCGATTCAGCTTCAGCACGTGTAAGTATTGATTTACCATTAATAGTAAACTTATTAGCGTCAGCTAGCATTCTTTCAAATTGTTGGCTTGCTTGCACACGATCATAATGGTGCATTACTCGTTGGTTAACACGTTGCGTAAAATACGTTAACCTTTGAGAACCTAAAGGTTTTAACGTAGAAGGAATAGGCAATACATCTACTAAAAAATCATCCGAAATGCCTACTTGGTTACGTAACTTTTGTGCGCTTAAAGCAGCAGCTTTAGAGTACGTATTTCCGCTAAAAGGTTTTACAAGCAAATTAGTAGCAAAATCTTTTACGCCACCAAACACTTCACCAGTTAACGTATCCCGACCCATACGAGGAAAATCTGTAACAGTCTGAGCGCCTGTACGCAAACTTGTATCAGACATTCGTAACGGAGAACCAGTAAATTGGTCTACATAATCCACACGCATGTTACGTGCAGCGTAATCTAACACATCAGCAAGAACAATTTTATCTAACGCTATATCTTCAAACGTAGCTATTTTGTTCATATCTAACCGAGTAAACCCTGTTTCAAACGGACCGTTAACAACTTGTTTTGCAATAGACTCTCTTAACGTAGCCCTAAAATCAAAAAGCGCAACCCAATCAGTGTTTGTTAAAACCTCATGTTCCTTCATTAAATTAGTTTTTAATTTCTGTGCTTGTTTCCCAAGAATAGTATGTTGAGCATTAGCTACTAACAAATCTTGTTGTTTAGCAAAAATATCTTGAGCTAAATTAGGATTAATCCCTCCTTGATCTACAAGGTTTTGTAATTGAGTTTCAAGTCTTTTAATACGACGTTCTCTTTTAACAATGTTTTGTTTATCTTTAGCAGACAAATTTTGTCTAGCTTTTTGATTAGCTAAACCCTCTTTTTCTCTAGCAATACGTTTTTGTAAATCCGCTACATCTTGCGCAGGTTTCCGCAAACTTTCTAACTTCTCTAATTCATCAGTTAACTTAACAGCATCTTTACCAGCAGCAACACTTCTTGCTTGCAACGAATTAGCTTCCTCAAGTAAATCAAAAAAATCACCATCAACTAATTTATTAAACGCTGCACCAGCATTACCCATAGCTTCAGCAGCTACAGCAGTATCACCCAACACAAACCGTAACGTCTTAGCCCTAGCCTCAGCAGTAGCGCCCCTAGCAATCAAATACAACGCTTCAGCAGGCAACTTCTTAGCTTGCCTTGTAGTCAACGCAGCACGCAAAGCACCAACTCTTTTATTAATTAACAGATTATCGCCTTCACTAGCTAAATGCGTTAACGCATACTGAGGACTAAACTCATCCCCACGTGCAGCGTTTTCAATAACTTCATCTAACGCTTGCCACGTTTTAGAAGCAGCAAAAGCTCTTGCACGATATTGAGAACTAGTCTTAGCTAACTGATCGTAATTTAACGCTAACTTTTCTCCACCTATTGTTATTAGTTTAGGTTCAGGCAAATCAGCAGTAAACCCAAAACGTTTAGATTGTTTTGTAGGTTTAACAGTATGCCAACCAAATCCGCTTTCTCTAATAATATGTATTTTGCCAGTAGGAGTTACTTTCCTAACTCTAGCGTTACTAGCTAAAACATCTTCAAACGAAACATGTTTAATATCTAAAGGAGTTCCAGCTAACCCAGTGCCTTTACCAGTTTGTGTACTAACAGGTCGCATAATAGCGCTAGTACCTCTAGCTAACGAAACTCCTTTACCTACTACAAGTAACGGGTCTAAAAAGATTTCTTGCAAAAAATCAGCAGTACCTGATAACACATTAAAGTACAATGTTCCTTCTAACGCATTGTATTGGTAATCGCTAAAAGGGTCTATGCCAGAGTACAAAGCTGCAAAGGCTTGCCCAAATGAACGTTCTTCTTCCCCATAAGCTACAGCGTATGCTTGCTTGTATGTGTCAGGGTCAAAATAATTTAAAATAGGTATTCTATCAGACCAACTAAAATTACTATCTGAACTTATACGTTCTATTTCTTTATCACTAAATGGATTGTATTTAATGTAACCTTTATCGGCTTGGTCTTTATAAAAATCAGGAAGACCATTATACCAAATAGCTTCTTCTTGATCGTTGCCAGATGCAAGCAATGTAAAAATAAACGCACCTGTATCATCAATAACTTCAATAGTGTCTAAGTATGAATCCCATAAAGGCTCTCTAGCGTAGCTTGGAAGAATTTTAGTTGTGCCACCAAGCAAACCGTACTCACCTGTTAACCAACCAAAATTACTTTCTCCACCTAAACCTAACGTATCTCTAAAAAAATTTTCTCTAAGCGCTGTAAGAGAAGCATCTTTAAATTCGTCAAAGTCTCCTTTTTTAATAGCATTATACGAACCAACAAGAATTTCTCCTCCTGATTCAAACGCTTGAACAAAAGGATTTACAATTAAACTATAACCTGCACCTGAAACACCTTTAAGAGCCTCTACACCATAACCAACAAGAGAATCACCTTGTTCTTCTACCCAATCAATTACACCCATTATTTAATTTTCTTCTTGTGTTGCTTTAAAAGAAGAAACACTACGTTTCACATCCATAACAGCACTACGTATTTTTGCACTAGAATCATAATCAGAAGCCATACGCTCTAACACAGGCAACAAATTAATAATTTTAGTTTGCTGCCGTTTAGTAAAAACATCATTACCCATACTATTAGACGGCGCATACCCTTGCTGCATAACAGACTCAGCAGGTCGCTCAGTCATCCTACCAAAAGGTTTTTCACCAGCTCTCATCGGGGGAATAACAGGTTCAGAATCTTCTATATTAGGTAAAGGAACAACAGCTTGAGCATCCTCTTGCATTTTAGCTTGCCCATATTGTTGCCCTCTAACAGCTTGAATTTTTTGTCCTTTACCTTTACGTGGCATTACAACGCTCCTAACAGTTGACGCAACCCAGCAGCTCCGCCTTCAGCAGGAGGAGGTGCTGCCATAGCTTCTGCACCTGCACCGGCTTGAGCTATACCGGATTGCGCTTCAGGGGATGTAGGCGAAACCATAGTAGCTTGCCTTTCTTGCGCTTCACGTTGTACTTTTTCAACAGCCGCAGCAAGTTCAGCTTTATCTGATTTAACAAGATCAATAATACGAGCAATATCCGCAGGCGGTATTGCCCCTGTTGCTGCTTGTTGTTGCAAACCAGATAACAAACTTTGCTCTAACTGTTCAGCAGTAACACAATCACGTTCTGCTTCAACATCCTCAACAAGAGGGTCTATTTTCATAAACGATTCTTTTGACATCGTTCCCATTGAAAGCCTTTGACCACCAGCAATAACAAGATTGTTAATGTCAGCCCCAGCTTGGCTATAAGATACCACGTTGTCATCCGTTGTGAAGTGTTTGTTTGGGACATAATCTACCTTACCTTTAACTTTACCCATAGAAATATAAAACGATTTAGACTTGTTGCCAGCGTATTCTTTAGCCATAGCAATAGCTATTTTGTTTTCAGCTTCTAATGAACGAGCCAATATTTTTTGTGATTCCTGCACAGCAAAATCAACAACCGCAGATAACACAGCGTCGCCACGACGACCAGTACGAATATTACTTGTAGACTCGCCACCAAACTCGGCAGGCACACCAGCAGTTAAACGTTGCGCTCTTTCTAAACGATCAATAGCAGGGTTCGTCATAAACCCTACGTTTAATTGCATATCTCTTAAGTCACCGCCACGGATAACACCAACTTCACCAGTTAATCCATTTGCAGGATTAATAATGCTAGGTTGCTCACCAGCACGACCTACTAACCATGTATCAGGAAAAATACCTTTTTGTACAGCTATAACTTCTAACGCCATTAGTTTAGCTTGTTGCTGATACATTCCTAGTATGCCGTCAAACTGACCATTAGGTTCATCTAACGAAATACGTTCTGCCATAACAACAGGACAAATACCTGTAGGATTTTGCACACGCTCTAACTCAGCTATAACAGGTTCAGCGTCACCAGAGCCAATAGTATGCGCAGGATTACGCAACGCTACAAGCACATACTCTTCATGATCAACATATTCAATAAGTTCAACAGCTTTATGCGTATCATACGGAGCATCAGCAACGCCAGCAAACCGCAACGCAGCATTAGGATAATGTCTACGTATCCAACCAAACGAACGCTCATACCCAAATACACAATCCGAAGGACTTATCCCATCAGAGCCACGCAAATTAGACGGATACGCAGTTAACGGGTCACGCACATGCCATGTAGGGCAACCCTTTTCCATATCAAACCGAACCTGCACAATCGTATTGTTGTAACCAATTAAATGTCTTGCACGTTTAGCAAGCTGCATATCAATGCGAGAGTTCTGCCACCAACCAAACAACGCTTTACGACGAATAGACGCAAACTTTTGCGCTTGTTTAGATGACTCATCTTCAGGCGGACATATAATATCAGGAGTAACAGACGCTATACGCATAGCAGTCTGATCTAAACCTTGCGCTAACAAATTAGCAACAGAAGAAGCCTCAGTAGAATCTATTTCAGGTAACGGCACAATAACATCACCATTGTAATGGTCACGTATTAAACGCATTTTTTCTTTTACACCAGCATGGTTAGATGAACGGGTGTAGTACAGGTCTACAATTTCTTCTGCTGTTTTCAATGTATTAACTTTCTGTTACCCACGAAGGTCGCCACTGTCTAATAGGCTCAGACGGAGGCACGTACAATTTATTAAGATTATGTTCTACGAACCATTGTGCCATTACACAGTCATCAGTTCTAGACCCTGTGCCTTCTGGATTCCATTTTGTTACTTCATTAACTAAAAGCAACGAATGAGGTCTAGCATCAGTATGTTGTTTACCAGCAAGCCTAATACGACCCAAACGGTACAACGGTGCAAGCATTTGCACACCATACTTAGGGTCACCCTTGTTACGAGAATGCGTGTAGTGCGGAATAAGCTCTACACCACGCAACGCAGACCACCGTCGGAAATGATCGTATTGCAAAATAAACTTTTGCGCAGCGTTAGCCTCAACTATCCAATGCGTAATCGGATGACCAATATCGTTACTTATTTGCCACCACTCTTCAGCTATTCCAGTAAACCGTTGCGTGTCATGGTTCCAATCAAGAAACGACGGAGCATCCATTTTTTTTCTATACGACTCTAACAAATACCTGTATTCTGACTCAGGACAATACGCCCAACATTGCAACGCCCAAAAATTAGACGGAGAAGGGTCCGCAGACGCTATAACCATAACTTCGCCAGCTAAATACTTTGGCACTTCCCACAAGTCACGGTCTTTATCCCAACAACCAATATACTCTACACCATTATTGCCTTGCCCCCCACTAATCCATAAAGGGTCTACAAGCACAGACGCAGGGTCAGTGTCTTCCTGTTGATATAGTATTTCGTAACGGTCAGGTGTTTGCGCTTTAATATGTCGTATACGTCGCCACGGCAACCTACGAGGATACAACAAACAACCTTCAGGGTACGCAACATCACTAGGTTTATGCAAATGATTGCACCTGTCATCATAATGCGCTTTAAATTTAAGATGCGTGTACTTACGTTCGCCTTCCGTATCTATTTTATTTTCATCAAGTTCTTCAACATCGTCTTCATCATCTATCGGAGCAAACTTATCTAACGCATAGCGGTAAATATCGTCAGAAGCCATACGTTGTCCTTGCAATATAAGCAACCCAGCAGGCTCTAACCGTGTTTCAGCTACTTCATCCCACCACCGATACATGTCAGAACGAGACTCAGAGTTGCGCATTTTGCGAGGGTCCCAAACGTCATCCCAGATAATAAGATCAAAACGACCACCTAGAAAACCAGAGTCCATACCAAACGCTGACCACGACGGTTCTTTCTGCGATAACGGCACATCGCCTTGTTGCACTACAGTAAATGCTTCAGCACGCCAGATTTCTTTAGCGTCAGGTTTAAACTGCCCGAAGTCTTGTTGCAATGTGCGTTCAGCGTCAACCGCTAACCCTAGTTTAATGTCGTTTAGTTCAGCACGGGCAACATGCTCTCGTTCAAACTCCGCACGCAAACGCCGTGTATACCATTCAGCGAGACGTTGCGTGGAGGAACCGAGCATCCCTCTAATGGCTCTGTTACGAACCGTTGCCCATGCTGGCAGAACCTTAGCAAAAAATGTAGATTTTCCACTCCCAGGTGGTGCATTAATAACACAATATTCTTCTAATGGTGTTTCAAATAGTTCAAATATTTTTTCTGTGGCTTCTATTTGCCACGGCTGCAAAATAATACCGAAGTAACGCAGCGCAAATTTTTCAATATTATCCCAACACTCTTGCACCTCTTCAGGCAACTCTTCATACGTAGGTATAGTAGATACACCTACACGTTCAGTTTGTTCTTTAGCGACAACATAGTTGCGTGTAGACACACGCCCAGATTCATTGTCTCTAGCTGAATGATAATTAACGCCAGCTTGTTTAGCAGCTTGATACATACTTAAACTGCGACGCAGCAACAAGTACTCAGCCCACTTTTCTACAGGTGTAGCTTTACCAGACCCCATCTACCATTTAGTTTTGTTAGCCCAATACGCAGCCGACATCTTGCCCTTAGAAATATTCTTAGCATGACGAGCCTTAAACGATTTACGCCTAGCCTTACCCTTAGCAGTCTTAGGATTCTTACCAGCACCAGACACACCCTGCTGACCAAAACGAATAGTCTTAATTTTGTCACCCTCTTTAGCCACAACAACATGTGACTTTGTAGGATGCTTAGGAGTACGCTTAGGTTTATTAAACCCAGACACACCAGCCCTAGCCAAACGAGGGTCTTTCTTCTTAGCCATTAACGCCTCTTCTTAGCAGGTTTTCTTTTCTTAGCCGTCTTAGCAGCCTGCTTAAACGCCTTATCCGTAGGCGCACCCTTAGCGCCCTTCTTACGCATCTTCTCACCAGAACCAGCCTTAATGCGCTTACGCTTAGCATGTATATTAGAATACAAACCTTTCTTCTTAGCAGGCATTACATTCTTTTCTTTTTCTTCATCTTCTTACGACCAGCAGCTTTAGCCTTCTTAGACGGTCTGCCAACCTTACTACCGTATGTACCCTTACCGTATGGCATAATAATCTCCTTACTGACAACTCTCACAAACGTCAGGATTTTCTAAGCCACACTGTAGCAGCTCATCCTCAACATCATCAACTATTTCATCAAAATCTTCAGAAAACACAAAAAACTCCTAACACCATGTTGTAACTAAATACCGGAAAGGGTATCCTAACGCATACCCAAAAACAAAAAGGGGATTGTGGACCCTTGACCAACCACAACAACGCCTGTAAGCAGCGCCCGACTAACCCTCGGTGAGTCACCCGTCAGAAGGGTAACCGCCCCCTGTGACAACGCAAAGAGGAAATGAGCGCACAGGGGCGTAACGCACAGGACAAAGCGATTACAAGGTCAAAGCAACCCTAATGCTTGGGAGGTTCCCAAGGGAAACTACGCCCCAAAACAAACCAACCAAACACTAACAAACAAAACACCCAAACACACACAAAAAACACCCCCCAACACACAAACCACTAAACCAAAACCCCCAAAACACCGTATATACACATAGGAGGGGGGGGTATCACGGCACTTCCCCCGTTAAGCTATCAAAACCGAACACATGTTCGCCGAACGTACGTTCGCCCTAAACCTAAGGTAGAGGGTTAGACTTTCGTTTTAATGGACCTCATTAGATAGGATTTAATGGAAGTCATTAGATCAGAGGGTACGAACACTTGTTCGCTTTAGTTTCTGAATATTTATTCACTCGGATGCATATTTATAGATTTGCTCTGAGACGCAATATAACGCCCCTTAGAGCGCCGTTTATTTCTGGGCTACTACAGTACTAAATTCCGCTATAAACGCCTTAGAACGCATCTGTGAGGGTCTATTTTCCGAACGTATGTTCGCTTTAATATTACAATTAGGTTACAGTTTCAGCGGTTATGTTACATTTATATGACAATTTAAGAAATATGCCTAAATGACTTGATATTAGTTGCGTATGTGGTATGGTATAAGTACTGAAGGGAATAAGCAGACTTACAGAATGTGAACCGCCCCGAATGTAGCCAAGATAATACAGCGGAGCTACACAGGAATAAGAAGGTAAAGGGGAGCCATCCCGCTAGTACAGAAAGCCTTCCTAGGGTTGAAAGTCCCCAAGATAGCCGAGAAGTAGCGAGCCTTAAGGTAACGGGTAAGCGAACGGGTATTCGCTCCAGATGGGGAGCGTAACGCTCGGCCGTATTCGGCTCAACCGCACTACAGCTAAGAGGCGGGATACCACCGATGGAGTCCGTATGGACCTAAGGGTAAATGAGCAAATCTTTCTTTCCTTCTCTGGGGAACTGACCCCACTGATGAGCACCTGTAAGGGATGCAGAAAGAAGGTATGATGGAAGCGTACGAACGCAAGTTACGTAAAGCAAAGCGGGACCGTGAATTAAATCTATTACGGTTAGAGCGTGCCCGTAATCGTCAAGCGCATAAAGCGCTACGATGGGAGCGTGACAAACGATTTGACGGTGTAACCCAGTTAGGGACCGGCGAGTTCAAGAATATGACCGGACCAAATTGGGCGGGACCATACGGAGGATAGATAGTTATTATCTCGGAGCACATCTCCCGATGTGCTCTAGGATGCTAACTGCATCAGAAAGAAGGAAGATATAATGCCAAGTATAGAAATTATGGGGATTAGTAATCCCGATGAATCGGGTGATGAATTTCGTGCTCAATGGAACAAGAAAGTAGAAGTTCCAGAAGAGAACGAAACAAGTGATCCTATTAACCTTGAAGAGTTTCAAAGGTGCATGAATCTATTTAGATAAGATAGTTATTATCTCGGAGCACATCTGTAAGACTCTGTAAGACCGTAGTTGCGAGTGCGGGGTGTGCTCTAGGATGCTAACTGCATCAATATAGAAAGAAGGAAGAATGAAGTGCTTTAAATGTGGAGCGGATATGGAGTTCATTGATGATGAACTTGTACCGACTAATCTTTATGAATGGAAATTAGAAACACAAGTAGATAAATTGATCCGTAACGGTGAGATTGACGAAGATGAAGGCGAACTAATGTTCTCAACGTTCTTTGACTGCGAGCATGAACTAAGTAGATCAGTAGCTTACGTTATCCAAGATGTTATGGATGACGATGACCGTAGAGTGTTGGGGATTCAATAATCGCTTGATATCTCGGAGCGCATCGTAAGGTGCGCTCTAGGATGTTAAGCATCAATAAAGAAAGGAAAGATAATGGAAAGAATAACTAAACAAGATTTAGAGCGCCAAGTAAGCGTGCTGAACTCTTACTTCGGTATTCAGGATAGCAAAGCCGTAGGACGCTTCCAAATTGAGTATGCCTATGGTGATTGCCAATTAGTACGGATTGTTAATCAAGGCGGTGGCGAACGTAATATTTCTAAACGTGGTACTAAGCGTGAGATATACGAAAAACTTTACGCCATTAATAATGTTATCTATGAGTTCAAACAAGACTTTGAAATAGAAGTTGAGTAGCTTATCAGCTCGGAGCACATCGTGAGATGTGTTCTAGGGTGCTAAGTGCATCACAAAAAGAAAGGAAAGATATGACAATGCAATATACAAATCCGGTTGCAGTCATCGTTGGACCGATAGGCAATATCCAAATTGCTATTGACTCTTGCGAAGACATTGATCTCTCATGCGAGGAAACATTCGCACCTGATGGGTTTGATCCCTGCAATCAAGGAAACCATGAAGAGACTCTAATTGAGTTACTCACTGAAGAATTTAATAGCCACGTTTACACTGGGGGTATTGACTTAGGTGATTGGTCAGAGAATGGCGTTGAAGTCCAAGATGGATGGCGATAACGCATAAGTAGCTTATCAGCTCGGAGCACATCTTCGGATGTGCTCTAGGATGCTAAGCGCATCATTAAAAGAAAGGAAAGATTATGGCACTAAGTAGAAAATACTATCAAGGATTAGCCGAAGCATTAGCCAAACCTACCGAAAGTTACGGTTCAGGCGCACTAGCTCAGAGGTTAGTCCCGATAGTAGCGACAGTACAGGCTGTAGCTGATATGTGTTATGAAGATAATGACAAGTTTGACCGCCAAAAATTCTACAATGCTTTTATGCAAGAGATAGATAACTTGGATAAAACTGAGAATGAATCTGATAGGTCACTGCACATATTGGATATACATTACAAAGAAGTTCTAGCTCCTCTGAATCGCATCATAGGTAGCTAGTAAAATAAAAAGAAAGGAAAGATAATGGAAACTAAAATCAAAGGTTCCCTAGTAGGAACCGAAGTTATCGGTGATTGGTTGCAACTATGGTTCAGCAGTCCTACCGGAGACAGTAGCGACTCAGTAATCCTAACCATGCCATGCAGAAGTAACGCAGAGGCATTAGAGTTGCAAGATTACCACAGAAAAATATATAACCTAGATAATTTGTTAGGTTAATTGCAACTTGACTTGCACACAGCATATTAAGAAATTAGTATGTTGTTTGATGGTCAAACCATCAGAAAGAAGGAAGATATGACACTCACAAAAGCAGAAAGCGCATACTGGGATGTCCAAAATAAGTTAGCTGATTTGCTTTATATAGCAGAGGAGTATGACTCAGAGGATACTCAGTATTTAAGTAACTTTAATTCTTTACTATGGGGATTAAAGAATGTCCTTAGAATGTGTGAGAGACTTAGAGATAACGTTGAAAAATTTGAATGCACAGAAAAGGACATTGAAAATTTAGGGTTTCTTCAAGTAGATATTGAAGATGCTGTTTCTGAATTTGAATGGATAGTTAAGCAACTCCGAGAAGAAATAAGGAGCTAACAAATAATAAGAAAGGGAGAGAATGATACGAGAATGCAACGTATGTGGTTGTTTAATTGACCATCCCGTTTCATTTGATGCACTGATGCCAGATTGCCATGAGTGCAACGAAGAAACTAAATATGATCCAGTTAATGACCAAGCATGGGGAGCTAAGAACGTAGGCTTCTAAGGTTTGACTAAGAGTCGGCGCTTGTAGCAGTCGTAGAGGCGTGGCAACAGAATAGACTACGATAGTTTAGTTAGCTTAATAACTCGGAGCACATCTTCGGATGTGTTCTAGGGTGTTAAGTAAACATCATTAAAAGAAAGGAAAGATTATGCCATTTAATTGGTCAGTAGCGAATGTCTCTGACTACTCGGAAATATCCTGTGCACTTTACTATAAAGGCAACAGAGAATATCCGGTATTCACAGTCAAAGATTCGTCTGGCTTTGTTATTGAAGAGGTCCAACTGTCATCAATAGGTGATGCACAATGGGGTCCACTTCCAGACAAAGACAACGAGCAAGAGCTAGGGCTGTACCTGTCCCGTATTAATACGTGGATAGCGCACAACGTCACCCAAACTATTGTATGGATGACGATGACAGTCGGGCTTAACGTTATCAAAGAGAACAACATTAACGAATGGATGCGCAGAATTGAAATGATAAAAGATTCTGGGTATGGCGGATATGTTATGTTCCATGACTTGCAATTCAATGAGGATGAACTCAAGTTTGAAGACCAAATTCAACGGGAAGTTACCCGTGAAGATTTGGAGCGTCGTATTGGTCTATCAACTAATGCAAGCTCGTATAATAAGCGTGAGTTTAATGCTTTGATGGAAAAGAAAAGAGCAGAGTTAGCTAGTTAATAACTCGGAGCACATCGTGAGGTGTGCTCTAGGGTATCAATTAGGTATCAATAAAGAAAGGAAAGATTTATGAAAGAATCTTACACGATCGCAATGAGAGTTGTGTTTGAATCTACAGTAGAGGTAGAGGTTGAAGCTGACAGTGAAGATGAAGCTGTTGATCTTGCTTACGAAGCAATTAATGTTGCTGAGGCACACGCTGAAGCAAGCCATTATGAAACACTTTATTGGTCTACTGTCAGCGGACCTTACAAATAAAAATAAAGAAAGGAAAGATAATGCCAACGTACAAAGTACATCTCAACCATATCTACGAGGATGACGAGTGGGTAGAAGTTGAGGCAGATAATGATTACGATGCACGTGACAAGGCTGAGAGCGAAGCAACTATTAATGATGCTTACGATCATGCTATGCACACATCAACTATGGTTCTTGACGTACAAGAATGCTAAAGAACTAGCAACCTCTGACGATTCAGGGAATCTCCCAGAGCTGAAGAGTGTAGCTCCCTGTTCACCACACTTACCTCCCTTAGGTGGTGGACAGTGGGAAACACTCAACATGTTTCAGAAAGGAAAGATAAATTATGGCAACACAATTAGAAAAATTTGCTTTCGTAGGCGTTGGTCGCAAACGAAAGTATGATTGGGATTTGTGGCTAGATGGTAACATCTGGGAACTTACACGACCTGCTGATTTTCAAAGCAATGCAAACGCTATGCGTAATGGTGCGAAGCAAGCTGGGAGATCACGTGGTCTTAAGGTTCGCACAACTGTCGTAGATGATGACACTCTTGTTATTCAAGCCTACGAAGATGTGCTCCATGAGTTCAATGCTGAACCATTTTAATTAACAATAAGAAAGGAAAGATTATGGAAGACTACAAGTACCCTGAGTTCGCTAAAGATGTGTTCATTACTGCTTGCGAAGGCGGTATCAACGACTGGGCAGATGTCTCTGATTACAATTACAAAAGTGATCGTGACTGGTCAGCGAAACTAACAGTGTACAACGAGGACAAGAACAATAGTTTCTCTGTGTACACGTTGGACTGGTGGATAATTATGACAGGCATAGCTAGATTAATTAAACACTTTAAGGATAGCCAACCGGAGTCGTACTCTCACCCCTTGATACAATCAATGGTAGATGAGGTAGGCTTTGAGTTGTATAAGGCTGACAAAACTGATGACTATGAACGGCTTGGAAGTATGCACGACATAGAGTGGGCAGATATTATTGTCCAATACGGGTTGTTCAAAGAGCTAGTTTACGGCTAGAATCGTTACACCTCCTGCGTGGGTTTCCTTCCTTCTTTTCCTACGCAGGGGGTTCCTTAGTGTATAGTAAAAGAATGGATGACTGGAGAGAGAGAGCTGGTTGTCGTGGCATGACTACGATATTCTATTCGGACCAGCATCGTAAGTGCCGGTTTGTTTGTGATGGATGCCCTGTCTTTGAACAGTGTATTGCTACGTCTGCTGACGATGAGCCAGACCCTTTCCAACTCTGGGGTTTCAGACATGGAATGACTGCATCTGAGCGTTACAGGTGGAGGATGATGAAGTCCCGACTTGACAGCGTGTGATACACTGTACACAAGGTTATACACCAAGAAGGAACAAAGAAAGGAGGAAGTATGGCAGAAAACAAAAAGAAATCCAAAGCAGAGCTTGAAGAAGAAGCTAGGCGAGCGGAAGCCATTGAAAGAAGAAGGCAACAAGTAGTTGCTCACGCTATCGGTGCAGTTCAGCATAACTTTGGCAGAACCACTGGGCGAGTTAGTATTTACAAACGCTAACGTAATAAAGAAAGGAAATTTGAAAGTAACTAACCTATGGGGCTAGCTAATTGCTAGCCTTATGGGGTGGGGACTGCCAAAGATTACAGTAGAGAAAATTTCTCTTATAGAAGCTGTTGATGCCACCTATTAAATAAAACGCAGTCATTAAAAGAAAGGAAAGATATGGACTTTGATTTCTCGCAAGAGAAAACGAAGAAGCGTAAGTCTAAAGGCTTAAGCAAGTTCTTCGTGAAGTGTCTTGATTGCAGAGCTTTTATTGGTGATGCAATCTCTGACAGATATCCGACTTGTCCGTTCTGTAATGGAGCGAACTGGTCAAACGATGTGTAACATGATTTGACATTTGTTACAGGTCGTGTATAATTGAATATAACAATAAGAAAGGAAAGATATGGAGCTTAGAGAATTAATGTTCTCACCGGAAGAAGCAAAGCTATTTCGTGAAGAACAACTTAGGCGACAAGAAGAAGCGCTCCTCGCTCAACGTGAGGAAGAGCTTTACAACAAGGAAGGATTAGAGTAATGGAAATAGAATTTGATGTTACTATCCATGTAACTCAAGAGTTCATTGACCACCAGTTCATGCACTACGAGGATGGGTATGCACCATCAGCCGAACAGGTTGTGCGTAGCGTACTTGAAGACATTGATGGCTCACACAGGTTTGCTATCAGTCCAGTAGTCCGTAACTACAGTGTCACACATGACAACATGGTGTTCGGCTAATGGATGTAACAGAAGCAATAGATCAGTATTCACTATCTACTTACGGTCATACAGACTGGGGCTGGATTTACAATGTGGATAAGGAAGAGTTGGAAAGCCGTGACTACATTAGAGAAAGCTATGTAGTGTTCTTCACAGAACCGGAGGAAGATGATGAGTAAGAAAGTTAATGTACTAGAAATAATAATGACTGGCGATTCTATTAATGATAAACAACTTGGCAACGAGATCAGTAGTTTAATTCAGCACATAGATGAACAAGGTTACTTGTTACAACACAGAGAAGGTTTAGCGGAAGCAATAGACGCTGACCCATTAGAGGAGGAATAATATGCCAGATGAAATAAAACCATTTGAGACAGACGAACCTCACCTCAAAGGAATTTACAACGTTGTCAATGCGATCATTGCATCGCAACAAATACTTGTAGAACTTATAGAGGCAGAGACAAATGTCAGGGCAGACAGTGATGACCAAACTTAAATCATGCCCGACATGCCGAAGACCGTTCAGGCAGTTACTGACGGCAGAACGAGCCAGAGCAGGTCATCGGGAGGGGCTTGAGCACGAATCAGCCAAGTCCCTCAAAGACGCAGGAAAGAAATGCAAACAAGTCTACGACTATCTCTTATACATAAAGAAGATAGCCGATGGAAGAAGCCACCGTACCGACATAAGCTCTTGGGTTTGTGGAGAGGACTTGCGCCGGACACTAGGTAAAGGTGACTGGCAACGTAGAGTACGCCAGCTCTCTGAAGAGTTTGGTGTATCTATTGAACGCAAGATGGATAACCCCAACGGTGGAGCAAAGGTAGCGTATTACAGATTAGGAGAAGATTATGATACAGACTTCTGATATAAGCACAGCATACGAACAATTCTTACAAGGCAATCGTTCCGTCAAGGAGACAGCTTGCGGTACGCAAAGCCGTGTGAGTGACAGTGGTGCGTGTCTACGTCAGCGAGGCTTCAACGCCTTACAGACACATGAGTGTCATCAGATAGATACATCAACCCTGCTCGCATTTGAGCTAGGAACACACATGCACAACGTAATTCAAGAAGCGTGCGCAGATCAGTTTGAAGGAGAGTATGAGACACCGATAGATTTGTCCTACACAGGTGTTAGCCTTAGTGGTAGTTGTGACGGATTAATAAAAGTCAATGACGAATACAGGTTGTTAGAAATAAAAACCATGTCGCCATTCGGGTTCAAGCTCGCTAGAGAATCAGGTGTGCCTAAACGGGAGCACCTGTCACAAGCCAGCCTGTATGCCAAAGGCATGATAGAAACAGGTAAGCAAGTAGACGCTGTGTACCTTGTGTACATGGCTAAAGGCGACGACTTCCGTAGCAAAATAAAAGCAGGAGACATCGTTGAATGGGTGATTCCGCTAGATCATGTTATCTACGAGTACGGAATGTCACCTATGCAGTTAGCTGATGCTGAACTAGAACTGTTCCGCTCAGTGCAACAAGACCTCAGTAACGACATGCTCCCAGATGCCGTACTGTTTGACGACAACGGGGTAGATCAGTTAGTTGAAAGACCTAGCCCGTATGGTGTGCCTCACAAAGGCGGACACTGGCAATGTAGATACTGTAGACACAACGAACTTTGTCAAATGGTGGGACCAACAGAGGTCACCTTGACGACAGCTCGTTACCATGAATCATTACTGAAAGGAGATAATGATGACATCCCAGCTAGCTAAGTTAGCTAAACCCATACCAGAAGCGTATGTAAAAGTTAAACCAACAGGGAGAGGAGACAGGTACGTTAGTCACGGAGACATAACACAATTCCTGCTCGCTCATCTCGGACCGTTTGACATGCGAATAGTAGAGTTGATACGTAGCCCTGAAGGTATAGTTGAGGGTTGCATCCTTGAATGCACCTTCTCTATAGACGGGAGGGTTACGACTATCCAAGAGATAGGAGAGGTGGAAAGACCTAGTAAGCACTCAGGTCAGAACGCCAAAAATTCTGTCAGCGATGGCTTGAAGAGAATAGCCATGCGGTGCTCGCTAGGCTTGTCACTTTGGACAGGTGACGAAAGCTACCGACTACACAAAGAACTCAGTAAAGGAGAAGAATGAGTATCAACGAACATACACATTACCTTCACGGCAATCTCGGAAGAGAATGGCAAATGAAAGTAATAGACTCAGTAGGCAAAGTCGTATACGAAAACGCATTAGCCTACCAATTAAAGAAAGACGACCCTACCATCTGGGTAAACCTCACGATATGGGAGGACAGTAGAGATGGGTCAACAGCATTAGCAGAAACCATTGCAGATCAAACAGGTAAAGGTTCACGTGTAATGATACGAGGCAAGTTCTCACAAAGCAGTTACAAGAACAAGGAAGGCGAAATGAAAACCTCTTGGAACTGTAACGTGTGGGATGTAGCCAACGTAATCAAACCCAAGCAAGACGACTGGGGAGGGCGAACAGCCATCGTAGACTCAGACTCTGAACACTGGGGAGATGCACGCAAAGAAGCTAAGGAGATGCCATTCTAATGAGTAACGATCAACTCGTAGCCTTACGAATGCCCAAAGAATTACTTGACCAAGTAGATTTGCTAGCCCTTGAGGAAGGCAGGTCACGCTCAGGTATGCTACGTAGAATAATAAACATCTACATAAACAGCGTGCCTTACGTCAAACAGTGAGTAAAGCACGACAGAAAGGCACTGTAGGAGAGAACATTATCCGTGATCTCTTGATACAGTGGGGGCATAAAGATGTGAAGCGTACTTCGGCTTCCACTGAATCGCATGATATTTGGTTGGGGGATACAGGTGTGACAGTGGAAGTCAAGTACCGTAAAGCATGGTCTTTGTTTAAGTGGATAGCTCGCATACGTAACGTATCAGACGACAACAAGTGGGTTATCTTCGCCATACACGGGGACAGGAGGTCCACAGTAGGCAAGCAAGTAGACAAAGTAGCTGTTATGGATGCTGACTTTGCGTCAGAACTGTTAATGGTTTGGCGACATCAATTAGACAAAGCCAATGAACTTGGCAAAGGTAGACCACAATAATGGAAATTGAACCTCTACCAAACAAAACTTATGAAGTGATTTATGCCGACCCCCCTTGGAAATATAAAGAGAACTGGGGCAATGGTGCAGCAGAGTGGACATATCCAACAATGAAAAACGAGGACATCATTGAGATGCCTGTGGAAGATATTGTTGCAGAGCAAGCACACTTGTATCTATGGGTCACTAATCCCTTTATTGCTACCGGACTAGAAGTATGTGAGGCATGGGGATTTGAATATAAGACTTTGATTACTTGGATTAAAACTTACAAGGATGGCACTCCTGAAATGGGTATGGGTTATTACTTTAGAGGTTGCACAGAACATATTATTTTTGGAGTTAAAGGCAAAAAGAAAGTCTTAAACAAAACAACTAGAAATATGTTCACTGAGAGAAACCCAAGACTGCACAGCCAAAAACCCGCAAGTGTGAGAGACCTGATTGTGGAATGTTCGGGTGATGTACCACGAATAGAACTGTTCGCTCGGCAGGTGGCATTGGGCTGGGACAGTTGGGGAAACGAAGTATGAGGAGCAAGCAATGATTAATGGTTTGGCGACATCAATTAGACAAAGCCAATGAACAAACCTTAACGTACTAACTGCCTACTCTTCTTTCCAATCAATCCACACACCTACCATGTGACACACAAAACTAGCTACCGTAATCCAAATACCGTACTCTCTTGTCTCCCCTGACAACGTAATCAACACAATACCCGTAGAGCCAGCAGTTAAACTAAGGATAAATACTTCCCGTGTTAGCCTTTTAAGTTTACGTTTAATCATTGTTTCTCCTGATTGTTGGACCACTGGGAGAAACAGCCGATGGACTGCTAGGTCTTGGAGGGGTTGGAGTTGTAGGTCTTGGAGTTGGTGGTGGCGGTGTAGGTCTAGTAACCGCTACTGTAGCTATTGTAGCAGTCGCTGTCGTCACCGCAATAATACTCCGCCTTTCATCAACAGATATTGTTGAATCCTCTGGCACATAATCCTCAAAACCACCAGCATACACATTAATTTCAGCTTCAAGTTCATCCTTCACCTCATCAGAAGCCTCATTAAACAACTCCGGTGCTGACTCAAAGATCACAGACACTTGATCTTCGGTAGCTTCCTCAAAGAAATCAGGGTTGTCCTCTAAGACCTCTTCAAGAAAGACCTCAACAGCCTCTTCATCTTGTAATATCTCAGCAATAATCTCGTCGTCAAGCTCATCAGCGTCTAACTCCTCAAAGTCTATCTCTTCAATGTCTTCATACTCTTCAAGAACAAACTCTTCCTCTAGTTCCACATCTGATTGTACTTCATCTGACTGTTCCTGTTCTCCATCATCAAAGAAAGTTGTTTCTTCTTCCTCTTCTTCCTCAAATTCTTCCGGTATAAACTCATCAAGTATTTCAATTTCTGGTAACTCATCAAAATCAAACTCTTCCCATTCTACATCGTCAAGGCTCCACATGCTATCATCTTCTAATGGCAGTTCTTCTAATTCCTCTATGTCTATTGTCACTAGTGGCGGTGGGATTTCTACAATTAGTGATGGAGGAGCTGGCTCTGGGTCTGGCAATGTATCTTCTATGGGGGGTTCCCACACTGGGTCTGGTTCTGGCTCTTCTTCTGGTTCTTCTGGGAGGGGAGTGGGATCTTGAATAGGCTCATCTACGGGAGGCTCAACTTCCTCTTCAGGCGTAGGCGTTATTTCAGGTTCAGGGTCTGGCTGAGGCGTAGGCTCTACAGGCTCAGGCGTAGGCTCAGGAGTTACTTCGGGCGTAGGTTCTGGTTCTGGAGTCGCTTCAGGATCAGGCGCAGGCTCAGAGTTATTAATCAAAGACCAGACACCACCAGATAACTCCATCGTATACGTTCCAATATAATCAGTGTCAAAAGCATCAGCTTTAAGTTGGTAACTTCCGATGTCTAGCGTAGGCGTAAGTTGACTGTCCCAACACATGTTACTGCCATCATTATGCGGAGCAGAATCATCATCATCCGCAACCAAAGTCAAGACTTCTTCGCTGTCAACACTGTACAACCAAATGTGAGGGTCAGCAGCGTAGGCATGAGGCGCATAATCCCAATCATCGCAAGTCATAGACGTAAACGTAATAGCATTAATAGGAGTTTGATCTTCTGTTATCTCCAGTGCGAACATGGGACCGTTGTCAAATTCGTTAACCCAAACAGTACAACGCAACAAGTCATCTTCTTCTACACACGTTGTCTCAGGCTCGCTCTCCTGTGCTGACACGGGACTGATTATTGCCATGACAAACATGGAAGCTAACAATATGCGTGACAGAACAAAGAAAAAGCGAGCCATCTACCCACAGTACAACTAAACGCTACGGAACTATAGAGGGTTTCTCTGTTTTTTCAGCCAACCTACTTCTGCTATACGACTTACAATCATTGCATTGCCAACGCTGATACGTACTTGTTTGCGTTGTCCTGAAACCTCTGCGTTGCAAGTTATATGAACCACAAGTAGGACACGCATGTTCCCTTGTATGTATGTTGAGGTTAGGATGATTCGTCATCCAAGGTCGCAACGTCAAATACACATCACGCAACAAGTCCACATCTTGCCGAGCGTACTTAATCATCGTCTTCCAAGCCTTCATATCGCCACGCATACACCCAGCCCATGTCTGAAAGCCACCCGTATCTACCTTCTCGCCAAGCCCCAAGTGCTGTCCCACATGATTCAAACGATTTGAATTAAACATAAAATACCTGCGAGCCACCTTCAACGTATCAACAGACTTGACAGGTGCAGGCGGACCTAACCCATGCTTCACGAACCTAGCGTTAGCTTTACGCATATCAAACTTGTCACCGTTATGCGCTATAACAATGTCAGCCTCTTCAAATAACTCCCAAAGTTTCTTAACAACATGGTAATCATTCTCAGGGTCTTCCAAATAGGCTTCAGGGAAATCAACTAGCGAACATACATGCGTGCGTTTCTGATGCTCCCAACGATACGACACACACATCATGTACCATTCACGCTCATGTTCAATTACGTCTTGCTGGTATTGACCCCACACATACGACAAATTAGGTGCTGTTTCTATATCGTAATACAGAATTTTAGCCATACTCTATGGTACTGTAAGTAACCGGAGAGTGCATGTACCTTCCCACCAATTACCATCATCAGACAATTTCTCCGCAGACATCTGAACTTGGTCAATGACTACGCTATCTGACCGTGACCCTTCCTGATAGGTAACAATATCTTTGTTAACCATCGCTGAACGCAACGCTTCATACTCATCTTTAGTGTTGTACGCTGTAGCTGAACCCATGCCACGTGATGTAGCTACCCTGCTTTTAAGAATTATAGGTATAATTATTTCGTCTACTCTGGTAGGAGCTGCGAATGCTTCTACTCGCCATGATTCTATGACAGGTCCAGCAGTCGCTACCGAATCTCTTGTTAAATTAAACTGTAACCTGAACGACTCAGACAACTTAGGAACCAACTCTGTGCCGTCACTAGCCGCAACGTTTACCTTTGTTTTGTTAGCTAAAGCAGCCGTAGTAATAGAATTATTGTTATCGTTCGTTACCGTAGCGGTTACAGAACCACCTACTGTAGCTGTTTGACCCACCCAAAACTCGTCAGGGTCACCCCAAGCTACGTTAGCATCAGCCCATGTACGCACAGCAGACACCACAGAATCAGGCGCTGAACGTATTTCAAGAGTCTGTAACACTTTATTAAACTGGCTATTCCATTTAATATCACCAATCGTTAACGTTCCTGACGCTACCAAATGCCCTAACGATTGCTCACCCTGCACTCCGTTACCTGCATCTACAAAGAATGTTTTGCCACCTGACCTAGCAACATACGTAACGTTACCTAAGCTATTGCCGTCACCAACTGACAGCATGTCACTAGCCCATGCTGGCACAAGAGTTTCAGTAAACCGTGACAAATCAGCCCTGTACAACTTACCTAAACTGCCTCCAAACCATATAAACCTTTGATCTGCGGTTAAACAATGCACCTCACCAGCGTCTTCTATAACAGGACCATACGTTATAGACCCTCTGTTCGTATCTATAGCCCCTAAACGTAAACCCTTTGTGGTTGCAAGAGCAACAAACCCTGCATACGAAATCATTTCGTTAATCTCTTCACCTCTAGGGAGTTCAGTTACTTGCTGTGGTTCGTTAAGCAACCCGTCAGTTTCACCAATGCTAATATAACTTATAGCTCCTGTTCCTGCTGTGTTACTCGCAGCGTAAAACCCTGCTGGACCAGCAGATACAGCAACCCATTCTCCGTCAAGCAACGTAGAATCTAAACTGCCTGATACCTTAACCCCACTTCCATTGTCTTCATAAATGTTTTTGCCATCTATCCCAAACAATCTACCGCTTACAACACGTAAGTAGTCAGGGTTCAACGACCCGTGATTAGTTGGTGCTGTAGTCAAACCTAACGTTTGTTTAGTTGGAACACGTGCGCTTCCATACGCTATGTACACGTTAGTCCCATCAGATGTAATGTCTGTAATAGTTTCAGCGCTACCAGAAGCAGGAGCGCTCATCGTATTCCATGTTACTGACCCATCAGCAGCACTAAAGTTAGTCGCATAATACAATGCACTACCCGAAGCAACATACATGTAGTCAGCGCCACCATTTACCTTACGGAACACTTTCATAATGACGTTCGTTAAAGACAACGCATTGTTCTTAGTTTCAGACAAAGGCAACAACGAAAACTGACCCTCAGTCCACACATCAATACCAGAAGACGAACTAAACCTACTCCTATCAGACTTAGCTTTATCAAAGAACTGTTGACCAGAACCCAAGTTCCAATCTGTTTGCGACCTCAACCAAAACTGATTATTGATAGATTGCTCGCCTGCCTCATCAGAAGTATCACGCTGTTCACGCAACAACGGCACAGCAGTACGCCGATACTGCTCAATATCAATATTATATTTACGTTCAGTGTCGTTAATCGTTAGCGTAACGGGTAAACGTTCAGCTTTATGAACCATTTACACCCCTCTATACACAGAGTTTTGTGTCTTACCACCTGACCGCATCCAATACATCGGGTATTGCGTATCCAAACGTGTAGCCTCAGCGCTTATCCTCATGTCCCGTAACGCTCTAAGGTCACGCATAGAAGCAGACACAGCGCCAGAAGGAACCTCCTCAGCCCTACGACTAGACCCCTGCTCATCTATAAACTCACGCCGAACAGGTCGTGTAGACATCAGCCTCAAAGCAGCACCCAACGAAGGCAAATCGTAGGCTTGTGAATGCAAACCAACAGTACTTAACGCAGTTGAAGTAGCAGCTAACGCAGTAAATCCTGTCTTGTATTGCACTCTGACTGCTTGCCCAGACGTAGCGTCATCATGTAACACCAGCGCATAGCCTGAAGCAAACGTGCTAGTGTCCCTGTCACGACGTAAACTCCACGTAGGTAACACAGGTTCAGCGTCTTCAGACCCTAAATCAGCGTAGGTTACCTGATAAATAGACAGTATATCGTCAGTTACACCCGTCAAATTGTACCCATCTTGCGACACATTGTACGTAAACGACACTGTTTTCATCTGATACAAGCCATTCTGAGGCGATGACAAGTCCGCTAACTCATCGTTAATAGCGTTTAATACAAGCTGTGCAGGGAACTTAGGGTTAACAGTAACCAGATCACCTGCGGTATGAGAAGCAGCAGTTGTGCCACGAAAGCCACGCCGAACAGTAGCATCGTTCGTTGTGGCGTTAACACTAAACACGTACATTAATTCAGTGCCTATTTCAATAATCGTTCCAGCTACTATACCTGCCGTGTCATGCGTAAAGTTGACAGTCGTTTCAGTAGTGTTTAACCCTGTCCCTAACGTGTCGCATTCCTCAACATAGTCAGTTAGTAACAAGTTTTTTGTTTCATCTATCCACGTTTGTGCCGTCATACTGCCTCAATACTATTCATAAGTCTTTCGCTTTCTTTCCTACTCGCATTACTAGAATACAAACGACCTGCTTGAATTTCGCTTTTAGTCTCAGCATGTTTCTCCAAATGTGCTGACCCGTTAATAGACTTAGGTTGCACACCACTCTGACGCAACCGCTTGTACGCAGACATGTCAGCATCTTTAGCTTTTTCAGCTTTCTTCGTAGCGTCTAAATCAATCACAGAGTTACGGGAAGGCATAGCAGAAGGCGCAATGTTTACACCTGAAATAAGTTTAATCATTGCTCGCCCACAATAAACACAATGAAACGAATGCTCATCATTGAAACCATGTATTATTTCTTCAACATTGTTACATTGTGTGCATCTATAGTCATACCGTGGCATAACCCTCAACCTCTATTCCGTAGCCAGCATCTTTTAGAGCGTTTATTTCTTCATCTGTAAAATCGGTAGGGGATTCATGCCCACCATATATTGTCCGAGAAACTGTACTCACATCTGCCGGTTGTCGGGTCGTTACTGACCCATCGTTTAATATAAATATATTAACCCCTCTAGCTGTCGGAGGATAGAATCTCCGCAAGTTCCTAGCAGGACTATTAACAGGAAACGGTGTCACATCTAACGTAGGCACTGTATTCTCAAACACAGGAACGTATTTACGATGGAACAACAGTTGATCTACAGACGTAGATGCCTGTATAACAGTAACTGTTATGTTCTGGTCCATGCTAACAGTCACAGACGGCACTGTAGACGTTCCAGCAATCACTGAAGGTGCTATACCAGCGTCACCTGTAACGGTCACAGAAGGCGTTGTAGCAGCCGTAGAAATGACGCTAGGTGCTACACTCGCTGTGCCAGATATAGTCGCAGATGGAGTTGTGGCAACACTAGCAATAACACTAGGAGCTACGCTCGCTGTGCCTGATATAGTAGCTGATGGCGTAGTAGCGCTAGTCGCTATAACGCTAGGAGTTACACTAGCTGTACCTGTTACAGTCGTAGCAGGTACAGTTGTCGTACCTGCAATCACCGCAGCGGCAACATTCGCAAAGGCTGTCACGGTTACAGCCGGTACAGTCGCAGTACAAGCTATTACTGAAGCGTTTACTGTTGCGTTCTGTTCTACTAAACGGTAAAGACCAGAAGTCCTGTAGTCTCTGGAAGTACGGTACGCTATACCAGCCACGCACTAGCCCTCCAGTGCTGTCACTCTAGCTGACAGTTCTTGTACTGCTTTAACTAGTGGGGCTAATAGTTCTGTGTATCGTAAACCTTGACGTTCAACAGTTTGCACTTCATTGCCCATATCATCTACATCTGTTCCGGCTTCATCGTTAGTCCACAACGCTCTACCAGTAGCTTTGTTGCCTAAAGCAGTAGCTACTTCTTGAGCTATAAATCCCATGTGTGTTCTTGTGCCTGTGTATCCGCTTCGGTCATCCCATTTGTATGTAACAGGTCGCAACGAATCAATAAACGACAATCCAAGATCAATGTTAGTTACCGCTGTTTTGTCTCTTTGGTCTGATGTTACGATTGAACCGTTTGTTGCTCGTATGTCATCCCAACGATAGCTTGAAGCTCCGCAATCTTGATGATTGTCATTGTAAGGATAAAAAGAAGTTGGCGACATTACATACTCTGCTACATTGTACAAACCGAAATAATGTCGCACCAAGCTAGTATAAATATGGTTACCGCTTGTGCTTTTAGGACCAAGACTACATGTTCCATCGCCTGTATTCACCATAAAATCATCATTACTTCCTTCATACAATTTAGGACCATTCGTAGTGTTATCGCCAAGAACAAGTTCCCCAGCGCTGTTAATTGTTAAAGCTCTAGTAGGCGAACCATCATTAGCAGTAGTCATAAACACAAGACCTGTAGCCTCGTTAGCATCCGTATCACTACGCTTCTCAGCGCCTATCTTAGCGCCAACAAAAGAAGTAGGAGAATCATCAGACGCTACCCAAAACTCAATAGCAGGACCATCACCAGTAACAAGGTTTTGCGAATTATCAGCATCAGTCAACTTCAACGTCAACAAAGAAGTCAAACCACTACTAGCCTGCTCCTTCGTAATAGTCACATTATCAACCAACGTAGGCGTAGTATCCCACGCAGACGTACCAGAACCAGTACCAACCAACAACGCCCCATCAGAAGCAGACGTATCACCAGTACCCAACTTGGTTTCTAACGCAATAATCGCACCAGAATGATTCGTATGAACAACATCATGCTCCTTACCAGAATCATCCATCTCATCCGTAGAAGCAATAGTCGGTTGCTGAGTAGAAGTATCTAAACTACTAGGGTAATTAGTTGCCATACGTTACCCTCACTCGTCGCCGTAAAGGGACTCCTCAGATTCAGTGTTTTTACCAGCCAAAGAACATGACCTGTCACCAACCTTAGTAGCAGCCCAACTCTTAAGAACCGACAACACAGCAGCAAACCCAGAAGCTATAACAAGTTTCCAGTTGCTTACGCCCATGTCAAGAAAGCTATTACCACTAATCGTGGCTACTGCTGCTTGCACAAACGTTGCTGCACATCGCTCAAGTAAATCTAAATATTCTCTCATCTAAGTAAAGCCTTCCAAGTATTTGGTCCAACTATGCCGTCAACATATAATAGCCGACGCTTCTGGAACTCCACAACAGCCTTCCGAGTGAGTTTGCCAAAATCAGAATCTATTTTGTACCGATACAATCCCTTAGCAGCCAACAACTGTTGCACCACCTTAACAGCAGCACCCTTAGAACCTTTCTTCAAAGGATGAGAAGTAACCAAAGCCTCTATCTCAGCAAACGCAGCAGCAATACCCTTAACATCCTGCTTGGCTGTCTTCTTAGCCTTTGTGCCTTTCAAAGCAGGCGCATCAAACCACTGAATCTTACCCTTAACTACCTTACAAGGCTGATGATGCCACCACTCAGAAGGAACTGTCTTAACAATACCGTACTCTTTAGCTATAGAATTAACCTGTGACGTAGACAAACCACGCCCAACAATACGAAAATCAACAGCGTAACCCCAGTTATCAAACGCTTTCTGTTGCATGTGATAGGAGCCTTGAAACCCTGAAGACGTTATTCTGTCAGGATTAGCAGCTAGATTAAACCCTGCTCTGCCGCTTTTGTATCCGTCGTAAAGATATTTCTGCTGTGCATAGGTACGCACACCAGATACAACTTTGACTTTGTTACGAATACGGCTGTCTCTAAAGAACGCTTCTAACCTGCGTTTGAACTCTGGGTGTAGTAGTTCAATGTTAACGTGTTTACTCGTCGTCGGTATCATCTTGTTCTTCTGTTAGCTTTCTGATTTGTACTGCTTGTATGCAAATCTTTAGTTGTAGTGGGTATTGTCTTTCTAGTTCTTGAAGTATCTCTACTGGGTTGAGTTCCATGTTTTCCTTATGACGAAACGTAATCTAACGTCAATGTTAGCGTAGGTTTATTAGTGTCGCTATGACCATCAAACGTGCTGTAACTTGTATCTTCTCCACCGCTAGATGAAAAACTTTCAAACCTATTAGAAATCCACAATTCTTTACTACCTAACTGTGCAGCCATCGTAGTATCAAGACCTGTTAAAGTTTGAGATTCGTTATGATTCCACCCAAGACCATTTAAAGTACTTGCACTAATAGTAGTTTTGTTTGTTGTTACAATATCGTCGCTAGCAGTACCAGAACCAATAGTGCCGTTGTAATATCCAAGATACCAATTCTCTGAATTAGAAACAGCGTTAATAGGGTTGTAACCACCTGTAGTCCTATACAACGTTAAAGACGCTGCCGTAACATAAGGTCGTTCAGTCAAATGGTTAGCTAATGTGTTAGCAGAAACAGACGTTCCGTCTGCTGCTGTAGCAGAGTTAGTGTTATTACCTGTAATAAATGACATAACACTAATGTGATCGCCAAAACCGAACGAACCTACACGCAAATCACTTGACCCACGCCATCCACTAGAACGCCACGAATCAGAATCAACAGCTTGAAAAACTAATTGAACAGAGTTTGATTTAGCCCAGACATCTACCCAAGCGCCAGCTTTACGTATCTTAACTTTACTAGGATTAACCCACGACCCACCGCTACGAACTTTAAAAGCCGTACCGTTACTAATTGTAGTCCACGAACTTCCTTGCCTAACTTTAAAAGTACCCATTAAGCAAGATCAATCCAAATATCTCCGTCAGACACCGTGTCACTACCTGAATTTGGGTCGTCAGGACAAATATAAATAGCAGCACCATCTATAGTATTGCTTCCTTCATTAGCAGAACCAGAAGAAGCATACACAATTTTTGTTAACGGAGGTGTAGTAGTCCACGCAGACTGCCCAGTACCAGTACCAACAAGAACAGCCTTAGAAGTAGGAGTCGTATCCCCAATACCTACCTTCTCCTCAATCTCAATAATCGCATCATTATACACTTCGTGCATCTCAGCATGATTAGGAGAATTTAAATTAGCAGTATCAGAAATACTAACAGGAAGCGCACTCGTCGTATCAAGACTAGCCGGATAATTAGAATTAGCCATTCACCCTCCTACGGAGTCAAATCAATAGTAAATATACCGCCAGCAGCAAACGTAATCGTAAACGTTCCATTACTAGACGAGAAATCAGAACCAAAATCAATATACGCAATCAACGGGTCATCAGTCAAAGAATCATCATAAATCACAGCACCCCTAGCATTCGTAATAGTCGCAGACGACCACGACGTATCAGCAGCATCAAACTTAATCGTGCCACCTGTCTGCGTCAAAGCCAAACTACTTAACGTGTTACCACCAGAAGTATACCCTGACCCAGAAACCTCATTAGTTACATCAGCTTTAAAATCATGCGCCCCAAAGTCAGGGGTATACGATGACGTAACCAACATAATTTTAATCGTGTCACTATCTAAATCCAACGCCAAAGTGTTCTTCAAAGCGTTAAGAAACGTTATTCCATAAAGTCCGCTAGCCATCAGCGTTCTCCTCGTCTGCCACAACCTTCGCCTTAATAGTCTCAGGTGCTATAACTACGTGTACTTGTTCTTCTTCCATAGTTGCTAATAATAATACACTACCACACAAAAAGATAGAGGAAAGGCTAACCTCCCAGTAAAGTCAGCCTTTCCTACTACCAGTGAGGAGCTATCAGTTAGCGCCTATTGAGGATGATGTTTCAATCCTTCGGATACATTCTTCACGGAATCTTCCGTATCCTACAAGGTGATACCAACCTACTGTGTTGAATCGGCGTAAGCTGTCGGTTACAGGACCGAATACGATGCTTGGGTCAGCACCGAAACCAGCAGCAGCACTGTGCGCTTTTGCTAGAGCTTGTTTACCAACTATTACAGTTTTGTATTCATCAACATTAGAAGCACCAGCGTCAGCGGTTAGCGTGATTCTTGGTGTTTCAATGAAGTCAACTCCACCGAATGTGCCGATGCTACCTGTGCGGACAGCGGCTCCATCTAGGCGGTTTTGCATTTGAATAATGTCAGTTACGCCTGTAGCTGCACGAAGATCAAAAGAAACGTCAGGGTGGATAAATCCAACGTAAACGTTGCCATTGAATGCAGGTGCAGAAGCAGCTCGTAGGTTAGCTACGCATTGTCGGATAAGACCAGCGGTGATAATGTCACCTGCTGCTAGTTCTCCTGTAGCTGTAGCATCGCCACCATATAGAACGTTGCTGCCTTCAGTTACAATGTCGTGAACAATTTTATCAAGGCTGTCACCCATGTTGTAACCGATAATGTTCGCAGCATCAGCATCTATGTTCAAGAAGCTGGTTCCACGTGCTTTAGCGGTGGTTTGTACTGAATTACCATACTCAGCAAGAGTTACCGTAACCTGTGCATCGCTCAATGTTGCAGGACCAATGTCAGAAGTTTCGGAAATTGCTGAAGTAGCTTGTGATAAATCGCTGTACTTTGTGAACTTAACGCTTGCTCCAGCGTGCGATTGGTTAGTGGTTTTTACATCCGCAACCATCTCAAAAAGAGGTTGTGATCGCAACGCAAAGTAAGCGAGCTGTTCAAATGCTGCATTACCAGCACTGTTCAGCGAACTCATTTGTGTTATTGCCATTAGGCTATCTCCAATTAAATTTGGAGCCTACCTCACGTCATAGCGTTAAAAGTACCGCCATTAGATTCCCACAACTGTCGCAGTTCATCTTCGTTTTTAGTTTGTCTAATTAAACTCTCAAATTGTGGGTCAGTGACAGGACCAGCATCATCACCAGCTTCAGCGATTCTTCGTTCCGCTTCTACCTGTGCTGCAAACTGCGCCTGTTGATCTACCATAGACGTACTTGTTTGCTCTACCAGATTTGTTAAACCTGTGTTAGCAGCCTCAGCTTGTATCGCTTCAACAGTTAACTCGCCTTCGTAGCCTTTCATAAAGTACTCAGTCATCCTATTAGATGGGTCTAAGCCAGCATCACGAAACACTTCTTTGCGTTGCATCTGTTGAACTTGCGCTTCAAGCTCATCAGCTCTCTTGGCTTTCGCCTCAAGTTCTCTACGCCAATTTGGTTTGGATTCGGTACTAGAAACTTCTTCCGTTTCTGTAGACTCTGTTTCCATTATGTCACTCACCTTTACATACACGCTAACAACGGTGGAATGTTAGCGGAGTTTAATTTGTTGTGAACGGCTCACCCTCTTAGTGGGGCAGATCACATAATTAAATATAAGTAAAATACAGGGTTTTGTAAACAACCTATGACATTTGGGCAGAACCTAACCCAGTGACACCTACTTGTTGAGCAGAAGCACCCATGCCTCCACCCCCAACATTAGCTCTCTTTTGACGCAACCTATTAACCCTAGCAACCATTTCACTATCTAAACCAAAGTTTGCAGAAGCAATTTCATCACTAGATAACCCTTGCGTACCAAGAGTTTCTTCTGTCAAACCAGCAGTTTGCGCCATAGCTAAACTAACTTCACGTTCTTGAACATTCTGATCTACTAACTCCCTAGCAACACCCTCAGATAAGCCTTGCCCAGTAGCTTTTCTAGAAGCTAACGATATGCCAGCGCTTTCAAGTTGTAACCGTTGCTCAAGAACAGTTACTGCCCTATCAGGGTCTAAATAGTATGCAGTTAAATCAGCGTCATCAATATTGTACAACGACAGTAACTCTTGTTTTAAATCTTTGTTTGCTTCAGCAGTTGCTTTAGCAGCTAACGCAACACGTTCCTCTACTTCAGTAGCTGAAACATCATTGCCTATAAATTCTGCAAAGTCTTCTGGCTCATCATAAAACCTTTCAGGCAACCCATACGCAGCCATAGCCTGCTGATAATCACGTTCTAATTGTATGTAATCATTAACAGAAATAGCAGGCAAACCATTTTCTTTCCGTTTATCCATGCCAGAAAAACGTTCTTTAAATTTAGGTTGGTCACGTAACTGCACAAGAACATCAGCAGCAGTTGACCCCTCAACCCACAAATTCTGAGCAAAACTATACAAATCTTCCAACCCGTAATCTTCTAATATGCCCATCAAAATATCATTCGCAGCCATTAATATTTCACCATTCCAAACTCTTGCGCAATCAATGTAGCTAATTCTCTAGCTTCTAACTCAGCGTTCTTAGTGCCTTGCCATTCAGAGCTTTTCCTAATCTTTGTTTCTAAATCAGACAAACTCATAGGGTTACCGTTCTCATCAGAAAATTGCAACACATCTTTAAATTCGCCAAACATGTCAACAGGGCGCTCAAGCATATCTTCTATAGTTGTTTTGTGTGTAGAAAAATAATCACTTGGCATAATACCTCGTTCTAACACAGGTTTAGCTAACGCAGGGTATAAAGCAGCAGCTCGTTGAGCAAATTCTTCTAAAATTTCTGTGTCAGTTTTTTCTCCAGTAAATCGGGCTTCAGCTAACTTTGTAATTTCGTCAGGGTTTAAATTAAGATAATAATTATTAGCGTTAGCTCTTATACTTCTTTCAGAAGACATTAATTCTGTATACTGACCAACAGTTTCTTTCTGTGCCTTATCAGCCATAACAAATTCTTTAACAAACCGTTCATCGCTAACCTTATTACCACGTGTCAAAAACAACGACTTTTCATCTAACTCTTCATCAGTATAAGCAATACCTAACTGCCTTGCTAAATCTTCTAACATTCTTCTAGCAGGCAACAACTCCTCTTCTTTCTGAGGGTCACTCATTCTTTCAAACCGAGTATCAAACTCTCTTTGAAAAGCAGTCGTTGTTTGGAAATAATTAGTGAAAGAAAATAGTTGCTCTACCCTAGCTGGATCATCTAGAATGCCTTGCTGTTGTATGTAATCAACAATGTGCATAGTAGAAATTGCACTAGGGTCGTTAATATCAACAGCGATAATGCCTTCAATTCCGCCAGTAAATCCTCTTCCAAATCCTTTTATCCCAATATGGAAATCTAAATTATTAGAATCAAGAAACAACCCATAGCCACCATATTGCTCTAACACCGGATTATCTAAAAATTGTGTTAAATAATTGCGTTCATCGTCATCATTCAAACCAGCATCTTGCGCCATTTGGCGACCCACATTAAAACCACCAACACTTCTAGCACCAAAATCACCGCCTTTAGGAGGTCCGCTAAACGTAGTAGCAGTAGTAGACAAACTTTGTTGTTGTCCAGTGTTTGCCATAAACGGCACAGAACCACCATCAAAAGGATTACTTACCCCAAAATCTTTTAAAGTACCAGTAGTTGAATGACTAGCAACTTCGCTACTAGCACCAGTTTCAATAACATTAGCTTCATCTAAACGTCTTTTACGCAAGCCTTCATATACCGTAGAATTTTTTTCCCACGTAGACATTTCATTTTTTAAATAATCAGCTACCGGCTGGCTATTACCAGTTTGTGCAGCTTGAGTAAGTAAATTAACAAAATTAGGACCACCAGCAGAACCCATATTAAAAGTCACTGACAAAGCAGCAGCTTGCGTATTGTGATCTAATTGTTCATATACTTGTTGACCAGAATTTAATAATTCATCTCTGTTATTAAACCCATAAATAATTACATTTCCTACGCCGCTAACAGTTTTACTTTCACCATTTGCAGTTGTAAATGTTTTGCTTTCCCCTGATTTAAGAACTTCTACAAAAGATTCAGTACTGCCTTCTGGCAACAAAGCATAATCTTCGTTTCCATTATTAAAGTCAAATTGCCAACCCTCACCAAACTTATTTATATAATCTTCATTGCTTACACCTTTACGCAACATAGCAGTATCTAACGCAAGTTCAGCAAACAAAATATCTTTATGAGTTCTAATATCTTCTAAAAGATAAGCAACACCTTGCTCTTTAGAAATAGTGTCACCCCAATTAAGACCATGATTAGTGTTACCAAACCCTACTGTCAACTTAGCTTTATTATCAGCAGGTTTATCTTCATCCTCTTTATTACCTGTAACGTCGCTTAATGGTCTATCCCAATAAACATCTGACCTAAAACCTTCATGCGCCATAATAAGCGCAATTTCTTTATCTTTATTTTGCTTTTCTAAACCTTGCTTTGCATATCTTACATAATCAGTAGTATCACCAGCTACACCATAATCCAAAGTATCTAAAGATTGTAAATCTTGTTCAGACATTGCCACGTGCGCTACCCCCCAAAGACCTAATAACATTAACAACCTGCTCAGCAGCGTTAACACTTTCCCTAGCCTGATACCGTTGCGTAACATCCCTACCCAAATCACCTTCAGTAATAGCATCACCAGCTCTTGCAGCTAAATTAATATTAACCGGAGCATTCTCAGATAATTGCAAATCAAAAATCATTTCCATAAAAATATCTTTTTCTCGTTTAGTAGCTTTTCTACCTAACAAATTAACAGCAGCAGTTTCCATAGCATTGTATACGCTAACTTGATCTATCATTCTAAACGCATCATTACGGCGAGTTGCTGCTCTCTCTTGCGCAAACAAAGTTCTAATTTCATCGCTACTTAAACCTGTTTCATCTGTTTGTACACGTGCAAGAATATTAAAGAATAAAGGCACATCAAACCCACCAGTAAATTGATCTGGCAACAATCCTTGTGGGTCAGGAAATTGTTGTAAATCTGGACCGAATCTTGTAGCTAACCGTATAGCGTTATTTACTGCTTGGTCAAACGCAGCGTAATCTAATTCGTATTCGCCTTCATCTTCGCCTCTTAAAAAAACAGCATCATAATTGTCTTTGCCATATAGCCCGTGATAAGCAAGCTCCATCGCAAAATCAATTAATTCATCGTCAGTTAATTCAGAAAGTATTTGCCGTACATCACGTTCAGTTTGGCGCACTCTTTCATTAGTTTCTTCATCATAAATGTATCCAAGAGTAGGTTCTTGCCCTGCCCGTAATGCTGCTTCTTCTTCAACATCTGCTACGTCGTATACTGCTTCATCAAAATCAATAACTGCATTTAATAAATTATTAGCCGCATACCTACTAAAATTTTCATTATCAAATGCGTTGCCGTCAGCGTCTTTAAATGCTTTGTTTATTGTTTCATTAGCTAACCTGTCATTATTTACTTTTGATATTTCTATATCTAAAAAATCAAGCAAATTATCTGTAATAGCGTCTTTATTACCAGCATCACCTAATGATTTCCCATTAAAATTAGTAAAAAAACTTTCAGCAAACGTTTTAAGTTGGTCATCGTTTAAACCTTGAACATACGTAATAACAGCTACCGCATTAGCTTCTGTTAAATACAGAAATTCAAAATCTCCATCGTCGTCTTTGTAATCGTTAAGCTCTCTACTCATAATTATTTGCGTACCAAATCTCTGCTTCTGTTAATAATAGTTCAAGTTCTTGCTCTCGGAATATACCTTTGTCAGTAAAACTTCTAGGAATAGTCCAAGTGCTTTCAGCTACCATATCATCTTGAAAATACCTAATATACGTACTAGCAAACGCAGGTCTATTTGCATAATCAGCTTTTATACCAAGCCAAATTTCACGAAGGTCACTATTTGATTCATGCGTTAAATA
>VTLG01012250.1_pt1 | contig 39333 bp, 53 predicted proteins | sample 4694571 | NCBI WGS metagenome assembly VTLG01 (sample SAMN12604809, study PRJNA352737) | marine metagenome | biome: ENVO:00000447; feature: ENVO:00000209|ENVO:00000569|ENVO:01000036; material: ENVO:00002151; isolation source: viral sequences binned using virsorter ... | reverse complement strand
ATCACATTACCCGGTGAGAATTTTAATACGCTCCTCTACGATGATGGTGCTGGTGCAAAAACCGGATTAGGCTTCCAGCCTGATCTTGTCTGGGTAAAATCAAGGGGCAGCACTTACGATCATAAGTTAACGGATGGGGTTCGTGGCGTAACAAAAGCTCTGACAATAGATACAAGTGCTGAAACCACAGACTCTACCGGATTAACTGCGTTTGGCGCAGATGGGTTTACCGTTGGTGCAGATACCGATTACAGCGATACCACAGGTTCCGGTATGGCTTCATGGAGTTGGAACGCTGGTGGAAGTACTGTAACAAATACTGCCGGTGATATAGATGCAGAGGTAAGGGCAAATACTACTGCCGGGTTTAGTATTATTTCGTACACTGGTGATGGTGGAAGCAGTGCTACTGTTGGGCATGGGCTTGCTCAAGCACCGGAATTGGTTATGTATAAGTGTAGAAATAGTGCTGCTAACGATTGGGTTGTTTATGACAAAACAATCACAGCAACAAAGAGACTTAAACTCAATACAAACGCAGCAGCATCAACATCATCATCACAATTTAATGACACTGAACCTACAGCTACCGTTGTAACTATTGGCACTTTCGATAATATCAATAAACTTGATGATACTTATATTGCTTACGCTTTCCATTCCGTAGAAGGCTACAGCAGGGTTGGTTCTTACGAAGGAAATAATGGTGCAGATGGAACATTTGTCTATACTGGATTCAGACCAGCATGGGTAATGATTAAAAATGTAGATAGCACTCCTTATTGGACTACTATGGACAATAAAAGAGTGGGGTACAACGTAGATAACAATCAGTTGTATCCAAACTCTAACGAAGTAGAATCAACTAGCGATTATATGGATATTGTATCAAACGGATTTAAGTTAAGGTCAAACGATGATAATGTAAATTCATCAGCTACTTTTATATATTTAGCTTTCGCTGAATCCCCATTCAAATACGCAAACGCAAGGTAATAGATTATGTGGTATTCACCAAGTCATGGACTAATAAAAACACCAAGAGCCATTAGTAAGGATGGGGTGGATTACCCTCCACAGATATTCCGTAAATTTTCTAAAGCGGAACTGGCAAATCTTGGTTTTCATCCTGCACGACTATCTGTTGCGGATCATCGCTATTACAACACCAGCGGTGAGGAATACAACTTTGATGATGCAACTTCTGAATGGGTAGTGTCTTATGGTTCTTCGGAAAGAAACATAGATGATCTGAAGAAGTCCATGAAGGAAAGGGTGAATAGCATCGCATCCTCAACCCTTGCTCAATCAGATTGGCTAAGAATTAGGGAAGAGGATGGCGGAACTACTATGCCAGTCGCATGGAAAACTTACCGAGCAGACGTCAGGACGACATCAAACACCAAGGAAACAGAGATTGATGCGCTTGCTGATTTGGATGCGGTCAAGGCTTACCAGAATGATCCAATTGTTGAGGTGCGTTATACATCTACTTATGACGCAGATGGCAATGAAGCGATTGGCCCCGGCACTGAATCCCACAATAGAGAAGTAGACAAGGTTACATTCGGATGGCCCAACGACCCTGATTACACAGATCCGTATCATGTGAGGTACGAATAATGGCTTTAGAAACTGGCAATTACATCAATGACTTAGAGCAGACCTACCCCACAGGAACTGACACAATCTCCGAAGGAGATGGACATCTTCAACTTATTAAGAAAGTTCTGAAGCAATCCTTCCCTGGCGTAGACAGGGTCTCTGAGTATATTTACGTCCACACCTCTGCCCCTACTGTTGATGTAGGAAAGGGGAGGCTGTGGTTAGACACAAGCACCACACCTAATTTACTGAAGATCTGCGACGATGCTGGACCACCGGCTACTTTTATAAAACTCCCCATCTCAGCGACTGTTAGCTACAAGCTGATGGGTAATGACACTGTAGGTTGGGTTATGCCCACCGCAGATGGGACGGCTAACTACCCATTAACAACGACAGGTTCCAACGTACTAGCTTTTGCTCAGATTGACACTACCGCAATAGCGAACAACGCCGTAGATGGGACAAAGATTGCCATGGGGTCCGACGCTGCAGGTGATGTTCTTTACAACAATGGAACTGACTATGTCAGGTTAGCTAAACCAGGAACACCTGCAGGAGAGATGCTGACTTTTGCAACCTCAGCCTCAGCTCCTAGCTGGACTATGGAGAACGTTGTAAATACGTCTTACGGAACACAAGCACTAAGCGCAACTATACGACAAACCACATACACCGATACTGGATATACGTTTGACTACACCAAAGTTCAAGCAGCCACTGACTTATATATAGAGTGCCACTTTGCTGTAGTAAACTGGTCTAACTTTGATAGTGCAGCAACCCAAACCCAAACGGTAAGATTGGTTTATTCAACATCAACAGTAATTACGCCCACAGATATACAGGTTGCCTTTATGACGGACGATACACAATCTGGGAGTGGTTCAGTTGAACATGAGAATATAGAGTCCTTTGTGTGGAAGGTTTCAAGTCTTGCTGCTGCAAGCTACACATTTAAGATACAGTGTAAAAGCAGTAGCTCTGCTGATGGTGGTTTTGGGGCCGGGGACGCTGCCTGGAGAGTATGGGAGATGACCGCATGAGACACGTCTTAGATAACGCACTGGTATCCATTGCTGGCCCTGAGTTTGCAATATACGGGGAAGTGAACAATTCCACTGAGTATGAAGCAAATGTAGTTTTCAGTTCCCTAAGCAGCAAGCCTGCATGGGGGGAAGTACAGACACAGATGGTTGTTGAGCGGTGGAACTATGTAAGGGTAGAGAGAAACAAGAAGCTGACCAAATCAGATTGGTCACAACTAAGTGATGTCCCTCTCTCAGATTCTAAACGAGAGGAGTGGCAGGTATACAGGCAATCACTTAGGGATGTTCCATCTCAGTCAGATCCTTTGAATGTTACCTGGCCAAGTGCTCCTGCGTAATGGCTATTGTTCCTGTAATCCCTATTGAAAATGTTGGTCAGATTGGGATCATCACAGACATCCCACCCTTTCAACTTCCACCCAACGCCTGGAGCGCTGGTAACAACGTAAGGATAAGGGACCAGGGGATAAAGAAGTGCGCTGGCTTTACAGAGATCTTCGCCTCCTGCCCAATTCCCCCTTACCACATCTTCCCGTTAGCTGATACAAGCTCAGTCTACTGGGTAGCTTTGGGTTTAGGCAAAGCCTACGTCTTTAAGAATGACGGAGGGGCCTGGACCGACATCACAAGAAGCTCAGGTGGCGACTACTCTGCCACTGCAGACGAGGGTTGGGCACACACAGTTTTGGGTGGTGTTCCAATCGTAACGAACTTCAAAGACGCCCCTCAATTCTGGGCGCTTACTACAGGTAAATACAACACATCCACCAACCTGGCACCTCTCACTAACTGGAGAGGGCCTGGTGGAGCAGCAGCAGCTACTTCCTATGCCAAATCAATAAAGAGCTTCAAGTCTTTCCTGATTGCTCTTAATCTTAATGACACTGCCTCCGGTACAGAATACACACAAATGGTTAAGTGGAGTGGCGCAGCCTCTGCTCACTCAGTCCCAGCCACCTGGAACGAAACCACAACCACGGCAGATGCTGGTGAACAGGAACTCTCTGACACACCTGGGGACATCATAGATGGTCTTCAGCTAGGAGAGACCTTTGTTGTTTACAAAGAAGACGCAACCTACCTAATCCAATTCATAGGAACACCCTTTATATTCTCTTTTAAGATGCTCTCCCCAACGGTGGGTATCTTAGCCAAGAACTGCGTTTCAGAGTTCGAGGGCGGTCATTTCTTCATAGGCAAGAGCGACGTATATTTGAACAATGGCCAAACCATCACACCCCTCTTACCTAACAGGTTAAAGAGGGAGCTTTTTGATAACCTAGACGGGGATTACTACAAGCGGTCCTTTACCGTAGCTGACTACAACCGAAAGGAGATGCTGGCTTGCTTCCCAACCACGGGAAGTACCTTCCCTAACAGAGCTTTAATCTGGAACTGGGTGAACAACACCTTCACTATAAGGGACCTCCCAAGACTGTCCTCGGTTGGCTTCGGGAACATCAACGTAAGCACAGACACCAACAACTGGGACGACTACACCACCCCTGCCGGAACCACCACAAACACCTGGGACGTAACGACAGAGGACTGGGGCCAAAGAACCTTTGACAAGGGAGCCTCCAAGGTAGTGTTCGCTACCACTGGACTCTCTACAGGAGCTATCAGCGCTGCTACCAAGGCCGACCCTGTGCGTATAACCACCTCTACAGCTCACGGGTTAGTAAGTGCAGACAAGATCATCATAGATGGGGTTGCAGGGATGACAGAACTCAACGCTCCTGACGGGAGCGCTTACCCGGCTGCCGGTGTTCTCTACGCGAAGATAGACACCACTAACCCCACCACTGAATTTACCCTGTACGAGGACGCTGCTTTGGCCTCTGCATTAGACGGGACTGGGTTTTCAACCTGGACCAGTGGGGGAAGCATCTACAAGGAAAGACTCTTCCAGGATGACGCTGGCAATACAGAAGACGGGACCGCCATGACCTCCTACATAGAGAGGACAGGATTGTCCCTTACACAGGACGGAACCAATGACCAATCCCAGGTTAAATATGTAAGAGCCATCTGGCCAAAGATGGACATCACCGGGACAGGCACTGTCAACATATCAGTTGCCAAACAGATGTACCCTGATGAATCCATTGCATGGGCCGGACCCTACACCTTTGACCCCAGAACCCAATCTAAAATCTCCTGTACAGTTACAGGGAGATACTACGGGGTAAAGATAGAATCCTCTGCAGATCTTGACTGGACCCTTAACGGTGTGGGTTACGAGATAGAAGACGCAGGCTACAGATAATGGCCCAGTCAATAAAATCAGTTGTAAGGTTTAATCCAAACCCAGCCCCAGTAGAGGTGGAACAACTACCTGATTACCTCTTTAATGAACTGAACCGTTTAGGAGACATCCTCCTGAACCAATCCCTCTTCAGGCTAGAGCCGACATACGTAGCCCCTACCAAACCAAGGACAGGGGATGTGAAGTATGCGGATGGTACGCAGTGGAACCCTGGCGGAACAGGGGAGGGCATTTACCTTTTTAACTCCAGCAGTGCCTGGACTAAGTTATAGGATAGCAATATGGCAAATCCATACCAAAACATAATGAACTACGTTCCATCAGCTTCTGCTGGGTTTAGGCCTGAAGCAGCCCCAAGAGTATGGGATACCCTATGGGGTGAAGCTGTTGCTCCCAATGGTGGTGAAGAAGAGGAGGTGGTTGTTGAAGCCCCTATAACGGATGTAGATAACATTTCAAAGATAAAGAACCTGTGGAATGATCTAAAAACTGACTTCGTAAAGGGTAAGGATGAGGCCACTGCAAAGGCAGTATTAAACAACCTTTATGATATAGAAAGTGGTATATGGGGAAGTCCAGAAGAGAGAAGGGTAAACAACCCCTGGGTAGACCCAGACAGTGTTGTTCCCAACACACAACAGTTTGTGAATCAACCCGGATCTGATACACCCTGGACAAACCCAGACTATGTTGCTCCGGCGGAAACAGCTTGGACCCCAACCTATAAAACACGGGAAGACTGGGTAAATCAACCAAACAACCTAACGGTCTCGGCTCTTCCTGAGCCTGTTGATGACTCTGTTAGTGGTAGTGTGGGTCCAGAAAGCCTATGGACTGGCCCTGAATTTTTTGGTGATGCTTCTGTTGGTGACATCACTCGTAATAAGATTCTCGACTTAGCTGGTATAACATACCCTGAACCTAATGCAGGTCCATTTGTGAATGTTCCTGCTGCAGATCAAGAAGAAGGATTATTTAGACCACCTCCAGAAGATGATGATGCAGACGAGAGGTTGGCATTGGATGCAGAGCGCATAAGAAATGAACAGGCACGTCGTAAAATAGAACAAGATCGTATAAGAAGATTAGAAGTTAAAAGACGTCAGGACGAACAGGCAGCCAAGGAGTTGAAGAAGCAAGAAGCCCAGCTAAGAACACAGAGTATGCTAGAAGAGCTAATGGCTAAAACACGGGCGCAGCAGAGAGAGAGGGCTGGACAACTAAACAAAGGATCTTTTATGGGGCCAACCTGGCAAGCAGGTTTTGCTGGACCAAGATAACCCATAGTGCAAGAAATACGCCCTATGGAGGGCGAAGATGTACAGTATGTTCTTAAACTAGCAAAAGAGATGCACCAGGAAGGTGCGTACTCCTTCGTAGAGTTCGACAACAGAACGATGTTGTCCACCATTGTAGGTTGTATGGAGGACCCTGACGGTTTCGCTTACGTAGGAACCGTTGACGGAAGGGTTGTATCAGGGTTCCTGGCATCCATTGGAATTTACTTCTTCAGCAAAGAACGTGTTGCCACGGATTACGGTGTCTTCACTGAAAAGGAATACAGGAAAACAAGGTTAGCATTTAACATGTTAGAAGAATACATAAAGTGGGCCAAAAAGAAAGGCGTTACTGAGATCTCTATTGGCGCCTCTCATGGATTTGAAACCACCTACGCCCGTAGGCTCGGTAAATTTTTAGAAAAAAGACTCGGCTTCAAAGAGGCTGGTGTCTGGTACAAACTAAGAGGATAAGCCTATGTGCGGAGGCGGAACACAAAAATCAACAACTGCTCCTTATGGGGACGCTGTTCAATATGATGCTCAAGGTAAGATGATACCTGGGACAGGATCTGGTCAGCGTAAGTTTATCGACATAGGCCAGCAGTATGCCTTTGAGAACTTAAAGGCAGGAATGCCCAGTATGTTCAAAGATCCCCTAACTGCGCCCAGAGACCCGGCAACCGCTGCTGCTGAGAGAGCTATGCTGGATGTGGCTGGGGGAGGACAAACCACAGGGGGTATTGAAGGTGCTTACGGGGCCATTGCCCAACAGTTAGCTGATGCAGAAGCAGCCAAGGCAACCGGTGCTTCCTATGGTACAGGCATCGTCAATGAGGCAGCACGGGCCAGGATGGCTGGCGAACGTGCAGCAGGTCTTGGGCTAACAGCCCAGCAAGCTGTTGATCCTTACGCCACCCAAACCATGGGGTATGGGGCTGGCGCTGCTGGGGACCTTTCCCAGGCCCAGTACGCCGGAATGCTACCTCACGAAGAGGCTGCGTATAAGAGATTGTTGTCAGGTGAGCTTGATACTGGATACCTTGAACCTGCCATAGCGTCTGCTGGCGCTCAACTGGGTAGGTCCTTTACAAGAGATATTGCTCCGGCCATTCGCTCAGGAACGATAAGCACAGGTCAGGATAGGGGATACAGCACCAGAGATGACGTTATCGCTGGCCTAGAAGGGGAGAGGGCGCAGGAGCAGTTAGCCAACTTCGCAGGCTCCCTGTATACCCCAGCCGTCACAACGGCTCTAAGCCAGAGGCTCCCAGCAGCAGAGATGGGGCTGAGGGCACAAGAGGGAAGAATTGGAACCGGCTTCAGGGGTGGGGAGTTAGGTCTCGGAGGCTATCGCACAGCCTTGACGGGAGAACAGATGGCCCAGAGTGGCGCAGGCCTTGCAGGACAGCTCACAGGACAAGCTGCAGGCGTAGAAGCCGATGCTTACAGAACAGCTCTAGCCCAACAGGAGGCTGCCCGGAGTGGCCTCACAGGCATCACAGGGTTAAGGATGGGGTTAGCTGACCAAGTAAGTAAGATAGGCGCTGGTAGACAACAGCAAGCCCAGGCAGAGATCGCCGAGGCTGTCCAACGAGACAGTTGGGCTAAGATGAAGGAACGCCAGGGTCTTGAGAATTACATGAGATTGGTCTCTGGGACCTATGGTGGTCAGTCAACAATCCCAGGTGCAACAGCCTTACAGCAGGCTGGTCAGGGCGCAGAGTTAGCAGTAGCCTTGAAGGCGTTACTAGGATGAGCATCGACACTAAACTTCCGTCCGATTTGGACGAGGAATCCTATAACAGGTATCTTCAGGATATTATTCGCCAACAAGGGATGGATGCTTCCATCACGGCTATTTCAGCATGGAGTCGGCCTAAAAAGTTCGAGTTGGCGAAAGCACCCATTGTAGGAACGCAGTACAAGGGAGGTCCTGTTGGGATGCCCGGACAGTTAAGCCCTCAGTTAGGGTTTCCAGGAACCATTAGACGTAGGTAATACTATGGCCGAAAACAATTTTTTAGAAGACCTTAGAAGGAAAGAAGAGGCTGAAGCCTTATTGATGTCGAGAGGACAGATTTCCTTAGCCAGGCCTAATGTCCAAGACCTCCAAGGGGATGACCCCTTTCAGGCGCAACTGAAGGGACTAAAAAAACTACCCTCCACAATTCCAAGAATCAACGACGAGACCCGTAAGGTCTATAAACAATACAAAGGGTTCCTTGATTTTGCTGGAGCAGCCACTGGCGACTACTCAGGTTCAAAGGCCTTCCAGACAGGCATATCCTCTTCATTAGACCTGGACATGATCCAGGATCTACTAGAGGAACAAAGGGAAAACACATTTGCTAGTCAGTTTAACGACATGCTCCCATTTATAAAGAATCGCGGAGATGTGACGAAATTTGCCTTGGGAGTGAATGCGAACCTGGCGGAAACCGAAAAGGCACAAAATGTCTTTATGAAGTCCAGGCCCGACTTAGCCTATGCAAACCAGGCAGAAGATCTACGGGATGCTGTGCGAACCAAAAATACAAACACCGCTTTAGGCCATGCTGTAAATCTGATTGAGGCGATAGAACTTAACGCAGGAAGGGAGCTAACAGCTGTTGAACAGAGAGAAGCTGTGCAAGATGCGTTGTTTGGATTTGATGACAAGGGAGAACCAAGGCTAAATCTAAAAGACACTAACGTAGTTGGTCTTCTTGAAGGGCTAGATAAGATACTTGATGTGAGTGGTGGTCTTACTGGAACCTCTGGATACATCACCTTCACTAACAGATTTTCTGACGACAAAGCAACTAAAGATTACAAGAGCACCAGAACACTTCTGGAAGAGATAGGTATACGGAAAGATCAATACCGGATAAAGGATGATGAAATCATCATAAACCCAAGGACCCAGTTTCCTGTAAACCAAACAGACCCTGGTACGGCTGGTGCCCTGCAGCAACTACAAGCCAGGGGTGCTTCATGGTATCCATATAGTCCTGCCAGTGGCCAGATAATGCGATTGAGGGATAGAACTACCCTACAACCGATGCTGGAACCCTTCAACAGTAATAACATTGGTCTTATGGAACAGATGAGGCGATATGCAGATACGCATAACGCAGAGATTGTCCCAGACATGACTCCGAAGGATTGGGAAGCAGCAAAATATAACATCCCACTGTCAGAGTTAGGTCACTATACAGCTCAATACAATGCAGCCACTAGAATTAGAGATGCTTCTAAGGAAGGTTTAGCGCTAGTTGACTTGGGTGCTGGTGGCGTTGGAGGTAAGATTAGATATACCCTTCGACATGTCCAGGAATGGGCAGCCGACGTAGCAGGGGTTTCTAAAGAACTAGAAACCATCGAGGAAATTGACAAGGCTGGTAAGGTTACCACCAGACAAGAGACTAATGTAGAAAGGGATCAGAGGATAGCTATTGAGTTACTACGAAATGCCAGAGACCTGGCCGATGAAGTTTTATATGCTGGCGGTGAAGAGCTAAAGAGAAACCCAGATGGGGTTGATGAAAAGGCTAATATGAAACTTGCCCAGAAGTTAGCCGACGACATTGACTATGAGATGAGAAACCTTCCCAAAGACCAGTACGGTGCCCAGATATACCTGAAGTTCCTTGAGGTTAGTTTGAGGGCGCAGGTAGCCAGAATGCACATAGAGAAAGATCGGATGTTGGCAACTTTCTATGTAGCCATGTCCGGTGCTATAAATCTTACAGGTTGGTTACAAACAGATAAAGGAGCCAGAAATGTGTTAGAAGCTGTCCAGAGACAATCCTCTCAGATAGCTAATCAGAAGCTCCAACTCATATCCCCTAAAGAAGCATCGCCTGAGAGACAAGATCCCTATGGGACATTTTATACCGAAGGCCAAGGACAACCCCAATATGAGCAGGGAGCACTAACTAGAGAGCAGGAGTTAATAAAAGAACTCCAGGCCCTAGGAGTTGAAGGCCTATGAGTGAAGAAGCTAGAGTAAAGATACTAGAGCTGATGGTTATTCGTCAGCAGGCTCAGGACTTTGAGGGTGTAGAAAAACTAAAGGCTCTGTTACAGGGTGGTGTAGCTGACCAGGGAGTGGCTGCAGTTGATCAAGGAGTAGCTGACCAAGCCTTACCTGCGGTTGATACAGGAGTAGCTGCTCTGGCACAGCCTGCAGTTGATCAAGGGGTTACTACACAGCAGGCCCCTCCGGTACAACCACAAAAACAATATGATGACGTACCTTCAGTACCTCAGTTCAACACAAATGTATCCCCTGCACAGAACCTGGCAGACCAAACCACTGGGAGCAGCATCTGGAACACTAAGATAGAAACATCGCTCCAAGATGGTAAGAAAAATATGATGCAGGCGTATAAGGGTATGGCGGATAAGGCAGTCCAGGCCCTCTATGGTGGTCGATATGACACGTTAGGTGAGCTTTGGAAGGAAGGCGAAATTTTACCTGGCATGACATCCCCGGAAATGTTCTTTGCCAAGAGATGGAACCCTGTGACTGATAAGTATGAAAATACTTGGCAAGGGCCTACCTCTACAGCAGGCAAAATGTTAAGTGATCCAGGGTTCCTAGAAACAGTAGGGTTGATATTTGCTCCGGCTGTTTACCAAACCATAGCTAACCTCCCTCAGTATAGGGCCTTTCTTGCAGCGCCAGGACCAATGAAGATGATGCTTATCCCAGCCCTGATGACCACACTAGGCGCAATAACAGGTGGCCAGATCAGTAACATGATTAGGAATGGTCCCTGGGCTAAGACAGAGCTGGGTACTCTTGACTTAGGAGAGGGTGGGGTTGGCTCTAAGTTTGCGAACCTAATGTTAGGTGGTGATCCCGAGACACTTCTCGGCCAAACTCGAACAGGGTTGGCCTGGGGTACAGTCCCTCCTGTTCTTATAGGTGGTACTATCAAAGCAGGGCAAGCAGCATTGTCCAAGTTATCTGGTATAAAACCACAAACAGTTGCAACGGCAGAAGCACAAGTGGCAGCAGCAGAAAGATTGAGTGAGCTGTCGCCTCAGAATGTTAAGGCCTTTAGTGAATGGAAGACGATGAAAGACCAGCCCTGGAACATACCCCTTCCTTTCTTAGAGAAAATACCTGGGTTGGGCAGAACCCCGGTTGAAAAGACACTTGGGGTTGCAGCACCCTCGATAAACCTCCCAGGGTCATTAAGAGCTGCAATGCCAGAAACTGTCCCACTAACTAAGGGACGAGTACCGATGCCGGAGAGTATTCGAGGCCCAACCCGTGTAGAGATGGACCCAACCAACAGGCTCTTGGCAGGACAAATAGGTACTGAACTCTATTCGATTGCCCAAAACCCCATAGTTTCAGCCATCCAAGCTGCTGCTGCTTTACCATTCATTGGTAAGTACATAAAAAGTTCAGCTTCATATAACAGCATGGTAGCTTTGGTTAACATGGAGCGAAAGCTAGATCAACTATGGAAGGGAGCAATCGGAAGGGAAGAAGCATCTACGTTAGCTGTGCAGGGTGCAAAGAACTGGGGGCTAAAGAGAGTTAGACAAGAAGACAGGCTTTGGAGCATCTATGAGAAAGAAGCTGCCGAAGTCACTATACCGGGTCAGTTGAAGGGAAATATTATTCCAACTGGTGACATACAGAAAGTTACCGCAGAGTTACGGCAAACGGCTAGAACCACCCCAGAGATAATAGGAAAGGGTGGGGCAGAGCCAATGGTATATGATGCAGCTTCAGTTAAACGAATAGAGCAGTGGGCTAAGGATTGGGAAGGGGTGGGTCCATACACTTCTGCAGAAAGATTGAAGAACCTGCAACGTCAGGTAAATGAAACCCTTTCAACAGCCGGAGAGAACAGTGTTGGCAGATACTACGCTCTGCAATACAACAATGCACTCAAGGACGCAGTGAGAGTTGGCCTTGTTGAGGAGGCTAAAGCACTTGGAGATCCTAAGCTACTGAGAGTAGCTTACATGTATAGGGCTGCCAATAAGGTTGGGGAGCTAAATAGAACAGCCTTTAATACCACGGCAGCTCAACAGTTCACAAAGATCGACGCGGACTTCTTCAAAGAGAAGACACTAACTGACAGGTGGGTCAACCAGGGAAGTAAGGAAGCATCTGAACTGCTGGACTTCGCCTTCAAAAGCAACAACACCCAATACCTTAAAACCATGAGGGAGATGATGGGTAAGGATGGGTATAACGCAGCAGTACGTGTTCGTATCAGTGAGGCGTTTAATGCCTCCCTGGAGAAGGCTACGCCAAAATCCCAACTAATGCAGCAGTTTCAATCTATGGTGTCGCCTGGCGCTAACCCACAGAAGTTGAACTTGGGCACCTTTCAGAAAGAGTTGGGGTTGGCAGGAGAGGCATTCCCTGTGGAGGGTAGAAAAGCGATTACTGAAATGCTCAGGCTTACAGGAACAGGGATAACACCACAGGTACTAGATGACTTAGCCCTTGTGTTATCACGTTATACAGTTAACTTTGATTTAGCTACAATGGCTGCTCGACGTATTCCAATTGGTGGAGTTAAAGGGTTTATCTCAGCACTAACCGCTGGCTTGTCAAAAGGCGGTGCAGGTGCAGGAGTAGGAGGTTTGGTGGGGGGAGCTGGTGGCGCCCTCTCTGCGGTAGCCGGTTTAGTGCTACTCAACCAGATAGGTAGATTAGCTACCAGCGATAAGGTAGTGCGATCCTTAATAAAGTACGTTAAAAACAACGAGAAACTAAGTGCCAGTGCTCGGTCAACTCGGCACCGAAAGAGAATAGAAAGGGCTGGTTTTTTGAAGCTGCTGGGTGAAATGGGCGTTGACCGAGAAGATTCTGAAGGACTCTATAACGCTGTTGTTGGGGAAATTCCAGATGTAAAGTATTACGCCAAGTACCCTGGTGAAGTCCTGGGTAAGGGGGCTGAAATGCTACAAAGCGTATTGCCAGGCCAATGAGAAAACTACTAATGGTTCTCCTCCTGGCTATCCCATTAGCTGGGTCAGCAAGGATGTTCCCCACAGACATTCCACTCAAATCCGTCTGCTTTGATAACATTGAGGAATCACTCCAATACCATCAAGAAATCTTAGGTGAATACCCTATCGGTAAGGGATGGGTTATCAATCCAAAAGTCCCATCATTTGCGGTCATTATGTATAACCCCACAAAACCTTCGTGGACACTCTTAGTTTTTCACCAACCAACTGAAAGTGAGGCAAGAGTTTGCGCTATTCTTGGTGGATCAGAGTGGGAAGAACTAACACCCGGAGATGATGAGATAGAGATATGAGCAACGGAAACCAACTCGGTAAGAGCCTATCAGTAGGCCACATAGTAGCCACTGTAGGTTTGATTATCGGTGGTTTCACGTTCATCTACGATCTAAGGGAGAGCGTAGCCATACAGTCCTTTCAATTAGAGAACGTTGAAGACAGGCTGGAGAGGGTTGTTGCTAGGACAGATGATCAATTCGGGGAGATCATGGATCACCTAATCAGACTTGAGGAAAAGTTAGATGCAATGGTTTTACCCAACCCAACATATCAAAAGGCACGTTGAGTGGAAGAGGCTGGCCCTTAAAGCCTACCTGTGCTGGTCTATCTGTGTCGATATTGCTGCGCTAACTGGAGTGCTTTGGTACATCTTCAGATGAGATGCACTCACCTAAAAATAGTCCAGGAGTCCTATGGAAACCATCTACGTTTTGCTCTACAACTTAGTTTTGATTTACTCGTTCTCTCTGTTATTTCTGTAGTACATGGTTTGTTCCCCTGGATCTTAACGGGCACCGTTTCCAATAAGATAAGAGAGCTTAATTCCGAGCTTAAAGAGAGATGGTTAAACCCTAAATGAGCGATGCAATAGATGTAAGCGACAAGACTAAATTCGCAATGCCTATCCGCAATCTGATCTCACTGATTGCTTCTGTTGGGGTAGGGGTCTGGGCTTACTTCGGGATTATTGAAAGACTGAATACCATTGAGACAAATTACATTCTTATGCAGAATGATGTTTCAGAGAACACAATTTTTTCGAGAGAGTGGCCTCGGGGTAACCTCGGGAGTCTGCCTGCGGACAGTGAACAGTTCATGTTAATTGAACACTTATCGGGGGAGTTCGACAAACTCCTCCAGAACATTGAAACAGGTAAAGCCCCCTTCGATCAACAACAAGCACTCACATTAGACTTCTATAAACAGAGAATCGAAACTCTTGAGGGGAAGGTGGAAATACTAAAAGATACAGTAGCAGAGCTAAAGGCACACAATGGGGAATAACAATGACTATTAAAATAATGTTCGTCCTTATGCTATTCCTTAATGGTAACGTCATTGAGTTCATGGGTCACTACGAGAAGGATGGTGAGTGGGTAGAGATGGGTGTTCCAGGGTGTCTTGCTATGAAGAGAACCCTATCAAGGAATGGCTGGAAGGATAATGCAGACACAGACACAAGGTACGCTTGTGAGAAACATGAGGTTGCAGTCGAAGATAACTGGGAGGGAAGAGAGGTGGTGAGGAAGATACTTGACTAATGGTAATAACAGAAGCAGCACAGAACAAAGTAGATCAGGTCATAAATGGCGAAGGATTCTTAGGGATATACCTGGAAGGTGGAGGTTGTTCAGGCTACAGAATAAAGCTATCACCCACTGGCGACATACCAACGGATGCTACGATGATCTCAAATACTATTTACTCTGATGCCCATTCCCTTGACCTTCTTGGAGATGCAGTCATGGATTGGAACGACGATCCATTCGCCCCATCATTCCACTTCACCCCACCTACGGGAGCATCTTCCTGTGGTTGCGGTTCATCATTCACAATTTAATGGAGACAACATGGACATAATCAAAAAACTTTGGGCAGAAATTAGGGAGAAACCTCTATGGGCCGTAGTAATACTTATCGTAGTTATGTACGTACTTGCCTGATACTGGTCTGTTTGCTGAGTATCGCAGGATGCAGCAGTCTCAAGAAGAGCCTTATAACGGGAGCAGCGACGAGCGCCATTGTTGGTGTGACGAGTGTCTTGCCGGGGGGTGTGATTGTACCGACAATCGCCGGGGGTCTGACGGCTGCCACTGCCTCTGCTCTAACTGCAGGGGACCAGACGAAAGGTGAGCCAATTTCAGTCACCGCTGATACTGTGGTCAACAAGGCCCCAGATAACTTCTTTACCTTACTTGGTAAACTGGTAGGTATGGGAGGATGGCTGCTGGGATTAGTGGTGTTGCTACCAATGATCTTGGGGTGGATAATCCCTGGACCTCTGAAGATGCACAAGAGAAAGAAAAAAGGCTCGTAGAAATAACCTGGAAGGACATCATCCAATGCTCTGGATGGGAAAAGGTAGGCGATGTTAACGCCCCAAAATTTATTTCTGTGGGGTGGTTGATCTCTCGGGACGCAGAACAAATAAAAATAGCCTCAACCCTGGACTACGACGATGCTTTCGACGATGCCAAGGACGAGGCTAAACCCGTACCTTATGGTATTACTGCTTTCCCTGCCGGGTGTGTCTCAGGTATAAAGTTTCTTCAGCTCGTCGATACCACGTAGCCTGGACACTGGAACACCAAAACAAGGAGGCCTCTCTGGCCTACCAAAATCTGTTTTGAATTCCTCCTGGACACACTCCACACCTGATAACCATCCTTGTATGATGTAAGTGGGTTCACCACCCTTCCTCCACAGGTCCACTACCAACACGTAGTTCCTGTCTTCTATTGGGTCCTCGGGCCTGACCAACAAATGCCTCTGTACATCTTTGACAGAGCGCACCTCAATATCCTCACCGATGTCTGCCTTCTCATGGAAGGTATCGACACTACCATCCCAAAACATATCTAACGCCTTGGCTACAGCACACTCTGCTGCAGCTCCCTTGATATTCATATCAAACAAACCACCCTCATCCCTTCCCAGGCCATGCTTAAAGGCGTTGTGACCAGCCCTCATACTACTAAAGGACCTGGCCATCCCCACCCTGGCAGCCATCTCTGCCTCATACCATGTTAACTGGATCTTCATCAGGCGATGATGTCTTCTGGCTCCCCTTTGGTTGGGAACTCCACTACGGTAGCGCCCTCTACTGATCTAAGAACACTGTTGATCTCAGGGTTGTAGAAATCCCTGACAGTTTCCCACATGGCATGTTCATTTACATGCCCTGACTCATTGGAGGCCTTCTTTAGTGCTTCATCAACAGTTCCCAGGTGATCGCCCTTTTGAGCAAGGATGTTAGCAATTGTGATTGCGGAAGAAGTATGGAAAAGTAACATCCCTATAAGGGTGTCAACGTCCATTTCTGTTTTCAAGTTTTATTACCCTCCTATAGCCTGCCAGGAACCCAAGAAAACCTCTAAGGTTATCATCCAGCTCAGTTGATTTGGCTGCCTCAAACTCACCCGAGAGTTTGTCCAGGCGCAGCACGTAAGAGCACTCCACATCCCTCCCATACATGTCAGCTACGCAGGAAGCGTAAGCAGCGCACTGCAGGTGATGAGAAGAGTAGATGGCTTTAGAAGTCTTGAAGTCGATCACACAGAACTCGTCATCAACCTCAGCCACTGCGTCTACTGTCCCGGCATACTGATGTTCCCGGTTGTAGACCTTCTGCTCCGCAGCGAACCAGTTGACATCATGTTCCTTGACCCAGTTCCTGAAGGCGTTGACAGAGTTAACAGCGTTTTCATGGGGTGGCATCGAGGGAACCTCTTTCCTTATCCCCAGCTTCCACTCAATGGCGTTCTGGCAATAGCCGTGCGCTTGATGACCTATCTGTAGAGCCTCCCTGTTGGAGGCCCTGTGGGCGTTCCTGATCCCTTTAGCCATGTCATCAGGGGACAGCTCATCTTCTTGGTGTTCCAGGAACCACCGTGCCCCCATGCTGGCTGCCCAGGGGACGAGGGCCGGTTTAGCTATGTTATCTAAAACCGTGGTGGTCGCTGGAACATACTTACCATCAACACTGTATGAGTGTTTCTTTTCCAAGAACTCCAGATCGACAGTAGTGCCGTCATGGTATTCAATGGTGTGGACAGTCAAAACGGTAGGTCATCCGCCTCGTTATTACGATCCCCGTTATCCTGGGGGAGGGAGAACGTCACCTTCAGGTACTTCTTCCCACTCTTACTGGTGTTGGACCAGCCAGCGATACGATACTCAGTACCCCCGACGAGACCCTTCCCGGTCATGTCTGGGTGACGATCACTCTTCTTGTTCTCTTCCTTGAAGAGGGCGCCTTCGTTGTCCTTCTGCTGAAATGCTGTCATTTTAGATTCCTCTAGTTGACGTTGAGTAAGCTCTTGCTGATGCGCCCAAGCCTGGGCGTTATCTTCATCCTGCATAATTTGTTCAGGGGTCATTATATAGTACCGGCTCTTAGGTTTGCTTGAAAAGTTTGACCTACCCTGACCTTTAATGTCGCTGCTTCCATTAGCCATCTTATCTCTTCGTCCTCCTTTACTGCAATCTTGTACGCATCCAGCAGTTCAATGTACTCATGGTGGGCATAAGCCCATGCCTCTGAGGCTGCCACTGTTTTCCCTGGACCAGCCCTCCCAAATAGGATGGCTATTTTCGCTTTCTTAAATGACTCCAAATGGAGGCGGTCAGATCTAGCCTGCGCTGCCTTGGTTGCGTTGTCCCGGATGAAGTCTGCAGCCCTCTCTATCTCTTCTTGTGAAATCATTACAGTGAGTTGGTGATTGCTTCTTTGAGAGCATCCCGGTCCACCCCTAACACCCCCTGACTGACAGCCCTATCCAATGTCTGTAGTATAAAGTACATCTGGTGGTCAATCAAATGGGTGGTGTCGTGCATTTCCCGGTGGTGATCAGGGCACAGAGGCATCGTGAATATGTCACTGGCCTTGTACCCCATTCCCCCACAGTAGGGAGACATCCTCCCCTTTAAGTGATGGGCCACCACGTTCTCTTCGGATCTACAGTCAGAACAAGGGAGCGTCTGAACGAACTTCAGATACTCCTTGCTTTCCCAGCGCTTGCGCTTACTCAAATCCATGTTTAGTTACAGATGCTGTGTGTGCTGCCCCGTATTCCCCAACTGTAAGTCTGGTTGCATAGGAACAGCCTGCTAACATCCCGATTACTAACAACATAGTTAAAGTCTTCATATATTACACACTCCTGATAAGCATTGTTCCTCACTGTTGTCCTCAAAGATAACACCTCTCTTCTGGACGGCTTCAGTATACGGAACGGTGGCTATTGGTTGCCCTCCCCTGGAACCATCCGGGTAACAGGTCAACCCCCTTAGACCATGAGCGTACTTGGCTACAATCTTGGCAAACTTGTCCACACTGCCTTCGTTGTTCAGCTCTGTCCCCCAACCTGGAAGGTTAAGGGTGCTGGAGATCGCATGGTCCACATACTTCTGTACGTCATACTGGAATTTAATCCGGCGCTCTGGATCTCCAGCTAAATCGTGAGCGGTCTCTATTTTTTCGGGGGAAATTCCATCTTGAATCAGGGACTCAGCAGTGCCGTCTATGCAGATCTGATACTTCCACTTAGTCCCGTCAGTTAAGTACCTCCTTCTATAGCCCACCGCGTAAATGGGTTCTATTCCGCTGGTGGTCCCTGCGACGATTGAGATACTCCCTGTCGGAGCGATTGCTCTGTACCCTTTAGGCCTGGACACAAAGAACCGATCACAGTGTTCATTGGCTGCATGTTCTGACTCATCACGATAGACCTTGAGCCACTGCTTCAGCTCATCACACATACCATAGGTATGTCCCCTCTTCAGGAGCCACTCATGCAGCCCCATGAGACCTAGCCCGAGTCTCCTATTTTTCTCCCGGACCAACTTAACTTTTTCGTAGGGGAGGGTTCCTCGAAGCGTCCCACACACCAGAAATTTTGAAGACACCTGGACCACTTCCTTAAACTCTTCAATCGTTTCGATGTTCGCCATGTTGATCGAAGCCAGGTTACATACATCAGAATCATTTTCTGAGCAAATTTCTGTGCAGGCGTTACGGAGAGTTTCATTTTCCTTTTCCCCAAAGTTAAAGCTGAACCCAGGTTCACCAGTCATCAGTGCTTGTCTGCAGTTCTGCATGAATACATCCGGGAGCTGTTTTGTTTCCAGTTCTTTCAGGAAAGCGTCGTCATAGTTTAAGCTGATGTTCATCATGTCTAAGGGAGCAGGGTAGTTGAAGTCTTGCTCCTTGGCCTCAGCTATAGTCATCCCATTGTTCCCAATAAACATCATGTGCCAGTTCTTCAGTGTCAGAAATTGTTTGGCGTCTTCGTGCTGCCAGTTGAGACTCCCATACATAGCGGATCGTCTTGACCCACCCTGCATTACGTTCCTTCCCACCTCGTTTATAGTGTACAGAAGTGGAATCGGGCCACTGGCAACACCGCCCGTTCGCCGTAGCTGACGTCCACTGGGACGGGCAGCGCTTACATCTACTCCAATGCCACCGCCGGTCATAAGGCAGCTCATTGCTCTCTGGGTAACGCTGGACCATTCTTCTCTTGTATCCTCCTCTAACCTCAGCAGGTAACAGTTGTTTATAAACAACGCAGTCGGATCTCTCCCTGCGTAGTACACGTAGCGTCCACCAGGGATCATCTTAAATTCGGTCATCACCCGAGCCAGGTGATCCTGGTCGCTCTTGGCCATGATGTGGTGGGTGGTCCCGTTCCGGTTGCCACAGATGTCATTGACTATGGTGTTGACCCGGTCAGGCCATTGCTCAAATTGGTTGGAGGCGTACTTCTGTCTGAAGACTGTTTCGCCGAGGGTAGTTCTAAATGTCATTTATGGTGCTCCCGTTGAGGGTTGGAGGGCCTATAAGAAGACACGGGAGCCACATCCTCTTTGGGTTTTCTGTGATTACTGCAGGCTGGGTAAAATGAATCATGCAACCTTACACAACCTTTCACCTTACATTGAATAAACTTGTAAGGAACTTTCATAAAATTAACGCATCTTTTTCAGGAACATAGTCCTCGTTTAGTGCCATCGCCAGGAGTTCTGTCAGCGTTTCCAGCTTAACAATGGCGAACGCCTGTGAGGTTCCCCGTTCCCCTACGACTACTGTAGGTAACAAATTCTCACCCGTTGAACCTTGTACAGCCTGGTTCCATGCGTCCTTAAACAGCCAGTTAGGTAATGATTTCCTGTGCTTACATTCTATCCCCAGGTAAGGGTGCTTGATGTCGAGCTGTTGCCTGCCATTGATGGGGATTCTCTCACCCCCTGTTACCTTGGCGACTCTGCGCTCAAAGTTCTTCCAGGCGTTATCGTTCAAGAATTATGTACCCAGCTATCATCATCCATACTTATTTTACGGGGTTTCTGATGCTCTTCCACTAAGTTTAATGAAGCAAGATCAAGAAACAAATCAAAGTCTTGTTCAGCCATGTCCCAGTGCCGTGCTTTTGAAATGCTTAGGTACGCATCAGCATCCTCTGCGTTGGTTGGATAGTAACGGCCCAATAGTAATACGTTATCCACCCGGTCTGCAAGTTCGCCTGCTCCTCGGATAGAAAATCTATCAAGGCGATCTCTAATGCTCCCGGACTTACGTGCATGGCACACAAGGATACAATGTATGTCTAATTCTCTACATGCGTCTGCAATGTCGCACACCACTTTCTTCTGCCCGGTGTAGTCATCGTTAGCAATGCCGGAAATGGTCATAAGAGAGTCGATCAGTATGAACTTAGTACCGTAATGATCTAAAGAGTAGCGAATGGAAGCCATCAGGGTGGTGAGGTCTACACTCCCCATCTTATCGAAGAAGAACAGCCTCTCTTTACTCCAGAACCCAAACCCTATGACAAAATCCTGTGTGGGGTGGAGTTGAAGGGAAGTCTGCCTCACCATTCGACTGAGCTGTGCTACTGGACTCATCTCTAAGGAGACCGACAAACACCTCTCTCCCTGTTCCATTGCGTTCAGTAAGATCTGACCAGCCACCAGGGATTTACCTGCAGAGTTGATACCAGCCAGGATAGTACACTCCCCGTGTCTTAGTCTGAATTTATCCGGGGGACCCCAAGGGAGTTCTACACCTTGGATTTCTTCAGTGTAGACCGTCCTGTCGATGACATCTTTAGTGTACTCGTTGGCAGGTCTGATCGACCTTTCATTCTCGATTTCGAGATAGGGTTGGAGAATGTCCTGTGTGAGTTCCATAGCGCCTCCGTTACCATCCAATAGTCTGAGTCTTCCAAAAGCCCAGGCTTCCCCCACTTTGCTCTCCAGCCCGGGGACCTAAACCACTGATCATAGTATGGTTTTTTATTGGGATCTGCGGAAGCGCCCATGTACTTCCAGGACACTGTCTGATAACCCAACCCACCTGAATGCAGATAAGGTGCTGGCCCAGCCAGGGAAACCTCCCTGTGTGGATTATAGTCTTGTCGCTCGGGAACCTCAACCCTCTGTAAGCTCTGATAGATCATCATGGCTTCTTCCAGCGCCCTTTGTTTCTGACGCGGAGTGGCTGTGGTCTTTTGAATCTGCTCTATTTTACGGAGTGCCCTGTTCCTGATGTTGTCGATAGGAACGGAGCCTTGCTTGCTCAACCTAACCTGGACCTCCTTTCGGAGGCTTCTCATTGATTTTATATGTCGATGTAGTCTATAGTTCATAAAGGGTCTTGCAGTGGCTTATAGCCCTAGTTCATGTGAACGCCAGTAGACCCCCTGTAAGTAAAATAACCTAGTGCATTGATAAGTATATATTTTATAGGAAATTAGGTCAACAGAACAAAATTAACCTGTATTCCCTTTAGTATCAATAAGATAGGGGTTATTACTTACTCTTATAGAAGGAACGGCTACTTGACCGTACAAATACGCAGGGTAAAGGTCCTGCCATCAAGTATAAAGCTGACGTACATAGTTGGGGACACCAAGACGGTCCCTCTTGAAACGCCGTAGAGTGCCATGTAACGGGCAGGCCTGGGCGGAGCCTCCATATACCGGGAATCCGTGGGCGATAATGCGACTGTGTACTACCAAGTAGTTCGTTTAGATGTAGTGTTCCGGGCACCTACGTCTTATTGACACTTATCTCTATTGTGTTGTAAAAATACAACAGTGGACAAAGAAACAACAAAACAAAACCGAGCTGTCACTCGACACAGAAACCTAGTAGCAAAGAACTCCAGATATAAACCAAAGAGGTTGAAGCTGAAGACCGCTTACAAAAGAAAAAAATACAATTTTTCTGAGGACTTTCCATCGTGACAGAGCATTTATGGGATTTTTCTATCGTGACGGTGGCTTTCCGGGATTTTTGATGCCGTGCGCCAGCCCAGAGATACCCCACAAAAAATAAGCCTATAAAAAGTAAGCATATAATTCCTGGGGTAGTATCATATCGACCTCGTTAGATCCCCGGCCAAGATCCAGACCCAAGATCCGGCGACCAGGCGCCAGGGTTACCAGAATAACCGCTCCAGATGCCCCAGGTGAGCCGTTACGGGGTCGAGTAGGGGTTACTGCCTGGGTCCAGATACCGGCCAGCCACGGGCCAGAGAATCGCTCGGGTCCCAGGACCCCAGGCCACAAGCCAAAAAAATGGGCCCCGAGGATGGGGCCCTAATAAGGAGGAAGATAGCCAGGTATTTGCGCCCCTGGCTAGGCGCTAGTCTTTATTGCCGGTGATCCACTCCAGGATTTCGACCAGGACCCAGATTAACCCGAAGACCAGGCCGGACACAATAACCACAATCCAGAGTAGCCATCCGATCAGGTTAAGCTGCAAGGCTCATGGCCTGGTCCCAGGCCCGAGTCTTAATGCTGCGCCCAGAATCAAACGACCCACCGTACAGGATCGAAGACCACTTGCCGTCGGTCGTAGTACGGCGACCGTAGCGCTGCTGTGGGTCCGGTGAGTCAACCCAGTTACACACAGCCGAGAATGCCCCGTAGGCGTTCTGACGGCGAACGTCCAGGTCCTGCCCTGGGGAATCCAGGTAGCAGTGTTCCAACTCGGACAGTTCGCGTTCCAGTTTTTCCCGGCGTTTCTCGTCGAACGAAATAACGTCGGCACCATGGCCCACTAGCGCAACCTGGAAAAAGTTTTCTCGGTCACCTGGTGAGCGCAACGGGGTCCTGGACATCCGTTCTAAGTCCTTCTGGACCGCGTCCAGATCCACCAGGCCGATCTGATCGACTAGCCTGGTTACCGCTTCACTGTCGAGCGCCTTGTAATGTGGGAGACTGATAGAACTGCCAGCGTCCCGATTAAAGTCTGCCTCGAAAGTATTGTTACAGACCACCTGGACCCCGGACAATTTCACCTTATCGGCAGCCTTGTAAACCGACATAAGGTAGTTCAGGTAAAAGTTACTCGGGTCCTGGCCGAACACCTCGACCTGTTTGTCAAACTTCGCAGCGCCGAACACACAACCACCACGGCGCAAAGAACCGGCGGTAGTAATGTGGGCATGGCCCTGGACCTTTTCGGAGACTTCCTGGAAGAACTGGATCAGGTCTGCAGGCTGGTGCCCCTGGGCGGTCCAGTGAGACCCGACGCCGGTCAATTGAACATCTGCCTGGCCCAGTTCGCGTTTGATCACGGTGCGGTTGTACTCGGCCTCAACCATGCGAAAGTCCCCGGCGCTATTTTGGACCATCACCATATCGTCAGCGACGATGTACTTAAAGTTTAGACCGGCCTCTTCCAGGGTTAACGGAATGTCCCAAGGGTCTGTGATTTCCTGGCCAAGACCATGCCAGGGGTGAACGCCTTTCTGGTAGACCATACGTGCTCTACCGTCGGCGAATGTGTCTAACTCGTGTGCCATTATTTGGCCCTCGTTTCAGGTTGCCCACCTGTAGGGAATGCCTCAAAAGGAAACATTGTCGAGCGCCCCTCCCGGACGCTCTGCAATATCACCTTACGATTTCACCCGTATTGATACGTACCGCTGGACTAGCGTCAGTACAGCGACCGACCACCACCTGGTAGTTAGGCTGCTCGGCATAGTGCTGGGCAACGGCTTTCCAGTTAACGCGGTTCGGCACGTAGACGTCCAGGTCAACAACATAATCGCGACCCTTGAAACGGAACTCAATTTCAGATCCAGGCTCGGCCTGGGCATGATGCTCCAGGACATTGGCCCGGTGCTTTTCGAGAATAGACTTCCGCAGCAGGTCCAGGGCGGTCCCGATAAGCCCCCGGACCTCCACCAACCCGGCATACCGGTCCGCAATAGGCGAACCTGTAGAGGCCTTCAGGATAGCGCTGTGGCAACGCTTCCAGAGGTGGTCAATTGATACCTGGTCGTTATGGTCCAGGCGCCCAGTCTCTTCGATAATCATTTGCCGTTTGTACCCCCATAGTTGAATGTTTCACCGTTGGCCCGAGTACCGGCTATCTCCGACTCGGTTATCTCGTCACAGGTGTTGTCGTGGTGTACCTGGACCAGATGCCCGTGCAGGTTATCCAGTTCGTGCATACCACCGTTTAGCTGCTCTAGTTCGTCGCGGTACTTGGTGCGACGCTTCCAGGAGTCGGTCTGCTTTATCAGGCGCCCCAGTTCATTCTGCCGGTCCCGAATACAATCTTTACGTTCCAGGATCGAAGCAGTCAGGCAGGTAGCTGCTCGGTTGTCGAGCCAGGTCCAGTCTATTGCTTGATACGTTAGATACATAGTGTTGCCCTCATGGGTTACCGAATCAGGATTGATCCGACACTGGGCACTGTCACTGCCCAGTAGCAGACCACCTACGACTGGACCACCACCAAAATTAAATAAATCCAGCAGATACACTGGATCAAATTAAGTGCCACTAAACCATAGATAAGGTCCTTCATATAAGCCCTCCCAGCTTGGCCACAATCCGTAACGACTGTGGACCGTTCTCGAAGTGAGGCCGTAGGCGCTTCAGTGTCGCCCTGGCCGAAGACTGCAGCCCTATGATTCCAGGGCCACAGGATGAACGCATAGAGGCCACTATGGCCGGGTCCGAATAATAGTCAGCATCCGAATACCATTCGATCAGCTCGTTCTCATTACAAACAAACGTCCACAGTTTATCGGTGCTCTTGATCAGCTCACCACTGGGCAGCTCCCGGTCTACGTGGTCACTAGCAAACGTAGCCGGTACATCGATTACATACGCGGTTGTCATGTTTCCCCCCGGTCGATAATTAAGCCCGTCACTGTGGGCAGTATCGCCTGGGCAGCGTCCTGGGCCTTGTACTCCAGGTGTCGAAGGTAGGCGTCCCAGCCGTCGCTACGGGCGGACCACAAACAACACCCGTCATCGGACCAGTGAAAGTCGTTAGGTCCATGGAACTCAACATGGTTACCGTTGTAGCCTGGGGACTTCCAGACCCAGGCCTTCTTAATCTCATCCTGGGATACGACGGCTCTAACAGCCTTCATCGTTTCACCCAGGCGCAGTCTACAGAATGATGTGCAATACATTAGGCCTCCAATTAACAGTTGATACTGGTATGCAGCCTACGGGTGCAGGCTGCATCACCGCTAGCAACGGTTAGTACGTAATGGTCTCGATCCACTCGGCGCCGATAACAGCAGGCGCATATTTGACTACATCGTAGTCCTGCTCGACCGGACCAGGCACCCGGTAAACCTTGCACACGATTTCGTCAGTGCGTTTACCAGTCTTGCTGAGTTTCCCGTAACACTTGATGTCACGGCGTTTAACAGTTTCCAGGACCGACAACAAATCAGACCCGGCCTGGAAGTGTAGAAACGATGAAGCAAAGTAGTGATGCTCCACTGGATCACACGACACAAAAACATCCTTGTAACTTGAACCAGGTGAATAGTCCCTGGTGTAGCGCTCTACCGGATAGTCCGGTGCGCCATGCTGCTGCAGGCCACAGTCTTCACACTCGACCATTCCAAAGTGATCGTGGAACTCATTTACCATCGTCCACTGTTTGAACTCACCGGTTAGATGGCAGCTTACTGCGCCATCGTGCAGGTTAGGGTGGTTCTCGTACTGCATAGCGCAGTCTTGGCAGTGTCCAGTGCCTTCTGGGCTGTACCAGAATATGTTTGCTGTTCTCATCTTAGGCCCTCCAGGGTCTTGTGATCCGGTCTCCCGGTCGCTGCTTTATACAGCGACCACCTATTCTGCGCCTGTCAAGGTCGAAATGCAACAACTATCGGAGTCTATTTGATAGCCTCCAGGGTCCGAGAATTGGCGCTATAGATGGGGATCAGCCCCACCCACACGGCTTGTCTGAGGGTCTCAGTCGAGGGTCTGCCGGTTCCGAACCAGGCCCTGGGGCGCATTCTAAGCCCCGTCAGGCTCTTCTGGCACCTACCCGGTGCCTGCAGGCCTGTCCTGGTCCCCTGGTCCTCCCTGGGGCGCACAGGCCCCCTCCTGGCGGTGCCCGTGCCCGGACCCCCCCGGCACCCCCCGAGCCGAGAGGCCTGGGCTAGAGGTTCATCCCACACAGCGGAGGGTTATTTTCTCAACCATAAGGTGTTACTAATATAGGAGGTGTAATGAGGAGCATGTTACTGGCGAACAGCCACATCAGAGCAATGGACCGTTTCTTCGAGAGCGCTGTAAATAGAAACCTTAGTCCTTTTGCGGTAATGGACAAAGTATTGGACAGTATTACGACCCCAATACCCCCAGAGGACGGGACAGAATTCACCGTCTATAAGATGGTCCCCCAGAAATACAAGGTGGTTTATCAGAAGGACGGATCGGTTCACTACAACGTGATAGAGGAGAAAGATGAAGAACTACAACTTCAAAAAGAACAATGACCCGAACACGGTCAAGAAAGATGCCATGCTCGGTAAGAAATTACCGGATGACTTCAACCTGAATGTGGGTGCTCCGGCAATCGGTGCCATCGGTACTGATGAGAAGGCGGTAAGGAAAGCTGCTGCTGCGGCTGCTGCTAAAGCCTTTGGATGAAGACTGAAAAACAGGAGGCCTTTATAGAAGCCTTTTGCCTGACGGGCAATGCCTCTAAGGCAGCCCAGATGGCTGGCTACTCTGAGAAGGTCGCCAAGCAGAGAGGCTACAAGCTCAAGAAACAGTTTGAGTTTGAGATCCAGGAACAAACCAAACAGATGATCCAGAACGCAGTCCCTGGAGCTTTATCCCAATTAACCTCTTTAGTTGATAATGCTCAAAGTGAGTCAGTCAGGTTAGGGGCTATCAAGGATATTTTAGACAGGGCTGGATACAGACCCGTTGAGAAGACCGAACAGCAGATCTCTCACGTGGAGTCAGCATCTACGGATGAGCTGAAGAGGGAGCTTGAGGCTTTGGTAGGAACTTCTGAGGAGATACCTGAGCTGATCAACTGATGAACCATGGAGACTTGCAGCAGGCAGTTGATATTGCCCGTGAGCTGAGACAAAGGGAAAGGTACAACAGGATAGATTTATATGATCCTTACCCCTACCAGGAAGCCTTCCACAAAACAGGAAGTGAATCCAATCAAAGATTGTTGATGGCTGCTAACCGCATAGGAAAATCCTACTGTGGTGCTGCGGAATTATCCTATCACTTAACCGGACTTTATCCTTCGTGGTGGTCCGGGAGAAGATACCGCCAACCCATCATAGCCTGGGCTGGTGGAGTCTCTAATGAAACGACAAGAGACATAGTTCAATTTGAGTTACTTGGAAGCCCTGACGACCCGGACGCCTTTGGCTCGGGTGCGATTCCGAAAAATCTAATAATAAAGACGGAAAGAAAACCAGGGATACCGAACGCGAAGAGCGTTGCCCTAATTAAGCACGTGTCGGGCGGTAACTCTTCTTTATTTTTTAAGGCCTATGAGATGGGCCAGGAGAAGTGGCAGGGGAGATCAGTCGATTGTATATGGCTGGACGAGGAACCCCCTAGAGATATTTATAGTCAAGCTGTCACTAGAACTTTAGACCGTAAGGGAATGGTTTACATGACCTTCACCCCTGAGAACGGCATGACCGAGACCGTAGCGTCCTTTGTCAACAGCCTCAAGCCAGGGCAGTCCCTTAACAACGCAACCTGGGACGATGCCACTGAAGAGGTCAGGAGCGTCTTACACAATGACAGAGGACACCTAAATGAAGCCGTAATGGAACAGATCATGGCCACCTATGCCCCTCACGAAAGAGAGATGAGGCGGTATGGGCGACCCTCAATTGGTTCAGGATTGGTCTTCCCAGTTTCAGAAGAGAAACTCGTAGTCGATCCTCTCACTTTAGAGAAGCACTGGCCACGTATCTGCGGAATAGACTTCGGTTATGACCATCCCACGGCAGTTGTGTGGATGGCCTGGGATAGGGATGAAGATGTTATCTATGTGTATGACTGTTATCGGCAGGCTAAGGCCCCACCAGCAGTCCATGCCACGGCGATAAAGACCAGACCGGCCTTTGTGCCCATTATCTGGCCCCATGACGGTTACAGGAAGGATTCCATGGGGAATCCAGGGTTGGCAGAGCAATACAGAAGTCTTGGCTGTAACTTACTCCCATTCCACTTTGAAAACCCCCCAGCTCTAGGGGAGAAGAAAGGGGGTAATTCTATAGAGGTAGGGATCATGGACCTCCTTCAAAGAATGGAGGACGGGAAATTCAAGGTGTTCTCAACATTATCGGAGTGGTGGATGGAATTCAGGATGTACCACAGAAAGGAGGGGAAAATCGTTCCCCTACATGATGACTTGATGTCTGCGACCCGATACGCAGGGATGTCCCTTAGATTTGCAGTCTCAGGAGAAGACCCTACCTGGAACAATGACATCGAATACAAGAACTACGGGATAGTCTGATGGCTGTTGTAGACGGGGTTCCTTTTCAAAACCTGTCGATGCGTCCTTCTCGGACATGGTGGCAAAGGAGTACAGATCCTTTATTAAATGTTCCTTCCGCTGCAGAGAGGCACCGCAAGGAAGGCGCAGAGGCCTTCTTTGCTGGGTTACGACCTAAAGAGCTACCAGAGGGTGCGACAAGACCTCCTCTACACTTTACAAACATAGAGAGTCCTTGGGGAGCTGTGGGAGGTGGCCTCCAATGGGCGATGTCTCCTTTTGCTGGAGCTTTTGAATCCTTGTGGGATAAGCCTGCTTCAGGAGTTCTTCAGGAAGAAGCAGGGGTTCCGAAGAAGTACGCAGATCCTATCGCCAGCCTCAGCGGTCTTGCACTGCCTGTAGTGGGGTTTGGTGGTATAGCAGCCAAAGCAGCCAACCTAGACAAAGTCTTAGACCCGAGACTATGGAAGGGGTTTACCGGGAAACAGAGAACAAAGGTAGGCGCTTCTGGACAGATAGCAGGAGGGGAACCTGTATTTGTCAGGCTTAATCTGAATGTTGCACCAAAAGAGGGCGCAAGCACCAAAACTGACCATATGCTCACCTTCCACGGCACAAAAAAGAGTGGGGGTCCAGAGTATTCAAGCGCAATCGCATACGACCAGGGCGCAGCCCTAAAGAACGTATCCTTTCACATTGACCAACCCTCAAGGATAGCCATTGCTGGCAGGGAGCAAACTAAAACCCCCATAGCCTCTGTTGGTGGACAGTTCCGTTCCGTCAGTTACAAGACGATGGAAGGGGAGATGAAGAACGCCGATGCAGTAGCGACCTTCAACCCGGCCAAAGGAAACTTCTTTGTTGATGTAAAGACCAACGCCCCAATTAAGTCTGCTGACAAGGCTGTTCTCGTAGGAGACAAGGTCTATCTCAAAGGGAACGTCAAACACCATGAGCGCTCTCTATTAACGCCTGCTGAAGAAAGCGGAATCATCAAGACAGACTTCCCGATAAATTGGAAGGCGGAAACACAGCAATACATAAATAACGCAAAAATTATCCGTCTAGGTGAGGAACTCTGGCCCATATCGGAAACCGGTTACGGCGTACCTAGAGGACCACAATACCCCCTAGAGAGGGAATACTATAAAAAAGAGTTAGATATAAAAGCAGCCGAGGAGAAGTGGGACAAACTCATAACCCCTGCAAACATACAGAAAACTATACAGCATGTAGATAGAGGTTTATCTAAGGGTGGTTTTGAGTGGTATGACCTTGAACCATTGCGCTACAGGATGATAGAGGAATTAGGACCAAAGATAGGTAACCAGAGGTTTTTGGAATACGTCCAAATGATAGCAGCCACAAGTCCAGGCTCAATGGTTCCTTCCAATATAAAAAGGGCCTCTTACTTTTATCACCTTTTGAACAACCCAAAAGCCACTAGCCCTCAACAGGCATTGAAACTATGGGCGGAAGGACAACCTCCGGGATATGGTCATAGGTACGACAAGGGGACGCATCAACCACTTCTAAAGACAACTTTTGAACACCCCTACAACAAAGGTCTTTTTACTACAGACGCTGCTATGAACCAACCTAAAGCAAGCAGCTTCGCTCATAACATTAGCGGAAACCTAATGCCTGGGACTGTAGACATGCACATCAATCGTATGATGACTGCTGGAATTGAACAAGGGTCCCCTCAAAAACTTGTTTACGCTTATCCTGAAAAAGTCCTAAAGGACATCGCAGAGAAGAAGGGACTCACGACAGCTCAAACACAGGCTGCAGGTTGGATTGATTACATGAAAGGGGAAAGTCGTCCCCTTCTTATCTTGTTTGACGAGGCTATAAGGAAAACTGCTACCAAACGAGGAAAAACCCCGGACCAGATACTAAAAGACTGGATCAACGGCGAAGTGCCCCTGGCCTCTGTACTGCCTATGGGAGCAACACAACTCGGCACCGATCTTGCCGATGACATCTTTGGAGAAAAGTTAATTGGCTGAATACGAAAAGAAACGGAGATTCTCCGGCGAAAAGCTAACGGAAGACGATCTCGTAGCAAGGATTCGAGAAGAATTAACTGATTCTCTTGGTTACGGTGGCGACATGCTCTCTATTCAAAGAGAGAAGGCCATGGACTACTACTATGGGTTGCCTTTTGGTAACGAAGTAGAGGGAAGAAGTCAGTTCGTAGACTCCACTGTGGCCGATACCATCGAGTGGATCAAACCCTCCCTAATGAGGGTGTTTGCGTCCGGTGATGAGATGGTCAAGTTCAACCCCCAAACACCTGAAGACTATGAGATGGCCGAACAAGCCACCGATTATGTCAATTATGTCTTTGGCAGGTTAAACAATGGCTGGGAAATTCTATATTCCTGGTTTACTGATGCACTTCTATCAAAGAACGGCATTGTGAAGGTTTGGTGGGATGAGTCAGAGGAGTGGAACCGGGAAGAATACATAGGACTCTCTGATGTTGAACTGGAAGCCCTGGTAGTTAAAGAAGAAGTCGAGGTCATAGAGCACACGGCTTACGATGACCAGGCTGCCCCCTACCACGACGTAGTCATCACCCGAAGAAATAAGGCAGGCCAAGTCAGAATAGAAAACGTCCCACCGGATGAGTTTCTAATCTCCCGAGAATCCAAAACTATACAGGATGCAAGGTTTGTCTGTCACAGGGTAAGGAAGACCCTTTCCCAGTTAAGGGAAATGGGCTACGACGTAGACGCTGATGACCTTTCACAAGGCTCAGAGGATTACCCACTCTTCAGTGAAGAGATGAGAGCAAGGTATGAGTTTGATGACTCCTTTACCTTTGGCATGGATGGCGCCCTGATGTCAGGGGACGGCACCCTACGCGAATACTGGCTCTATGAATCCTTTTTAAGAACTGACTACGATGGTGACGGCATCGCTGAATTAAGAAAGGTCTGCACCGTTGGAAGCACCGTCCTAGCCAACGAAGAAATAGACCGTACCCCCTTTGTTTCACTGACCCCCATAAAAATACCCCACAAGTTCTTTGGGTTGTCCGTTGCTGACTTAGTAGAAGATCTGCAACTCATAAAATCTACGTTGCTGCGAAATTTAATGGACAACATGTACAACCAGAACTTCGGTAGATATGCGGTTTTAGAGGGTCAAGCAAATCTTGATGACCTCTTAACACAGAGACCGGGTGGTGTGGTCCGGGTTAAAAGCCATAACGCGATTCAACCCCTGTCTACACCCCCACTTGAACCCTACTCGTTCCAGATGCTGGAGTACATCGACTCCATACGCGAATCAAGAGCCGGTGTGTCCCGTTACTCATCAGGCTTGAACGACAACGCTCTCCAATCCCACACCACTGCTACCGCAGTGAATCAGGTGATGACTGCTGCCCAGTCAAGAGTAGAACTCATCGCACGTAACTTCGCAGAGACCGGCGTAAAGGATTTAATGAGGGTCATCTACGAACTGTTGCAAAAAAACCACGATTACAAAACTGTTGTCCTGTTAAGGGATAAGTGGGTAGAGGTAAGGCCAGATGCTTGGAGAGACAAGGCAGACTGCACAGTGTCTGTGGCTTTAGGTCATGGCAACAGAGACCAGCAGGCCATGCACCTCTCCCAGATGATTCAGTTCGCGTCCCAGGCCATGGCTGGGGGACTTTCTATTGTCTCCGAGAGAAACCTCTACAACATGGGCGCAGCCCTGGTAAAGAACATGGGCTTTATGAACGTGGAGGACTTCCTCACTGAACCAGCCCCACAGGAAGGCCCAAGCGCAAAAGAACAAATGGCTCAGGCAGAGATGCAGATCAAACAACAGGAGCTTGAGATCAAGGCTGCTGATGTGGAAGTGAAGAAACAGAAGGTTCAACTGGAGGCCCAGAAAGCTGCAGTACAGGCGCAGCTAGACGTTGCTGAGTTAGAGATGGAACAGCAGCAACAGAGAGCTGTCGCTATTGGCAACACGTAATGCCTAAAAAACTTGAGGACTGTGTTCGCAAGGTAAAAGCGAAAAACAAGAACTCCAAGAAGAAGGCAAACGCCTGGGCAGTTTGTGTAAAGAGCACTGGACTAAAACCACACAAAAGGAAACGATGAAACTAAATGGACAAAGAGAGGCGGAAGCAAAACGCCTACTCACAGACAATCTGTTCATAGAGGCCTTTCAAACTCTAAGAACAGACCTGACTGGACGCTGGAATACTTCAGCCGTCCAAGACGTAGAAGCCAGAGAATCAATCTGGCTTGCACTGAGACTGCTTGACAGGATTGAACTCCATATAGCGTCTATTGTTGAAACAGGCGAAATGGAAAAGATCATGGAGAAGCAACACCCATACATTTAAGGAGAACCCGTGGATACGCGACCAGCCCCACTAGAAGAAACCGAAGGTACAGTTCGGGAAGCGGAAAAAGCACTCATAGGCCTACTGAATCCTGAAAAGGAAGAACCAGAAGCCAAAGAAGAGGCAAAACCTACCGAGGAAGAAGCGTCTACAGAGGAAACTACAGACGAAGATCCAGAGGAGGAATCTGAGGAAGAAGAATCCGAAGAGGGGGAAGAACCCGAAGAAGACGAAGAGGATGTTCTATACGCTGTCAAAGTTGATGGCGAAGAAATAGAAATACCCCTCGACGAGCTTATGAAGGGGTATTCCCGTCAGAGTAGCTATACTCGAAAATCACAGAAACTTGCAGAACAACAAAAAGAGTTTGAGACCGCTAAACAAAACATGGTCTCTGAATACACTCAGATTCAGCAAGAAAGAACGCAGTATGTTCAAGCACTTCAAAACCTAGCGGAAACACAAATGGGTGCTCTCGGACAGTGGTCCAACATAGATTGGGAAACCATGAAGAGAGATGATCCAATTGAGTTTTCTGTCAAAAGGGAAGAGTACAGAGAAGCCCAGGATAATTTCAAAAGGGTTCAGGAAGAGCAGGTACGTGTACAGCAGCTTGCTTCTGATGATTACCAGAAGCAACACCAGGAACTCGTCCAGAAGGAATATCAGTCATTAGTCAATGAACTGCCTGAATGGGGAGAACCTGAAAAACAAAAAAAGTTAGCTGTGGACTTAAAGACCTACGCTACTAACCAGGGATTTTCTGGAGAAGAAGTAGACGCTCTCGTAGACCACCGTGTGATGTTGATGCTTCGTAAGGCTTGGCTTTACGACCAACTTCAAACAACAGACGTCAAGGGTAAGAAGTTAAAAAACAAACCCCGTGTGGTTCGTACTGGAACCGGCAGAGACAAAGGTAGAGAAACAAAGCAAAAGCATTCTACAAAAATGGACAAGCTCCGAAAAACAGGTCATGTCGATGACGCCATGGCTGTGTTAGAGGGGCTAGTGACAAACCTCTAAAGGGAGATATAAAAATGGCAATTGCCGAAAACACATCACTGACCTTTGGCTCATCGAAGATTCGTGAGGAAGTGTCTGATGTGATTTACAACATCGCCCCAATGGATACACCCTTTCTTAGTGGCTGTAGCAAAACCAGTGTTGATAATGTCTACTTTCAATGGCAGACAGATACAATTGGTACAGGTGCAGCTAACCGGAAAATTGAAGGCGATGACAACATCGCTGCCAATGCCAGGGTTAGTCCGGTGTTGTTGGGAAATCGCACACAGATAAGTCAGTACGTCAATCAAACGTCAGGCACAGATCAGGTCATGGACTACGCAGGTCATGGCCGAAACCAAGCCTACCAAATCGCTAAAAACGGAAAGCGCATGAAGAGAGACATGGAATTCATGTTGACCAACAATGTTGCTCAAGTTGCTGGCGATGCAACCACAGCAAGAATTAGTGCTGGTATCCCGGCTTGGTTAAGCTCTAACCATACTGACGGTGGGACAGGTGGTTCTCCTTCCGCTGGTAGTCTGGGTACGACTGCGATGGTAAATGCTGCAGGTAGGGCAGCCATCACGGAAGCCAACATCAAGGTCGTTATCAAGCAGTGCTACGATTCTGGTGGAAGCCCGGATTTGATTCTTTGTCCGTCTAACATCAAGCAGGCCATCTCAGGTCTATCATCCAATGAAGGTCCTGGTTATCCGCTACGGGTAGCCGCTTCCACATCTGGTCAGGCAACCGCTGTAAACGCAGTGGACGTCTACGTCAGCGATTTTGGCACGTTCAGAATCGTCCCAGATCGGAACCTTGCTACGGATGGTCCTGGGGATAATGCCGGTAATGTTTTCTTCTTGGATATGGACTACTGGAGTGTTGCATGGCTCCGTCCTTTCCAGACTGTTGATCTAGCGAAAACGGGAGACTCCATCAAACAGCTCCTGTTGGCTGAATTCGGTCTGATTTCAAAGAACGAAAAATCAAGCGGTATCCTTGCATCTGTTCAGGCGTAATTAAGAGAAGGGGGTGGGGCAACTCACCCCCAACTTAACATGGAAGAACTAGAAAAAATAGCATTAAAAATGAACGCCGAGAAGAAGAAGGCGCAAGCAAAGAAACCTAAAACCGGACCACAAACCTCCAAGGAGTGGCTGGAGCATGGTGTAAAGGAAGGTAGAGGTTCTGGGTTTGGGAGAAAGATATATGGCATCTGAAACACTTGTTCTCGACAAGGACAAGGTCCGTAGAACCGATATGCACTTTGATGAGGTAGATGACACCATCACCTTTAACACTGTGCAGGATGTCGGCCCGATGTTGGAAGAGAACAAAAAGAAGATGAATGCGTATGGTGACAAACTCTCCCTCGGGAAAAGAGGGGAGTGGCATCACACCGCTTCTATCCCCATTACAATCTGGGAAAAGTGGATGCAGCAAACCAACGGGGCCATAGAAAAGGACACAAAACTACTGGCAGCTTACTTGAATAACCCAGACTATAAGTATTTCAAAGTAGCCCCAACTCACCTATAAGGTAAACGATATGATTGACGTTAGTAATGTTTTCAAACCAGGGGTAACACACACTTTGTCTGCCACCACCACAAGTGGTGCGACCAGAACTTCGGCGTTTAGCGATCAAGTTACTGTTGTGATGCTCACAGCTACTGATGACTGCTTTATAGCATTCGATGGTGGGGGTGGACCAACCGCTACCACATCTTCAGTATTTATTACCCAAGACACCCCCTACTTATTTGGGGTGCGTTCTGGGTACATGGGCGCTGCCATAACTTCTTCCAGCACTTCCACGGTCTATATTACTGAATTAAGCCGGTAGTGCGTAGTGTCGCTGTAGTGGGGTTAGCCCCCTCTACACATGACGACGCACCGTATGAAGATCCTGCTTGGGAAGTATGGGGATTGCCCTGGGATGAAGATCGGTGGCCTTACTTTAATAGGCACTTTGAAATTCATCCACTTGACCTGTTGAGAAAACCAGAGGCAAGGCGCAGGGTAGGGTATGAGGATCGTTTAAGGTCACTCAACTCCACACTATACATGCAGACGAGTTATGACGACATTCCTAATGCAACCAGATACCCGATTGAACAGGTTGTGGAATATCTAAATTTTGACTACTTCAATTCTTCTATGTCTTATCTGATGGCCCTGGCTATAACGGAGGGCGCAGATAAGATTGGGGTCTGGGGGGTAGACATGGGTGACGTTAAGCCTGTTCCAGGAGATCCTTCCTACATTTCTGAGTTTGCCTACCAACGACCAAACATGGAATATCTTATTGGGTTCGCCCGTGGGAAGGGGATTGAGGTCTATATTCCATCCGAATCTTCTCTGGTGAAGTTTCATGGTGAGGGCATCCCCCTTGGGGTGATGTACCCATCATATCCTCATCGCTATGGATACCTGGCCTGACATTAAGGGAAATTAAATGGCAATTTCAACATATAGTGAACTTAAAACTGCTGTAGCAAACTGGATGAACAGGGATGACCTGACAGACAGAATTCCAGAGTTCATAGCATTAGCGGAGGCACGGTTCAACCGTATACTCCGAGTGAGTGCTATGGAGGGTCTTTACACTGCAGACACCGTTAAGGCTCAGAGAAACTACAACCTACCCCCACGATACCTACAGATGAGATCCCTGCGCTTAAACAGGGACCCACTGGTCGTGCTCACATACCTGAGTCCAGAAATGATGGACAGGGTCTGGGCTGGGAGTGCGGTAGGAATCCCCAAGGCTTACACCATCAAGGCCAACGACATATTTCTAGGGCCTGCCCCGTCTTCTGTGTATGAGATGGAGATGGATTATTTTAGGAAGTTCGACGCCCTGTCCACTTCCACCGCAACCAACTGGGTGATCATAAATGCCCCAGATGTTTATCTTTACGGCAGCCTGCTCGAAGCAGAGCCTTTCATAATGAATGATCAAAGAACCGCTCTCTGGTCTGCTGCATTTTACAAAGCAATAGAAGACATACAACTTCAGAACGATAAAGACAGACACTCTGGTTCTGAAATGAGAGTAATGAATACTAGCGGATACCCATAATGGCTGCACCAATTCCATGGAGTAGCGCTACAACCCCCATAGACTGGGACGTCATAGCAATAAATTGGAATACCGCTGCCAAGGCCAACACAGGTACTTACGGCGCACTGTCCGACCAGGCTGTTACAAGTGAGACCGCATTATCCCCTCAAATTACATTTGGAGCTTTAGCGGACCAAACAAACACCGGACTGTTATCAATCTCAACCAGCGGAGCATTCGGTTCCCTGGGAGGTATTGCCTCTACGGGCGGTATGAGTTTTGCTGGCATTGTTTCTATGGGGGCACTTGCAGGTCAAGCTATGAGCATGGGGTTATCCATAGCAGAGACCGCCTCGTTAGGAGCGCTCGGTGATTATGTTAACAGCGTTAATCATGCAGAAGATGTAAGTATGGGTGCGCTTGGTGACTGGTCTTCTACGAGCGCATTTCTATGGAATGAGAAGTCGGACATAACAACAACATGGACAAAAGTACCTTAAAGAGGAGTAGCGTAAATTGGATTTTCAACCAACCTTAGAGGCCCACGGAGGCTTACACATGAATGAGATAAGAGATGTAGATCTTAGCCTCGAAAATTATTGGGAAGTGGTTTGCCATGACTCAAACGGGGTCGAGAAGTGGAGAGAGAAAAACAAGAACCTGGTCACTACGGCAGGCGCCAATCACATACTGGACGGGACCTTCAAAAGTGGGACCCAGATCACCGCTTGGTATGTGGGCCTGAGTAACACCGGGGCCACCCCTGCCATTGCAGATACCATGAGTTCCCACTCTGGTTGGACTGAGCTGGTGCACACCACAAAATACTCAGAGACTGTAAGACAGACCCTGACGTTAGGCTCTATCTCTGGAACAACCACAAGTACCTGTGATAACAGCGCAAGCAAGGCAACCTTTTCCATGAACGCCACAAGCACAGTAGCAGGTGCGTTTGTTGTCAGCAATAACGCCACCTCTTCTGCAACCGCAGGCACCCTGTACGGGGTTGTGAACTTTGGTTCAGAGAGAGGGGTTATCAGTGGGGACACACTGACAGTCACGGTTACGCTTACTGCCAAAACAGCGTAGTAGGAGGGTCTAATGGCTACAGAAGATGCTAGTTATATAAGCGAACTGAATGCTTCATACCCAGCCGACGGTGATGCCGTCGGTGAGGGTGGTGGTACAACCACAGGAACAGGGTCTACTCGGGGCCACTTGAATATGATCAAGTACGCCCTGAAGACCCAGTTCAGTGGGCTAACAGGAACCACTGCTATTACCTCCTCTGAGGCGGAGATGAATCTAGTGGATGGATGTACGGCCACTACTAATGAACTAAATTATTTAGACATTACTACGCTTGGTACATCTGAAAACTCCAAGGCACTAACCCAGAATGCTTCTGGTGAAATAACCATAGGCACTGGGAGTGTTTCCACTGGAGTTACCAGGGGCGCTCCTATAACCATTACCCAAGGTACGTTGATAGATTTGGATACAGGAAATAACTTCCTGTGGACTCCAGCAGCAGCGGATGAACTATCCTTTACTAATGAAACTACAGGTCAGTCAGGGTTTATCAAACTGATAAATCCCTCTGCTTACGTTATTACCAAAGGCTCAGAAGTAAAAGCCTCATCTACATTCCTTGCAGATGTAACAGTCGCAGGAACTTATCTGGTTACTTATTTTTGTGACGGAACCAACGTATACGTTTCCGCTTCTGCTGCGCTTTCCTAATGACACTACTCCAATCAGGTCTTGCTAAATCGGCAGCAGCTGACGCTTACACCGTTGATCAATCTCTGCGGTGGGATGATGCTGATTCCGCTTATTTGCATGCTACATCTGGCACTGCTACATCTAATTTGATTGGTACATTTTCTGCTTGGGTGAAGAGAGGTACTCTTGGTAGTGCCCAATTTGGAATTTTTGGTCATTACGATGATGCC
>VTLG01016117.1_pt1 | contig 39349 bp, 51 predicted proteins | sample 4694571 | NCBI WGS metagenome assembly VTLG01 (sample SAMN12604809, study PRJNA352737) | marine metagenome | biome: ENVO:00000447; feature: ENVO:00000209|ENVO:00000569|ENVO:01000036; material: ENVO:00002151; isolation source: viral sequences binned using virsorter ... | reverse complement strand
ACGGCCAGACATTCCAACTGGTACAGGATGAGAACTGCGAACCCTGCATGTATACGATACCTAAATTCGGGTATGCCTAGAGGGATATCTAAAATCCTAGATTCTAAGATTTTAAATTTTGAGAGAGGGCTAACCATGAGTAAACCAAAAGCAGTTATATCTTTGTTCGACTACACCGGAGTACTGAGTCGGCCTTGGCTTTATGCAGGGTATTCGGTCTACCAGTTTGACCAGCAACTTGAGTTCAATTGGTCAAACTACGACTGGCATATCGGTGGTGACTACCGTGAATGGACTCCGATAATTGAAAGCATCTACGATCAATACGATGTAGCTATCATCCTATCGCAGCCCAGTTGTACTGACCTAGCCGTAAGTGGGGCAGCTCACATGGCTAAGAAGAAGATCGCCAACCCCGACTATGAAGCGGAAGCTATGGACATGGTACTCCTAGCCAAGCGGATAGCTGACCAACATGGCACTCCTTATGCCATAGAGAATCCAGTATCCAGAATCTCTACACTCTGGAGAAAACCGGATTTTTACTTCCATCCCTATGAGTATGGTGGATACCTGCCGGAGGATGACACCCCTCCCAACCATGTAACACCAGCTCGTGACTGCTATACCAAGAAAACAGGCCAGTGGACAGGCAACGGCTTTATCGAGCCTGTACGCAAGCCAGTGAGCCTCCCAGAGGGGTACACGTACTCACTCCACCATCTAAAACTGGGTGGTAAGTCATTGAAGACCAAGAACTTAAGGTCGGCCTGTCCTAGAGGGTGGGCCATAGCATTATTCGAGGCCAACCACCAACCAGTTAAACAACCAGTATTAATCTAGCCAGTCAGTAATACTAACTACTACTCCTTAAGGAGTAGTAGTATTACTGGCTATTACTAAGGTGTTATTAATAAATTAAAACGAGGTAGAGTTATGACTACTAGTCAACCACATAGAGATGAAATAATACTAGGGGAAGATGGAAACCTTCTCCCATGTCCATGCAAAACATGCTCCATGCTAGATACCCTATCGGATAATGCTTGCTGGTATCCCTTCAAATATTGCGGAACCCGATCACTCAAGGACAGTGATTACTGTAGTAGGCATACTAAAGCTCTGATAGCTCGTGGATGGAGTAGGCACTACATCGAAAACTAAAGCCAAATAAATATTGAGGAAAAGGATGAGCTATGAATGAAGATCAAATGCGAAGATTGATGGAGTTAGTCATAGAAGGAATGGATCAGGTGGACATAATCGACCAGTTAACAGATCACTTACTGGAACATTACGGACCGATGCCTACCGCAAACCTAGAGGACGAGTATCCGCGTGAATATGCTCAAGTATTGGAAGAGGAGTAAATAGAGTGTCACTAACTGATCGATTAACTTTCGAATTCGACCGCTCAGACATTAACCGCTTAAACTCTAATCATCTAGTATGGCTATTAAATACCATCTTAAAACTTCGGAACGAAAATTTAAGCTGGCAAGCGATACAAAAATTAATGGATGAAAAATTCCCAGAATCGGAACACGCAATGTTATGGGAAGAATTAATCATGGCTGAACACAAACAACTTAACATTAAGAGCTAAACGAGGTAACCATTGAGCCTAGTAGATAGACAGATCGTGGCTTCCCTTGACCGTATCCATGCTGAACGTGCTTCCAGTAGGGCCAGGCCATGTGGCTGGAAGCACGATGGACTCAGGGATATCTATTCATGTACCTGCCCAGACGATAAACAAATACGGCTTCGAGGGTCAGAGGTTATCTCAAACATTAACAACCACTACCCCCTTGACAACAATCTTGATGTTGTGATAAGTTAACCAGACAAGGAGGATGATGATGAACAACTGTATATGCTGCGGTAAACCCACCCATTACTCCGGTCCTGGTCCGATCCATACTATGTGCATAGTACGCCACTTCGGCAGCCATGCCAGAGGTTTGAACGCATCACGCTGCAAGGAATTCAACAGCTCTGGGCAATTAAGAACTAAGGTTGGTGAGTGATGCAACCAGTACTACAGAATTTTCTGGACTTCAATCAGGAGCAACTTGAAACTTACTGGTTAAAACTGGCTGATGAAATCTACGGTGACGCTTGGTCGATTCGCAGGGAAGCTCCCTATGTAGATGGCAAAGACATCGGACCTAAGATAGACCTTCAACTATCCCAGTTGTTACTGCGAGTTTCTGCTGCGATGACAATCAATACCATGCTAATGAAAAAGGAGAGTGACTAGTGCTTACTAAACGGCAACCATTAACGGACTACTACTACGGAATGCTGGAGAAACTAATAGCCAAACAGGAATTCATAGCGAGGGTAAATGACATCAATAGAACAAAATAACAAGAGGATACTACCACCAAGACTCCGCTGTCCCCACTGTAATTACACATGGCAGCCCCGAAAGAGGCAGGATGGATCGGATGGCCCACCTACAGCATGTCCCGATTGTTCCTACAGGCCAAGAGATCGTACGGCAGGGATGGAATGGCAGGTGGTCGATGGAAACTAGGTGGATGAATGTACGCCAGGTAGCTGAACATTACAACTGCTCGATAGATGTTATCTATTCCGACCTCAAGGCCGGACGGCTCGAAGGTGAGCAGGTTATCAAGAACGGTGGCAAGCAGAAGTACTGGATAGTTGATCGAAGCAAGCTGCCAGCCGTCCGTGGGCTGACCTGTACCATCTGCCATAAACCATTGGGAGTCGGGGAGTCAATGGTACTAACCAAGATCAAGACCATGTCATCCGGTAGGAAGGAAGTCGGGGGGACTGATGGCAGGTTCTGTAGTGAATGGTGTTTATTCAAACGGTGTCACCGTAAGCTACACTTCTGGCAAAAATGGATGTCTGGAGGGGAGAGATAATGCCTGAGTTAATCGAGGAACCTATCGTACTAGACATGGAGAAGATGGCTGAACAACTGGACCCATCTGAGCCAAGAGATCCTGACATGTTCCATGTCTCTACCCTGGTAAACGAGGCAGCAAGGTTAGCTGGTCGGAAGAAGGATTACTACCCCGACAGTGAGGTCACCAATATCATGTCCTTCGGTAGGATAGCAGAGTACATAATGCGAGTGCCTGTCTGGGAAGAATGTGACAAGACCAACTCAACCTTCGACATGCAAGTGATCGAGAAGAATACCAAGGAGAACATCGTTGGCACTCTTGATGGTATCATCCGTGCAAAAGATGAGCCATTTCCCCGTGCTATCGTGGAGATCAAGAGCAAGTACTCCAACGTGACAAGCCCCCTCGATAACTGGAGATACATGGCCCAGGTAATGGCATACTTGAAGCTGGCTCATGCCACGGTATGCTGGATGCCCATCCTGTACTTCCCAAGAAATGAGCCTGATGTACAGGCAAGGCTCTTCAAGATCAGGTTCGATGTATCGGAGATCGATGCCAACTGGAACTTACTACTGAATGCAAGGGATGCATTAATAGATGAATCTATAAACGAGAGAGAGGGAATAGTCTAATGACTCAACAACCAAAACCTAAAGAAGAAATGATTACAGCCTGTTTAATAAGCACGGGGACACGAACTGTTAAGGTAACTAAGTCAGGTCAACCATTCGAAGTTTATCCTGCCACGCTGCAAACTATTGACGGGGATCAGGTTGTCTATGATTGCCCAAGTTATCGTGATGCGGATTTTGAGAAGGGGAAGGGACAGTGGCTATCCATCCTCTTAAAGTCTAACCCAGTGTATGACAGAACAACTAACTCATATGTTGCAGGTGCGTTTCATCCAGCTAGTATTTACGGTGCTTCTATCCAGACCTTGCAGGATGAGCCTCGCATCGGGTCAATCCCTGTACCCACCGGTGTATCAGCACCACCCAAGCCACCGGAGCCGAAGCCAGATGATACGCAACGAGACGTTGTTGCCGACCTGTATCCAGCAAATACTCCCGATACTACAGAGAATTTCAGAGCTTTTGAAACCAGGTATCTAAATTTTACCCATACTGTAGCAGTAGAGGGAGCAGTTCGAGGTCATGTAGAAAACCTGGCAATCGAGTGCTACTTGCAGATCGAAGGAGTTCATCATACCGATGTAGATCAGGTAGATGTAGCGAAACTTGTGAAGTTGCGTGACAGGTTGCATCTGGAAATGACTTCCGTCCCGATTCGTAGTAACGAGTACTGGCACTTTCATTATTGTGCGGAGCATTCAGTTAGTCTGGAGCTAAGCGTGAAGAATAACCGCTGGTATCACGCCCATGAAAATGGTTACCATTATGAAAACGGTGAGTTCGTAGCAGATCCCGACAAAGTACAACCACAAGGGGGCCAGTTACCCTGATGGCAGATGTTGTAGCAGCATTGCAATATGCATCCCATAAATTACCTGTCTTCCCTGTACATGGGGTAGATGAGGACGGCAACTGCACCTGCGGTAGTGAGTGCAGTTCGCCAGCCAAGCATCCACGCACTCCAAATGGATTGAAGGATGCAAGCACCGACACGAAGGTCATCAATGAATGGTGGGAGAAGTGGCCCGACTCTAACATCGGGCTACCCACCGGCTCCGTTTCCAACTGGTTTGTCATAGATGTAGATTTAAAATCGGGTGGGCTGGAAAGTTGGGCTGATCTACAGGACCAGCATTCTTCAGCCTCAGATACACTGGTCAGTAGGACAGGGGGTGGTGGCAACCACTACGTTTACCAGTTGAACGGCCATGACATTAAGAACTCAGCCAACCAACTAGGACAGGGGATAGATATCCGCTCTGAAGGTGGGTATGTGGTGGTAAGCCCATCCATACATGCATCTCAAGAGCGGTACGAATGGCTCGGTGATCTCAGTGATATTAAACCAGTGCCTGACTGGGTGATCGAGAAGTTATCCACCCCCAAAGAAACTGAGCCATCAGACCCCTACCGTATACCCGAAATAAGGAATGCTCCCGGATGGGCAGAGCGGTTAGAAACTGAGGGAGCCAAGGAAGGGGAGCGTAACAACGCAGTAGTCAAGCTATGTGGCTGGTACACCAGGCAGAACCTGTCCCTCGAAGAGATCTGGGATAGGATCACCGCATTCAACAGGCTATCCAAGCCCCCTCTGGATGCAAGGGAACTACGGACAGCGTACCTATCTGGGACACGGTACTGGCAGCAGGTGGTAGCATCGGGTGTTGAAGAGGCTCCGGATTTCCGTGAGAAACTGAACACCCTTGTCTATACCTTCCCGAACCTGGAGCCATCTCCACTGGAGATTCAATGTGATTCACCCACTCGTAAAGGTGGGCGGTTGGAGACTACTCTCTATGTCAACATGCTGACTCAGGTCGGACGGAAGCGATTGATCGGGCCACTATCGTGGACTGTTACATCTACCTCTCACCGTGATGCTATACGCCGTGCATTGAGAGGGGCATCCAATGCCTACCAGTGGGACTCTATCATACAGACCCTCTCAGCCCTCATAGATGAGCATGACAGGGCCGGCATGGAGATGGTGGACCTTCGGGACCACATGGAACGTCCGTGGTCTGCATTCGCTCTTGAGCCTTTCATCCTTGATGAACTGCCAACCACGTTGTTCTCCTTCGGTGGCATGGGTAAGAGCATGATAGCCCTTGCCATGATGGTGTCATTGAATACCGGCAAGGAGATACTGCCAGGAATTAAACCGGAACCCAATCATCGTGGTCTTTATTTAGACTGGGAAAGCTCAGCATGGGAACATGGCACAAGATACAAACAGCTATGCAAGGGGGCAGGTGTTGATCCCAACGAGTATCCGATGCTGCACCTTACGATGACAAGATCACTTGAGATCAGTAAGTTTACCCTTGCCCATTATATTTCAGAACATAGGATCAGCTATCTTATTATCGACAGCGCAGCAGCCGCGGTGGGGGGTGACCCGAATTCACCCGATGACCCTCTTCATATGTTCGAGGTCTTGCGTGAGCTAGGCTTGCCAACCCTGATCATAGCTCATCAGCCCAAGAATGCTGAGGGATCAAGTCACCCCTACGGGTCGGTTGTGTGGCACAACCAAAGCCGAGGAACTTTTTCCATCGACCGAGTCCAGAGTCCTGGTTCAAATACGTTGCAAGTAGCCATAATTAATAGGAAGTCCAATAATTCTGGGCTACGCAAACCAATGGGATTCCAGTTCGAGTTTGTTGATGATGCTATCAATGTTACTTCAACTGAATTAGCCAAGAGCGAGGAGCTATCCAAGCACCTGACTGTAATTGACCAGGTAATTGGCGTGTTAGCAGACAACAAGGATGAGGATGGGCAACTGCTACCCATGACAGTCATTGAGATATGTGGAAAGAAACCTACTCTGAAGGGTGGGAGTGTATCCACCAAGCTGTACGAGTACTCGAAGATCGGCAAGAGTGTTCGTAAGGCAACACCCGAAGACCATGGCTATAACCCCAGTGATATCCAGTGGGTACTACTAGATAATGACCAAGCATGAACGAGCATTTATATTATGGCTTGGCAGGATAGCGGATTACCTTAACAAGCAGTATAAGTTTGACCTGGTAGGGCTGTTGAAACAGCACCCTGAGATTGCAGAGAAGAGTGCATGGCTGTTATATGAAGAATTCAAAAAAGGGACAAGCCCAACCCTATTCGCAGAATCAATCGTACCCAGCAAATTTAAAGGATGAGTTAGCATTAAGTATTACAATCCCACGGTTGCCATCGGCGGTGTTTGGTGGCAACTCACGGCAGCACTGGAGAATCAGGTATCGGGAAAGCCTCGCCGTTTACGATGAGGTACTGGCCCTGGTAAAGGAGACAGGGTACAACGAAGGGATGTTAGTGCAGCCAAGGATGGAGATCAGGTGGGGGATACCAGATAAACGTAGAAGAGATTTCGATAATCTCGTAGCACGTACCAAGCCATTCATCGATGGGTTAGTAAAGGCTGGAGTGGTAGGGGATGACAGCATCAGGGATTTTGTATCGGACTATGGTTGGTTCGAGTCACCAAGGAAACCAATGACATTAATTAAAGTTTACAGGAGAAGTGATGACTACAACGAATGAACAAGAAGTACAGCGGAAAGAACTGCCAGATAATCCAGAACTGCTCAAGTACTTGATCGAACTAAGGGAGGTCAAAGACGCTAAGGCTGTAGCTATTGCAAGAGAGAAGGTACTGGTGGACCAGGTCAAAGAGGTTCTAGGTAACGGAATGTATACCAGTGATGAGATCGGATTGAATGTAGATCTTATCCAGGAAGAGCCAAGGAAGACCTTCAGCAAGGACAAGTTTAGTACTACCTTGAATGGGCTACGGTTCCCATGCCGGCACTGCAAGGGGGAACTTGGCATTCCTGCCAGTGCTACCAGTGAAGCGGAAGCCAGTGCTACCAGTACCAGGCAGGGCAACCGGCCCTTGAAGGTATATAGAATTGGGGAGAGTGAGTAACAATGGTTAACGGTACTATAAAAAAACGAATCTTTCAAAACATGGAAGAATTCTACGCAAACAACGAGGCAAGGCGGCGTTCTGGAGAGGCTGACTACGGAGTATGGTGGCGAACCGAACACTCAATTTACCCGAAGTACAGGATTTCGTACATTCAGAAAACCGGTGAAATCTACATTCTGGAACAAAAAAATAATGACCGGATGGACCCGTCTGACTCAGGTTTTGTTACTATCCTTGGCGTAGTCCCCCCAGATGATCCCGAAATATACAAGATTTATTACATGACATTAGAACAAATCCTGTACGGATGGCAGTTTGAAGTGGAGAAACCTAATGGGATTCAATGGGTGAGAGATAGATTAGCATATTATCAAGGTGACCTACCAGTTGTATTTAACCGTATATGAAAATATAGGAGAGTGAGTAATGTTAGAGACACTATGGTTTCATACTAAGACTGAAGATAATGTAATTCAATATCAGGGCGAGGTCATTTCCCATGAGCCGGATCTTGGCCCTAGAACGCACTTGGTCCAGTTGTATTCCTTCCTTGATGGTCGGCCCACCTGTATGCGTTTGCTCGATGTCGATTCTACATGGGACTTCTACCATACTAATACCGCTATGAACAAGGCATATGAAGCAGCAACAGGGACCAAGACTACGACCAAGAAAGGAGTGTACACAACACGTTACCAAAGAAACCTAAAGGGGAGAGGCGAGTAAGATGAGATACCTACCATGTATACTGGGTTGTTCCAGGCCAACAAAAGACCGTTGCCCACGGTGCGGTAGACCCATGTGTGAGAAGCACTACACGCGGAAGGGCAGCATCGAGATATCCGAGGAGAAATTATCGTACTGCAAAGTACCAACCAAGCATATCGGGAGAGGCCCCATGTTAGCACTGGGGATAGAGGGGTGATATACTGACAGCAGAGTTTGCTTGATGGCTAACTCTACCTCCACCGAGGGCCACGGAGTCCACTCCCGTGGCCTTCTTTTATGTTATAATTCAAACGCACCCCTGAAGGGAGGGTGCTTTCATCATCCTTTGGGCCCGTCTCATCAACGGGCCTTTTTTTATCTACCCTTACGTTTAGCAGCGGCTGCCGCAGCCTTGCCCCTCTTGGTGTAAGGGTAGTGTTTAACCGTACCTGACTTTGTCTTGACTTTTGGCATAACTCCTCCTTAAAATGTAAGTGTACATTTTGGTTATTCACTCTCCGAATAGGCCGTCCTTGGCTTTCCCACCCAAGGGCGGTTTATTTTTTGGGGTCAGCTTGTACTTCCTGGGCATATCCCAGAAGCTAGACTTGCAGTTGGGGTTGGCACATGTGTTTGGTAAGTCCCTGTCAGCCTTGGCTTTCCACTGATGACCGCACCTCTGACAGGTGAAGGCTAGGATCATCCAACCTCGGCCAGTAGGAAGTTAACACGGAACTCTGACCTACGGCCTGTCTCCTTGTAACTCTCCTGCTTGGTCATAGATCCCGGCATAAAGATAACCGACTTGCTCTCCCCGTCCGGGGTATGCAGGGTTACATCTGATGCACCGGCATTCCATGTCTCAAGCTGGGCCAAGTCCCCCTTAACCCGCCCACCTTCAGCACCATTCAACAGGGATTGATGATCTGCCAGGTAGAGACTAACGGGATAAACCTTGGTCGGGTCGGGGTGTATCTGCGAGATCAATCGGATAGATACCAGTTCCGGTGGGGTAGCCGATGCGGAAGTCTGGCTGGGTTCAGCCTTGATCTGGATGATCTTACCGCTGACACCCGTGGGAAATTCAAGGGTTTGTAATGGACTAACAGTCACCGCATTCCATGCAGTGTAGGTAGTCTCACCATCAAGGCGGTAGCTGAATGTCCACTGCCTACCACCAGCTCCGAGGTTCTTCGATTCAACTTCCATACGGCTGAAGTGCTTGCTGATTCTGGGGAGGGAAGCGTCATAACGGAGTAGGACCGCTTCACCAGACGTTGTGTATGTATCTGACTTATCTCCTGTCCTTACAGGTAGGAACTTGGGAGTAGCACTGGCCCCCGACTCCGTATATCCCAGCCATACGCGGGAGTGATCGTCGAAGACAGAGTCATACCATAAGGTGGTACGGTTATCGGTAAACGTCTGGTCCGTAGCTGCTGATATCTCTGTCACCTTGGCCCATGACCAATCGGTATTACCTTCAACGGTTACCAGGTTGCCGGCTAAGATATAGATAGTCTCAACGCTGGCATCTTTCAGTGCTATGTAAACGGTCTCAGAGTTGGATGTAATAGCCAGCACCCGACCATGTAGTTCTGTCAGTTCATCAGCCGTTAGTCGGAAGGATATGTCTCTTGCTTCACCGCTGCTAACGCTGTACTCCATCAGCCCACCACCACCAAGCGGTAGTAATACCCGCTTGTTCCATGAATAGAGCCCAAGGAAATTGTTGGGATGGTTCTGATCACGGAACTGGATAGTCAGGTTACGAAGGAACAATCTCCCGCCGTCTTCCAACGGCTCGTAAAATTGCTGCCATAACCCATCAGTCTTTGCGATCAGTAATGTATCGGTATCTTCATCTACCAGTAGCCCTGTAATGGGTGCGTTCTGATCGCCGATAGCAGTAGCACTTGACCATGATCCCGAGTTACTTGGATCGGCACTGCTTCGTATTACATGGGGCTGATAGAGATATATATTCGTTGCTGTACCGGAGTATGCCTGGGCTGCTACGCCGTATCCCCTGACTACAGTGAGTGAGGACGCTCCGGTAGCCGTGACCAGCATGATCTCCTGGGATTGGGCAGCACCATTAGATGGGTTGCCACATAGGATCAGGTCACCTACGGATATGGCTGACCTTGGATCAGCCGTGGTATTCAGAGTCGTTGTGCTGTCATTGTGAGTGCCGTTCACATTGATATTGGTATCGGCAATGTTATGCCCACCCCACAGGATCTCCTGCCCTGCATTATTCCTTGTTACTGCAAAGAACTTGAACCTGCCTTCCAATTCTGTACTGGAAACCCACTCCGGGCTCGTTGGATCTTTGTATATAAAGGGCATGGGTGAATCAACTACATCTGTAAATGAGTTCCAGCCCGGGGCAACCACCCACTTACCAAACCTCACCCCGTTCTTGTAGAGGACATCTACATCAAGCGGAGTGGATGACGATGTCCAGTTATTATCCCCGCCGTAGAATACCCTGCTCTCGACAAAGGCCCAGAGTTCATTCTCAATGCCGGCAGTTCCAGGGGTAGCATCGTTGGTAGCTACGGCAAAACCACTGGCTCCATAGCCAGCTCCTGGATGGTTGGCACTAACAGTAGTAGCGGTGATATCCCTACCGGGTCTCAATGTACCATGAGGATATGTTTCGATATTGGTAGAATCTGCCAGCTTACCCCTGTCTTCCGTGGTTCTCCAGTCCTTACCACCTATCCCCTTGATCCATGTATCCATGAACAGGGTCAATGATATGGTCGGTGGATCTTCAGCATGGGTTAACTCACCCATTGTTAACTGGCGGGGTGCTACCGGCTGGGCTTCCCTGCTATCAAATGGCCTTCGGCCACCTCTTGCACGGGCGTACATGAATCCCCGCCGATGGCGGGTGTCATGGTCTTCTATTACCAGGTCATGGGTTACACCACTCTTCGGCATTAGCTACTCGTACTCGCAACGCCGGCTCGTACTACATCAAACTGTAGATACCGGCCAGCGGAATCTTCTTCAACGTGCCATATGTTCCTGGCTCGACTGGCTCCCTGTAATCTCGTATGGAACTGGCGGGATAAACGGGATACCTCTCCCTGCCAGAACACCTCGTTACGTTGGAGGTTAGTCACATTCTCTGATGCTGAACGCATGAGTAATGTTCTGAATAAGACCATCGCAGCATAAGCGGTAGACAGGGTGAGATGGGGTGGTCCTATCTCGGTTGTCCCTGCTTCTGTAGACGGTCTGGATAGGAGCCCCATCCCATGAAGTTGCAGGATTCTGCCTGTCTTGGGTGCTTCACCAGGAAGTAACGGGTAGTAAATCCCGTTGATCTCATCCTGGTCGTATTGCTGGAGAACCCTTGACGGTCCACGTATGAACGAGGACGGTACGGTTACCTTGTAGACCGGCTCAATAGCCAGCCAACTCAGATCAAAGTACGCAACCGCTTCGGCTGCTACTTCACATACAACTTTCACCTGTGTTGCATCACTGGGTACGGCAGCCTCAACACTTAGCAACTCCCACTCGGACGCACCGCCGTGGTAGTCACCGTTAGATATGTTGGACCCATCCCAGTCAATCCTTAGTCGGGCCTGTGACGCGCCGTTAGTCCATACCCTGCACTTAAACGTGGCAGTCTTGCCCGCTATCTCTGTTATGTTTACATCAACTGCCTGGGTTATCTGACCAACAGCACCGGAAGGACCGGTCAGTTTCATACCGTAGGAGCCGTGAAAGATACGGCTGCTCTCCTGGTCTGTACCAGGGCCGTTAACTTCAGTCCAGTTGTCAGCGGAACCGGAAGTCCAGTTCTCGAAGTCATGGTTAGACAGGACGTTATCCACGATAATAGACTCATCCCGTAGTGGTAGATGTAAAGATGGGAATAACTCTTCAAGAGAAGAGTTGATGGCTGCATGCTTGATCTCAGGGTCATAGCGGTGCAACTCGAAAGCTTCACCACTGGCTGTCTGAGATGAGAGGGCAGACTGGAGGATAGCAGTCGGCCCATCTACGGCAGAGCTTATGTAGACTGAACATCTCCTTGATTCTCCCGAGTTAGCACCATCAGTGGATAGGAAGTACATCTCTTCAAATGCCCCGTCATCAGCACCACCGGGGTAATTGCGGAGAGTATCGCTAACCAACGAGGTACGAGAGTCATTCCCATCAGCCGTCGTAGTGAACGCATTGTAATCACCAATGGCTTCTGAAAGAGCCCGCCTTAGATTAGTTCGAGTTGTTGTAGCCATTAACCTATGTCATCCTGTACGATTACCGGGATATATCCCCGGTTAGGGAAGGTCTGGATAATACCATTACTGAATGTTACCTCGAATTCCCCTTCATATTCATCGGCTGTATTAGTGTTCGATGCAGTGAAGTTATATTTTACACGACCCAGACCGGCAGTGACTACCGTTGCGGTTGCACCGTCTACTTTCACCGTGCCGGCAGGTTTCACCCGCATACTGAACTTCACTGACGCACCAGTCAGGTTGACAGGGGCCCCGAAGGAGTCCTTGAAATCCCTGGTTATAGATGTCGTATCATTCTGTCCTATATAAAATGGATCTTCTGGCATTACACCGCCTCCGTGCTAGTCTGACCTGTACCTACCGGTGCTGTACTGGTCGGTGAAGTTGCACCCGTACCATCCGGCAGGAAGGTCGGGGGAGATATCTGCATAGAAAAGTAAGGATACAGGTAAGCACCGCTTGTGGTCTCTTCAATCGGCCATACCGGCATCCGAAGTTCTTCTGTACCCTGCAAGACTTCGATGAAGCCCAACCAGTGTGATGGCTCCTGCTCAAAGAAAACGCTGGGGAGCGTGTAACGATATTCAATCGGGAGGACTGGTTCATAATCCCCGATCCCCACAAGACCAGATGCTCCCCCAAAAGTTATTGGGAAATCATAAGGGAATTCCCTGATTATCGGGGTCATGGTAGGCATTTGCTAGTTTTCTCCTATTTTTCCCTATCTACGGCGTCCATAGAAGGCCGTACAGCCACGTAAAATACCTTTCGGGTATATCAGGTCGGCTTGCCCTCAAAAATATCACATTTCGGACAGGCCCCGTCCACGATTTTAGTCTTGCACTCCTCGCAGAGGGTCGGCGGGTTGACCGCCTTGTCCTCCCAGTAGGTTATTTTCCGTCCCTTGCCCCTGGTTGTACGCCGATGCTTAGAAGACAAGAGTTATTATCACTCCAATGGCAAGTGACGCTCCGGCCACTGTAAGGCCGAGGAGTAACTTGCCAGCCCATGAGATGTTAGCGTCCATCCCTTCAAGCCTGATATCCATCCGGTGCAAACGATTCTCTATATGAGGAAGATCGTTATTAGCGATCTTTGCCACGGCCCTCGCAATTTCCTGCATATCAATATCACGCCTTGGGCTTGTCACTTTTAACCACCCCCCTGACATCGTCAACTAACCTCCAGAAAACTTTCGTTAATTCGTTACGTTCTTTCTGGTTGAGTTTACCATCCTTGCTGGTTTCCTGTATGGTCTCAATGAGATTCATCGCCGACTGGACTGCTTTCCGGTTGGTGATAACCTTTAGCAATAAACCCATGATACTCCTTACTTCACTATTATTACGAGGTCCGAGAGACTATCACTAATAGTGTATACCTTAGTCGTTGACTCGATGTCAAAATCGTTGGTGCTTAGATCGCCATCTTTACCTATTTTGATATCTGATAACGTGAATTGCCCAGCTTTGATGTAGTCCAAATCTACTGCGCCGCCACCACATCGTCCAGTTATATTGACGTTCTTGACGATGGCGTCCCCGTTCAAAGTTATCTCCAGCTTATCAACTCTACCATCTGCGGTGTACGAGGAAGCCCCATATAAACTGGAAATTTCAATGGAGGGTATGGCACTGCTCTGTGTCGGCCCTGTATGATGCCCATCGGTTGAGCCACTCAGTGTCATCTGGTGAACTTCTGAATTGCTCATCGTCAACGAGGGGGCCATCAGTTTATCCATAGTAAAAGTATCCGCATAGAGGTATCCTGTCGTATTTGCCTTGCGAACAATGCTGATACAATCCTCATACACCCCGTTAGATACTGGTGGAGTCATGTCGAGGTCTACACTAAGCTGATCAAGCCTAGTATTTGCTTCCAGTATGATAGCTAGAGTTTGGTTATCTGAGCCATCTGCGTATTTTGGTAACTCCTGTCCTAATGTGCCACCACTAGGTAAATCCGAATAAACCGCTCCGGGCTCAGGCCAGTTGTAGGTAGAGCCCATGACATCTCTTACGGCGAAGTACATCCCCACCGAGACAGCCATCAAACTCAGACATACCGTACCCAGTACAACGTACTTGATCCTGGAGTTAGCCATCCCCACAACGGGGAATCGTGCAAGTTTTGGAAGCTTGATCGAGGGCAACTTCGTAACCCCAGGGAACTTAAAGCTCCGGCTCTTGATAATCAGTTTCCAACGCTTGAGATTCATTCTTCCTTGTCACCACCTCCCCAGCCTGATTCAAATAGTTTTCCAAGTCCTGCACTTACAGGTATGGTTAAAACCGCGAGAGCTGTAAGCAAACCCTCGATATTATCTAGCGTATTGCTAGATGTTGTTGCACTTATTATGATCCTAGCGGCGAGGAAGAGCCAGCAGAACACCACTGGAGCGAAGATGATTAAGACTATAAGTTCTCTACCAGATAAGGTGACCTTGCCGGAATCTTTAGGTTTTAATTCCTCGCGTTCTTCCTCGTCTGCCATTAGTAATTTCCATACTGCCTACGTTCACCCGGAGGCTGCTTCTCACCTAACTCTTTTAGCAGTTCCCCCATGTATTCATGGTCAGCCATAATAGTTTTCAACTCGTTTTCTTGCACGGCCTGGATTCTTTCGATCTCTGCAATACGATCCCATGACTCTGCGATGACCTCTTCAATATTATCTCGCTCCCAAGCCTCCATCACTGTATCTAGATCAGCCCTGAGAGTAAAAATCCATCCGATCATACCGATGAAAATGACAACTACAGGTAACAGGGACAATCCTAATGTCAAATATTTATTCATTCTCTAACACTTTAAGTGATACTCCACCAAGGAAACCGAAGAGACCCCCAATTATAGCGGTCATTATCTCTACTGCATCCATCTGGTATGCCAGCCACGATGCAAACGTAGAGAAGAACGTAGCACATAAGATGGCTACGAAAACCTGGGGACGTATCTTCCCAAACTCCATTCTAGATATAAACCTCATCAGGGTCATAAAGATGCGCCACATTGTCTTCATCAATCACCGTCCAGCCCTGATGGTAGATATGGGCGTATGGGTCTCTTGCTGTCCATGACAACCACCCATCGCCTACGTAAGATTTGACATAACGTATTACATCAGGGCTATGAACATCCTTTCCTTCGGCATGATACCGTGCTGTCTTCTCTTCATCCCGTAACCGCCAGACCTTCTGCTCACGGAAGTAACAGCACCTGTTGAATGTATTCGGGAGTTCCAATCCGTCCACTACTTTGTGGGGCTCGGCATCGGGAGACCTGTAAAGAGTTAATGTTTCACCGTTAATAGAAGCCATGCCGTCTATATAGATACGGCCTACATCAGCATCGGTCCCGGTAACTACAGCTTTACCCAGTAACTCCTTGAAATACCATACGGCATCGCCTATCGCTACCTTCATATATCCCATGTTCCGATCCCAGGACATACGCATACTATGCGATCCCCTCGGAATGGGAGATTGTTCCGGTATAGGCTCAGGATTCTGTGCCTGGCTGTCTCCGTAAACTACTATGCTAGGATTGAGCAGCACTTGCTGTCTCCTTCTGCCCGTTCTTGGACCTGGCTATTCCCTCTGCCATCACTGGATTGCAGGGTATCTCTTCCTTGGTTACCTCGGCTCGATCTATATAACGGATACTGCCATCTTCCATGACCTGGATATCTGACAGGTTCTTTGTTCCATCTCTAAGAGCCCGGACAAGGGCGTTATATTCGGACTTCTCATGTTCACTGCGGGCGAGTTGATTCAGCAGGTTCTGGGCTTCTTCCATCCATGCGTCATCTTTCTTCTGGTTTACCCGCCGTTCTATCTGGAACAAACTACTCGCTATGTCTATCATAACTCTCCTATTTACGGGTTCTCAAGGTTATCAAGGAGCATCAGAACATACAGCATCAACTGCGATAGTCCGTGCGGCACGTATCCGTACTGTCATCGGAGTTGGACTGCCTGAATTCTGAGCGGCAAATCTCCGGGCATCAACTGCTCCGCAGTAAATACATTTTACCGTTTGCAAGCGGTTGGCCTCAGTGGGCTCGGCTCCCTCGATCTCAAAATAGTGACTACCCATGATTTTCCAACTCCTCTACCCGTGCTGTTAATCTAGCAATTTGTGCCTCATGTTCAGCATGGTAATTGTCCATTCGTTCCCTGTTCTGGTACATTCCTGCCCATGTAAACCATGTTCCGGCCACTGGAGCAAGTCCCAGCCATGCCCCTCGTTCAGGCCGACCGGGCTTAATTGGAGTATCGTACTCCATGATCCCAAGCATCACCATCTGGTCTATACTTACATTCTGTCCTGGTTCATATGGATTTGCCATTGTGTTCACGGCGATAGCCGCTTCCCTCATGGCTAGAACGTCATCGTGCCACTCGACCTTCCCGCAGCATTCAAATTTCTCATGGGAGTGCTTACCGCAGGATTCACAAACGTAGTCAAATGTCCCAGTGGGGTGAGTGGTGTTGTAAGTAATCACCGGAGGTGCGGCATCTGAAAACCTCATGGTGTCGTTGCTAAATGCCCTAGAACTATGCGCTCCAATAGACATGACAGGGTTTCCATCCGAGAGACCCATGTAGTAGTAGTTGGTTGACTCACCGTTGATGACTATTCCTGCTTCACCGCCACCACCAGCGTTCCGTATATCCACGTACATACTGTCACCGGACGAAGTCCCCGTATTGGCAAAAATCGCTTCAAGGGCACTGCTATGACTGCGGCTGAACGAAAACGTGGTGTTGTCAAATGTCAGATTAGTTTCCCCATACAAAGCAGTGGAAGAACTAAACGTGGCTATCCTGTCATCTGAACCGTTGGATACCGCTGAAACTGCACCGCCGCTAGCAGTCATGGTAGTGCCACAAATGGTTAGACCTGATCCAGCGGTCAGGAAAGCAACAGCACAAGAACCATCATCCCAGAAGAGTAGCCTGTCAGCCCCGGGATCACTTAGTGATGCCCCAGTTCCACCATCAGCAAGGGCTACATCAGTTCCACCAGCTCGGTATATAACATTACACTCAATACTAACGTCACCACTACTAGACCTAGCTAACGTAGTATCAGACGCATGACCTAACTCTATTGTAGTAGGGGCTGGAGCAGCAGTCCATGCGGGGACACAAGATCCACCCATCGCAAGGATAGTATTAGCGGCTCCCTTCCCCAACCGGGAAAGCTGGGAGCCGGAGGATGCATAGACTATATCGCCGGTTTCTTGACACGCAAAAACGTGACCGCCAACGGCTTCGTACTCGCCTTGAGTTAAAGTTGTCCCGGCACTCAGGTGTTTAAATTCATCTGCCATTGTAAACTCCTATCTGTCATAGCCCCGCTCCATAGCTTTGTGAAGCCTGTGGCGGTTCTCGGCTTCCTCTATCCGCTTCATAAACGGGTAGCAACCATCGTTGCATCTAGGCTTGCCGCAGGTGGGAGCGTCACACAGGAAACAGTAACCCCGCTCTATTCCAGAACCAAAATGTACATGCACCAGAAACTGACAGTGGACGCACTTGAAGGTACTAGATTCCTTCACCCCACCGTATGGGTCTGTGATCAGGGCATACCCTTCAGCATCGGCCATTACTCAGTCCAGTGGAATCCTATCATGTAATCTGTAGTTGCTGAAGCATGGTCTGCCTTCCCGCCGAAACCGTCAGTGGTAGTAGCGGGAGCCACGAATTCCCCACCAGGGGGAGCAACCCAGCGGTAAGTGGCACGGTGATTCAACGGAACCCTCAAGAGGTCTCCATCGGCTACAACCGCCAGTCCACTGGTAGTCGAGGTATTTACATACGTGGGCTCTGATGTAAGGTTAGAGTGGAACACTGATCGTGCCGCCTGTCCGGCAGCGTCCGATAACAATGTGGGCGTAATCGCCCCACCACTGGAACCCGGTGCTGTTACCTGTCCTATCAAGTAGATGGAAGTCAGGTCAGCCGGAGTACCCACGTTGCCCATGTTTATTTCATAGAGCCAGATGCGGTGAGCGGTGCTGGCATTTACCGTAAGGGATGCCGCCGAATCCGCAGTTGACGTTAATGTGTTAAATCCGTCTTGGTGATATTTTTCACCAGGCATGTCCTGGCCTCCTTAATATCCAGCCCCTTCCTCTACGCCCCAGATCATACCGGAGATCGTAGCATTGGCTGTGACATCTATTTGTAAATCATCATTGCTGGCTAGCAAGATACCGTCACCCAGGTCGGGTGAGTTATGGACACCAGCTATTGCCAGCAAGGGAGTCTGGGCTAGCACTGTCGTATCTGCCGAGGCCGCAACAAATTCTATTGCAGCCGCAGCACTTGCTGACAGTGACCACCCGAGTAGACGGACCCGCCGGTCACCTGTAGGAACCCAGACATTCTCTGCGGTTCCCGCCGTTATGGCGTTAGCGTCTATCATTTTAAATATGTTGGCCTGTATTTTAGGCTCTCTATTCTGTCCCGGCATTAGAAGGGCTCCGTCTTGGTATAAGCGAGGTCCTGTCTACCAGCACCACGGTAATAGATAAGAACACAGGTAACATTTGACCCGTCATCTGAGATCAATTGCATTGTTTTCTGGTGAGCATGAGGGATTCTTCCCGGATGCCCCAGAGTGATCTTCTGTCCCAGTGACGAGGTCGGCGTAACCGATGGAGCCATGTGGAGTGAGTCCCCCGAAGGACAGACTACCACGATATCCCCCGTATTCTGGGGAATAGTAGCTCCAGCACCCGCAAGGGTATTCGCTGAAGCACCTAGAGCAAGGGACTCAGCGTGAATTATATCGTCTTTTTTAGCTAGTACCTCTGCCATGTTTACTCCTTGATCTCCCAGCGATCCGTACCGTAGCCTTGGGATTTAAAACGAGCGAGTTCTGATGCTGTATATTTCCTGGCATCGTCCGGGTCGAGACCTCTGGGTACATTCAAGATTGGGATATTATGGTCTTGAAGGAAATCGACCACCGTACCGGGATGACTGTCATCAGGCCAGTCCATACGATTAAATACGGACCGTACCATCTTGGCTACATCCCTCGGATCAGATCCTCTCTTGGCAGACGAAATAGCAGCCACCAGGGTTTCATCCATCGGTTGAGACACTGTCTCGCCCTCATGGATCTGGGTAGCTTCCCATTCCTTGTGTGCCTTGCTGGTCTTGTGACCTACGAGAGCAAGATTATTCTTTAGCTCACGGCCACATTCACATACAACAGGACTAATTGTAGTCATATTCCTCCCTTGTTACCACCGCTGAGTAAAGCCATCCGAGCCACCACGGGGGCTTTTTTAATTTCCCCCGCTGGTGTTTCATAATGGCATCTACATTTACCTGCAAGAAGGGCGAAGTACTTGCCCGTACTGATTTCCGCTTAGGAGAGGCTTCCGGCTGAGGAACCAGTTGACTCGTAATGTTATGTAACTTCATCAACTTATCCTTCGATAGCCAGAAATCTGCGTCTGGTGGTCGAGATGGTGGGTCTCCGTCCTCTCGGACACTGAAACCAACCTGTCCCTTTACCAGGTCTCCATGCACACAGGTGTTACCACCCAGATCTGTGCGAATGTACTTCGTGCCCTGCAAAACTATACTACCAAGCAGCCAAGGTTTAACCCTAGAATCTGCTGCTCACCACCACCCACGCCATCTGGATCAATGAGGATGGCAAAGTTACGACCCGGTCCCTGTAGACCTGAGTCCAACATAGAGGAGACATCGAAGGTCACCAACAAGTTATCCGCAGGTGTTGCCTCAGAAGTGTTCGCCGTAATTGCCGTACCTGTATCCTGGGCATTGGATGCGTTGTCATAACCGGCAGCTACGCTGAAGTCATAGTCAACAGCGGAACCGGCGGTATTGTTAGTTACGATACGCGCCATTTCTAACTCGACAAAGTTATCCTGGAATCGTCCTACAATGTAGGCGGTCTCGGAAGCACCGTCCAAACCCGGTCCCGGCCATCCATCAGTTACCACGCCAAGACCCGGCTCACCGGAGGTGTCATAAGCACTTACCGGAAAGAACTGGTTCTGGTAGCTGGGTATACGGATATCAACTCGGACCTCGGAGGTGGATAGTGCGAAACCAATAACCTGCTTTATTGCAGCATTGGTTGTTGGGATAGTTGCAGTGTTTGCACCAGCCGTTTCCGACAGGTACATAGCTGCCCCTTGAGTATAGGGGGCATCGGTGTCTACCAGTATGCCGCCAGTACAGAAGAGCCCAACATCGCCTGAGTCATAAGTATTAAGAACCATCGCTTCAGCGAAGGTAGTATGGGCAGAGGCATCAGCCTTCTCCCAGTCAGTACCATCGAAGTAAACCAGGTCTCCAGCGGTTACATCGGTACTTCCTACCGTATCGCTGAATACGTTTATTGCTTTAGTTACATGGGGATCAGCCATTTCTATTTACCTCATCATCAAATTACGGAACTAAGCTCAACGAGGTAAGTCGTTGACTAAGCAGCGGAGTCAATCCCTGCCAATCCAGCACAGACCTTGGCTGAATACAGTACGGCATTCAAATAGACTACCATCCTGTAAGTATCTTCGTTCTTATCAACCTTGGTTCCGAGTTCCTGGACTTGCGGAGAAAAGACATCCCCGTTATGGATTACGGTCCAGCCCTGGTTGGCCTCACCTGTTTTCAACGCATAGATGGTTGTAGCAGATGAAGATCCCCACGCACCGGAGTTCTCGTATGTTTCGCTGTTGGATATGTAATCGTTAATTACAATCGGTATGTCGTTGTATTTAAGATATGTATGACCAAACATCTCGGCACTGTTAAGCACCACGCCGGAACCGGTGGCTCTGGCAAGGGCTGTTAACTTACGCCGCATGGTCTTATTCATCATTAAGAAGTCTGGTTTACCCATTTCAACCATGTCAATCATGGCATCCAAACGATCAAGGGTTAACTCGGTTTCATCCCCTGCGATAGTGGATGGGGTTGACCCGTCATCCATCATAAGCAATCGGGAATCACTGATAAGCAAGCTGGTTAAACCTTCTGGCTCAGTTGATACAGAACCGGAGTTCCCATTCAAGAGCAAGTCTTCCAACTTACGTGCAATAGATTTAGCCATCTTGCTGATTAATACAGCCTTCTGACCCTGCACGTTATCGGCAGTCTGTTCAGCAAACTTATCGAGTGGATGTTGCACCCCTACCGTTTTAAGGGCTACAGATTTCTGAGTGTAGGTGGGCTCTGTGTCTGACCAGATATCTCCTACCTGGTGAGTAGCTGCCGCACCGAGGGTATTCTCCCTGTTGTAAACAAGAGAGTTACCGGAAAAAGATTTAAATTGTAATAGTGGGGCTAATTCAGATGCCGTGATGATATTATCAAAAATACCAGCAGTTACATCGTCGTTAGCCAATAATTGATATTGACTAAGAGTTGGCATTGTCGGTCTCCTAGAGTCTAGTATTTAATTGTTTTCTTAGACCTCGTTCAATTAAAGCGGCTCCACTAAGAGGTTCGTTACCACCAGCTATGGCAGCCCCTGTATCAAGGTCTGCTATCCCGGCGTTTTCCAACGCCTTCTTGCCAGCAGTCTTGGCTTCATCACGAAGCCGTTGCTTTTCCTCTCCGGACTTACGCCTTTCTTCTTTCAGCACCATAGCATGAGCTTCTATGTGAGTCTGATAGACTTCATCAAAGTTACCCTGCTGGGCTAGTTCCCAGGCCCGCTTCCACCTGTCCTGTATGACTTGAGCATCAGCCTCGCTAATACGAAGAGTCTCTTTGTCATCTTCACAGACCGTGGCTAGCAATCGTTCCTGCTCCCCGTTATAACGGATGTTCCAGTTACGATCAGCCTGGTTCCTATCTAGCTCCTGATTCGTCTGTAATGTCTGGGCAGCTACAGCCTCAAGATTGCCACTGCTCATACCGGCAGCTAACTCGGCAAACATTCTTCGGACAGCCCCCAGCTCATCCCTTAAACCAGATAGCTCTGCATCGCGGTCCGACTCTTTCCGACGTTGCCCTTCTCTGGATCTCAGATCGTTTTCTAGTTTGACGATCTGGGCCTCCAGTTCTTCAGACTTCGCCCTGTAATCGGGCTCTGCTGTAGGCTCCCCCGCCGGCTGTTCTGTCGGCGTGAGATCCTGTATCTCTTCCTGGACTTCCTCTAATCTTTCCTGCATGATGCTCCTTATTGGGGAGGGATCATACCTAGATGGTATGCATATAGTGTATATATGTCAATAGTTATGTCTACCGTAGACCAGCTTCAAGTAGATCAGACTGACCAAAGAACCCCGCCAGTGTCTTAGGCTGTAAGCTGTACTCACCCAGTATAAGTGCCTGGTCTATCTTGTCCGAGTCTTCGTACCTCATGCCTGACTCGCTTGATGAGCTACGCATGAAAGTACGAGTATCGCTAACAGCGGAATCGTAATCCTTTACGATAGTAGATCCTACCTGGTCAGCAGCCATACGCCAGAACCGCTCAACACCCGGGGTGTTCTTGTTACCGGCATCTATGTAGCTGAGAAGTAAACGCTTCTCTACATCCTGGTAATCAGGACTCTTCAAGATTGCCTCACTGACCTTACCCGCAATCTCCCAGTAGGGACGAAGAGTATCCTGTATATCTCGTACCGCCTTCTCGCCGGGATGCTGGTTTCTATTTAGAAATTCCTGCACTCGATCAAACATGGGCTTCCCCACCTCTTTCTCAAGTGCATCGAACATTTCGTTTCGCTTGTCGTAATCTATCCTACCCAGTGCATCCTCGATCTCTGTACTTGCAAAGATGTCAAAGTACCTTGTCATTGTCTGCTGGAACTTGGCCTCATCAGCATCTCTTTCCCTGGTATTATCGAGGACATCCCTGTACTCATCCGAGTTCTTAAGAGCCGTTACCTTATCTCGATGACTGGTGTTGATATTCTTCAAGAACTTGCGGAAGGATCGACTGGGTACTTCACCCGCGAGAGCCCATGCCTGTTCTATAGCGTCCGTCTTCTCCTGGTCTAATCGCTCTTTCTCATCAAGATATCCCTGGAATGGATCTAGCGTTTCACGCCTACGTTCAGCTATGTCCTCTGTCTTATCACGGATTAACTGGTCATCGTTAATCATAACCTGCACATCGCCGGGTAACCTGTGCCAGTGTTCATGGAACTTCCATGTACTGGTATTTAAAACATCCTCGATTACTTCCAGTTCCTCGTCAGGAAGATTGTCAAACATACCGCTCCGTAATAACTCCTGTCCCCTAGCCTGTCGTAGTTCAGAGCGTACCTCGTTGTCCGACATGTGGTAGGACTTACCACCCTGGAATTCAAACCCGACCAGTTCTACAGTAGACGCAACGGCCTTACCGATATTACCGGACGATATATCCTGTCCGAGTTCAGTGACATTCCTTGACATATCATCTGCAAAGAACGGGGTCATATTCTGTAGGAAGTGGCCGGCCATTCTCTGCCAGTCGGTTTCCTCTCCCCATCCAGATCCGGTAGGTCTGCCCATAGCGTCCGCACCTGTCATGTAATCCCATACGTTACTGACTACACCAGATGACATACTGCGGTAGGCATCGGCATGACTAGACCAGCTCTTGTCATTGCCCAAGCCCATAGTAATCATGGCTCCAATCAGGGAATCCCACGTACCAAACAATGAAACGTCATTCCCAGAGGGGGCTCGGATTCGCATGAAGTTAGTATTACGTACCCACTTCTCATCCTTAGTTCCCGCACGGACTTTACGTAGAGGATTGAAATCTGTATCTCTACCCATCATGGCATTAGCCCCAACAGTTAGCATCGTACCTATTCCAATCATCTTCATCATGGACCGAGCGGCAAGTTGCTGCTCAAGAGTTGCGGGTGACTTGTGTAATCTCCATGAAGATGGATTCTCATCGAACCTAACTCCACCAAGAGGTGTTCCCTGTATAGCCCTCCCTAGAGTTTCAAGCCGTGACTGGAAGAATCTCGGAGCGAACAGCAGCATGTCACCGATATTCCCCCCGAACCTACGGGGAGACCATCCTGTGGCTCCGTTAACTGCCCGAGCTACCTTTTCCATATCACCACTTGCCTTGAGATCTGCGAGAGTTCTACCCTGCTTACGCATCATGCCAGACAGGTAATCATCAGCCCATTCAAGACGGGCAGCATCACCGGCTGCACCAAATGCACGGTTAGCATTACGGATACCAGGTAGGTCTCCTAAAGCACGGGTTGCCCCTTGCCCTAACGAGAACTCTGTCTCTGATCCTGTAATAGCCAGACCGTATGAAGCCCATTCTCTTGATGACATTCGCCCTGTTTGAGCAGCCATGTCATCGAAGTTACGGAAGAAGGAATCAATTGCCCTCTCCCCTCGTCCCGCTGATACCCCCATATCTCCAAGCGGAACTCCCCATGCCTGGAATGTTAATCGCATTACCCTCTGCCATGACTGGGGATTATCATAGAACCGTAGTAACAGGTGAACAAACATAGCCGAGTTATCTAGAGTTCCCCTGGCAGCCCTGTACACCGAGTTGAATCCCTGCAAAACACTCTTTGCCCTACCACCAGGTAGGTTAGGATCTTGCACCAGGTACTTGCGGGCAGCCTGTGCCATAGTATCCGGCCAGTAATATCCACCCAGTCCAGGGAGAGGTATGACCGACATGTCATCAGGCGGTCTACGAGATATTCGCAATGCCGATCTCCATTCGGCTGCTAGATCGTGTAGTTCTGTCTCATACGCACCAATCTCCCCACGAATCTTATCTGTACTAAGTTCGTTCCGAAGTAATTGTCTTTCTGCATCTGTAAGATTACGTTGCTGGGACTGGGCCTGTTGTCTAAGAATTCTCTCCAACCGATCACGTTCCACCTTAGCATAGTTAAGATCATACTGGGCAAGGGCTAGATCACGATCAGCCTTGAATTGCTCAATCTGTAACTGTTTGGCAGTACCAACACCCTGCTGTGCTTCTACTGCCAGTCTTTGGAAACCTACCTTAGCACCTTCGAGTGCATCTAATTCCTTTGCTGTTTCTTCCCAGTGATTTATAACAGTACCGATCTCTTCATCTAATGCCCGGATATAAGCCTCGATTCTTCGAGGATCGTCATAGTAACCTTCCGGTACATTACGCGGCCTACCGTAAGCATCCAGATCAAGAAATACTCTAGGACCTATAGGTTCATCTGTCGGAGTTAATTCTACAGTTCTACGACCACGACCAAGATGAACAGATGGTAAGGTTGCTCCTTCATCCGCAGCAATAGCCGCCTTAAGACGATCTATTTTCTGCAAGGATTTTCTCATTGCCTCATCCGAAGCTTTACTGAGTTTACGGGCAGCACGAATATCTGCCATATTTTCTTTCAAGGTACGTGTAGCTACGACAGCCCGTTCATAAGATTCTCCCAGCATACGATACATTACAGCACTATCTGAGCCCCTGTACCTAGCATCATCTTCCCGTTCTTTCAATAACTTCTGGAAGGATGTATCCTCACTGTTTTCTCTAGCAGACTGTACTCGGGCATCCCGTTTATCAATTCGTTTATCAGCATCGATGATACGTCTGGCAAGTCTTCGTTGGGCAAGGTCATACATTTTCTGGGACCGCTGAACATGGGTTTTTAATACACTATTCCTAGCCAGTAATACCTTGAGACGCTGCCTTCTCGCACTGATACGATTCCGAAGACCTGTGACAGTCTTGCGAAGCTCGGGATCAATTAATTCTGTCATCCGAATAGGACGGAGCATACCATTCTCAGGATTCGTAAGAGTCAACCAGTGGCTGGTAGCAGTAGCCTTGTTGATACTCTCCCCGATATCCTGCACGTATTCCCGCATTGACTCTCTAAAGCTAGGATACTTGTATACTTTATCTCCAATACCCTGTATCCCCTGTGCCATAGAAGGTAAGCTAGCTTCCTGGGAAAATCCTGGTGGAGTCCCTCCAGATACGAGTTGGACACGGGGCTTGGGCATTTCTACTCCGAAAAACTTCTCACCAACAGACCGTCCTCGCCCACGATGGAGATAGAATCCAGTAAGGTCACCAATATCTCCGTGCTGAACAGCAACACCATTTTCGATAACAGCCTCTGGCATTACATCTAGACGAGGCCCAGATGGAATATAATGCGATCCGCTTTCAGCAAGCATCATCTCGAAGTTATTAGATTCATCTCGCAAGAACTTCATGATTTCTTTTTCATCTGGCGTTAAATGCTCCCAGAAACGAGGCAACCTAGCAGCAATATCCTGGATAGTCGGAGCAGCATTATCAAGGGTTTCATCATAGCCAGTTAACCGGAGAACCCTGCCGGATTCATCAAGGTTAAATACTGACTCGACCCTGTTAGACAGTATTCTTGAGTGGGCCTTGGCTGCCATTGATGCCAGTATATTATTTTCAAGATAGGTATGTCCGAAAGAACTGCCGATTGGATCTTCTACTACCGCACCGAATGGCCTACCTACGGTACTCTGAACCCACGACCTAATCTGGTCTTGACGACTTAAACCGGTACGATAGGACTTAAAACCAAACCAGTTCTGTGTACGATCAGGAGGTTTAACTACAGCATCATCTGGACCAATCTGCTCAACTACACTTCCTCCTGCTAATCGTCCTAGTTCCATTCCCGATGAAGCAGTTGCATTCTTAGTTCCTTCACCCCAGTAACGAAGCCATGCTGGAGTAATATCTTGACGCATCACTGCACCAAGTTCTACTGGTAAAGAAAGACCAGGATCGGAAGTTAATTGCTGATAGATGGTATCATCTCGTGTTGGATCTAATCTCCACTCCCGCATACCCTCGTCTGATGCTTTTAATGCCCTGTTATATTCATCTACGGTAGGCCAGAATACCCGAACAGGAGCTTCAGCCCGTAATGGATCTGCCTCAGATACTCGTATTGGAGTAAATGATTCTGTAGCTGGGTCATACTGCTGTACATACTTTGATCCGGCTGACCTACCGAACCATGTGCTGGTAAAGGGATCATCAGTAATAGTAGTGAGATCTGTAATAGATCTTCTTCTAGCACCCGATCCTGCCAGCTTTATCATCCCACGGGTTCCAACAGATACAAGACTTCTGCCAGTGCTAGACCCCGGCATAATAATATTAAGGGGATCAACCACTGCCTTGATCGGCTCAGTGATATACCACGGCAGGATACCTTCTGTTTTCGCCATTGATAGAGCCGATGGGGCTCTCGTAGGACCACCGTTATTAAAGATAGTATTAACATCCGTGATCATCTTTATCTTGGGTACGCCGGTAAATGGATCGATAACTTCAATAGTCGTGCCGACCAGTTCCTTTACATATTTCTCAAGACCCTGCTCTCCGGGAAGCATTCTCTGAACACCGTGGGTAATATGATATGCGAGGTTGTCACCCCAGACTGTATCAAAAGACCCAAGCGTATCGAACAGACCTTCCATCCCACCAAGGTTACGGCGGTCTACCTTCTCCACTTCTCTCTGCCTGATCCATCCCTCACGACGGCGATCTCTTTCTGACTCACTTACCTCTTCAGTTGGGAATCGAATTGCTGACTGGGTAGCAGCATCGAGTCCTTCAAAGTCCTGCATAGATAGATCAGTTATATCTGCAAGACCCGTGCCGGTAGTCCTGATAGTACCCGGCATAATAGGATCATCCATAGACCGCATGTCCCAGCGATCAGCAAGGGGTTCTTTAAATGTAGACTGTTCCTCTGGGCCAAGAGCCATATTAGAGAAGGTTAAGTTTCTCAGGGCATCAGTAGCAGCTTTACTCGTTTCTGGGTCTTCACTCTGGGCAGCTTCTCTCAACCTGGCATGAGAAGGATATTCTTCAAATCCAATATCCATACCACCTGGTTGCCCGATATCTGCCCATAAAGACTCAGGAGTTACGTCCTGCATACCTGTAAGCATAGATCCAGTAGTAGGACGCGGTGCTTCCTGCCACCCGGGTCGAGGACGTTCTTCAGGAACAGCTCTTGGAATCATAGTCTGTTGCTGCTGCATTGGTGACATTGGCGGTATTGAACTGAATAATCCAGCAGCTTCTGTAGCTGATCCTGTTGCTCTCTGGGCGGTCTGCCATGCTCCCTTCAACCAGTCCGGCAGAGTTGGCGGGGCCGAATCTCCAACCGGTCCCTGGTCACCAAGGTTCAGATCGTTAAGATCCGGAACCATCTTGGCTAAACGCCGTCTTGCAGGTCTGCTTAAAGGTAGATCAAATGGCATTATCTAATACCTCTACGAGTAACGGGTAGAGTTCTTGCCAGCGGCAGTCTTGCACCACTTGGCCTGGCAAGTGCCAGTTCCTGTTCAAATGATCTTGCCGGAATCCCTGCTTGCATTGCTATATCTCTAAAGATATCACGGGATTCCGGTGTTAGATTCTGGAATGCCTGTACCGATGGTATGGTCAGCCCAGCTTGCTGTGAGAGATACCCTCTTGATGGAGTAATCTGACGGCCAGCCTGTAACTGACGGATACCTAGCGGGAGAGTCTGGCTGCCAAATACGACACCGCCACCAGCATAACCAGGGACTCCCTTCTGTTGCAAAGCTACCATTTCTTTACGATTCAAATTCTTTAATGGCAGGACAAAACTACCAGGTGGCAGATCTACCAGTTCTGGCCCCTCTTCTCCTACGATTTCAAATTGATTACCACGGGCCATTCCACCATGAGCAAAGGAACCAAACAAATAATCGTCAGATGGCCCGTGATCATCGAATATCGAGTAGGAAGTAGGCGAGACGGATGGACTAGGTGCAGGACGAGCGATAGGAGCGGGGATATCATTAGGATCTTCATAATCCATGAAAGGATATTCAACTACATCAGCTAGTCGCTGAGCTTTCGCAAAATTTCTACGAGCCGTCAAGTTCTCTGTAATGGCACTGGTAGGAGCGGGATCTTCATAATCCATGAAAGGATGTTCCACTTTAGAACTTGCTATATTACTATCATCTCTGTCCTGACGATTTACCGCAGGTCGGAACGCACCTGCGAAGAAGGACGAGAGTTGTTGGGCTTCCTGTGCTTGTTTGGCAGCCGCCAAAGCATCTCTAGCCTCACGATTTTGAGTAATCTGTTCTTGCATCCTAAGAATCTTATTGCCGTAATCCCGTATCTGATTAATAGCATCCGAAGCCTTACCCCTGGTAGGAGCGGGGATATCATTGGGATCTTCATAATCCATGAAAGGATATTCACCCTCTGTAGTGACAGTTGTACCGACTTTCGCAGTCTCGACAGGAGTCTTGACAGGAGTCTTGGCAGGAGCCTCTACTTCGAGTGGTTTCAAGAATAAACCAGTAGCTTTATCTACTTCAGATGTGTCTATTTCCTGTCCCGGGGGGAGGAATTTAGACTTGGATTCAGCAATCTTTGTTAACTGTGTCCAGTCAGCAGCACTCCCCATGGAAGCTAGTCTAATTTCCTCCGCACTTAAACCGGGAATAGAAACATCGGGATGGTACTTACTGATATAATCTCGTGCCTGTTCTAAGTTCCACCCATAGCTCGGCTTCTGGACCTCTTTCGTTGCACCGTACTTACCACCAACCACATAGTCCTGCATGGTGACATTGTACAAAGCCGATTCTTCCTCGGTTATAGGAGAGACATACCCCGATGCAAGCATACTCGCAAGATGTTCATTAGCCTTTTGCTGAGTATATTGCCCCGATGCAACAAGAGCATCCATTTGTTCCCGTGCTTGTGTATAAGATCGCGCACCCTGGTATGTTGTATCCGATGTCTCACCAGTCTGTGTAGTCTTGGCAGTTTGATCAGCCATTAGACCCGCAAGAACCGACTCCCACTGGGGTGTTTCTACTCCGAGTTCCTGCCCGAGAGGAGTGAAGGATGCTTGGAATGCCTTTTCCATCTCGGTTTCGAGAGCCTTTAACTGCTCGTTATAACTACCCGCAAGTGCCTCGGCGGCTTCCCGTGCCTGAGCTAATTCATGATCCCTTTGCTGAAGAGTCAACTCCAACTGATCATACTGAGGGCTTCTACCTTCCAGGTGTCTCTGCGTATATCGAGCCTGTTCAGCCGGTGTGGGTGGTCTACCACCACGAAGTCTCTGCTGGAAAGTATTGTATTCTTCTACAAGGAAGTCAGGCTGTGGTCCTACCCGCCGTATAGTACCGGCTGGTGGTGGCTCTACCGTGACTTCTCCCCTTGCTATGGAAGATATGAGTTGCTGATCCGCAGGAGACCTGGCAAAGTTGAGTGCTGCCTGGAAAGCTTCCATAGCCGTAGGACGGTTCTTGAAGTCCTCAAAAGCCAGGGCTTTATCCCAGTCACCATCAACAAGTGCCTGGGTTATGATCTCTTCCATATTGACCGGACGGGGTTGCGATACCGCTCCGGTAGGTTGCTGGATTAATTCTCTTCCCTGTGCATCAGTTATAAATCCCGGCTCAAACCTACGGGCTACCTCGGTTAACTGTCCCGTGGGCTGCTGCAAAGCGGTATAAGGCCCAGTCTGTACCAATCCCGGCTGGTATTCCCTACCGAGTACCTTGATAGATCCATCGGGATTCTGTTGATACTGACGCCCACTGGCTGGATCACGGTATACACCGGGCTCAAAAGTTCTTTCAAGCTCCGAGAAATCTCCGTCTTCTGTGCGGAAGAAGGTCCGATCACCCGTACCACCGAGTTCTCTCTCGGTAACAATACCAGGCCGGTACTTCATCGCACCTACGGTGGGATAGTACTGGAGCTTGCCATCAATAACTGAGGACTTAACCTCGATCCTACTTGACGGGATACCCTGGGTATTTAGACCTGCATCCATCGCTGTTGCGTAGGTATCGTACAACACAACAGGTTTTTCTATATCATAGGTAAACGTCTCCTGTACCTTGCCGCCAGCAAGAACAGTTACATGCATCTTATTAGGATCGTTTTCAAATGGTTCTTCTATTACATTGATATCTCGTTCAGTCAGTCTCTCAGGAACTTTAACTGTTTCAATGACAATCCCGTTCCGATCGATAACATGGAACATCTTCTGGCCCATTCCTTCAGAGCCAGGGACATACTCAAAGCGGTACTTCCCCCTTAGAGATGCTTGTGCCCGTATCTGACTAGGGTCAGTTATCGGCATCCATGTATATTCTCGTACTGGATTGCCCTCGGCATCCTTCTTGTCAACAGGCTGAATCGTGTAATTAAGCTCACCAGCTGACTTAGCCGCCCTCTCTGCCTCGGGGTAAGAAGGCCATGTTTTTACAACATCAGGCTGTTTACCAAACGAAAACTGACCGGAAGCAACCAGATCATTGTACTGGGACGGAGTTAGATCTCGTATCGGAGTATCTGCTAGCGATTTACCTGGTGCTGTATCTTCATCTCCACCCAGTGCAGGGAAGGTTCCCGCATCATCTCGCTTAGTCCCATCCAGCACCTTGGCAATTAAATTTTGAACACCAGTAGATCTCCCGCCGCCAAGTTGGATACCCCATGTCTCCAAGGCTTCTTGACGCTTCAGTTGCTTTTCCTCTGAACTCATTCCGGGAAAGTCCAGGCGTAAAGCCTCGTACATTTTCTGGTAAGCATCAAAGTATGCCTGTGTTTTCTTATTGAAATCCTCCGCAGTCAGGCTAATATTTCGACCTTCCTGGTAGAGCCGGCCCGCATCGGCCTGGCGTTTTTTCAACAGACTCTGTTCTACAGGATCATCTATAGGAACAGACCCCGCTCTCTGGATATCAGGATTATTAGTCCATGTTATAGGAGCGTAATCTCTATCCTTGCCATAGTGGCCCTTTCCTACGGGATACCTATCTGTACGAGCATCACCTAGATGGGTCATACTATCCAGTACCTCCCTCGTTACGGATCATTTTCATCACGGCTTCGAGGCCGTCACGTTCTATGATCTGCCGTCTTTCATCAGGGCCGAGTTCCTTGAACCGGTTGGATGCAGCCTGTCGGCTGGTCAATCGTTCCTGCATAAACGGAATGCCGTTACCTTTATCGGCCTGTTTACGCATCGTATCCATTTCATCCTTGATCATCAGGACAGCTTCGGTGAATTCGTTTCTATTACTCATCCTGCTAAATTCGCTCCTGTTCTGCCGGGTGGCATGGTATTAGGTGTGAGTCCCTGCCTTATCTGGTCAACTGCCGCCGGAGCCCCGCCGGTCTGACCCATAGATTGCTCAAGGGGCATCCCGTCAGGGCCGACGAGTCCACCGCCGCCTCCATTCATTCCCCCCATTCCTCCCATACCGGTAGCTCCAAGGCCACCTCCACCACCCTGAGATGTGGCGATAGCCCGTTCCACCAGGGCTTCTATCCCCTCTTCCCTAGCCACTTCCATAGCCATAGCCTGGTGAATCATCGGATTCTTCCTGACCCAGTCCATCAACAGACGCTTCCTTTCACCGGTAGCGTCCTCAAGATGAGCATCGGCTGACCAGTAGGTCTCCATCGACTTCAAGCCGGCGGCTACTTCCTGCAAGCCGAGCTGTCTCTGCTGTAATTGCAGGACCGGGTCAACAAGATCAAAGCTGACCTGGACGGAGTAGTCAGACTCTATAAAAGAAGGTCGGATCTGTTTACCCCGTATCGTCAGGTCAAGATCAAGTATATCAATTAACTGTAGTATTTGAGAAGAAGCAACGGTTGCAAGATGCTCTAGCTGCCTTGCGGGTCCAATGAACTTGCGTCCCGCAGCGGTAGATAAGATAGCTTGCTGACCTACAGTTGACACTCCCTGCTCTCTGACACCGGCCAGAGCCCTTGAGAATGTCCCTTCTTCTATATCTCTCGACAGCCATTCCTCTGTCTGGAACATCCACCGTGGTAACTGGGGGATGTCCATTCTCCAGACATCTCCCCTGTCTGACATTTCAATGATATCTCCCTGGTCCAACTGGTCTCTCAACTCATCGGCCCCCATCCGCGTACCTATGGGGTTAAATGTAGCGTCCATGAGGGCATTATGCCTACCCGAAACAGCCTGTGCCTGGGCTCTCATGTCTGCAATTACCGAGTCAAGTATACCTACAGCCAGGTTCGCAGGATCTATCCTGTCGGAATTCGTCGGCTCCTGACCGAATCCGGCATAGGCGTGGGAGTAGGGAACAAATCCCCAGGTATTCTTCTCGGTAAAGAGAAGACGTTTCATATTGCCGTATTCCCTACCAGTACCTGCTACGTAGCCAGAGACCATCATGGCATGCCAGCATTCGGTCCAGTATTCATCAGTTAGTATAAGTTCAAAGGGCCGGTTATTCCGTACTTCCCAGACATCAACCTGTCTACCCCGTCGTTTCCTTGCCATCGTGAGTTCATGGAGGTCCTGGGAGAACCGTCTTGCATGACGGATGGCAACTCTAGGTCTCTTCTCCCACGGATCGAGGAGAATCCTCGCCGGGTGAGGAGCCCTGGTACGAAACGGCATAGCAGTTTTGCGGTAATGTTCATATAACCGCATATTAGCACGGTAATCTTCTTCAGTATCATTACCTCTTTCGGGTTCTTCAGTCCTTCTCTGGAGTACATTCGAGTCCAGCCCGAGTTCATGGATGGCATATCCAAGATGAATCAGGTTCTTTCCTTCCTGTTTCCATGTCAGAGCGGGCTCAAGGAGAGACGCTTCATCAAGGATAGCCTTCAATCCTTCCTCTACCCTGTCTGCATGGGAACGGGATTCCTCGCTGTTCCGTACAGGATGGCGGTGAGGAGTAGGATCTGAAGCAAGCTGGTGGTCTACCGCGTGATCTACCGTAGCGGTAGGTCTTGCCGGCTTTAACCAGCCGGGCCGGGTATGTGCATCCGCACTATCCCATACTGAATAGTTACGGAAGTAGTAAGAATCATATTGTTCCCACTGCCTGTGGGCGTTGGTCCAGACCTCTTTCAAATGAGAGCGGTACTGGTCGATTACTGTTGAATCCGGTTCATCTTCAAAGCCGCTAAATGGCATGTCTTAACTCCATCTCGCCCAACCTCGCCGTCTTCGGCGGTGGGGATTGTCAGCACGGCGGCCACGGGTGGAACCGGCAGGACGGGCATACTGCTTCATCTGCCATGCCATACCTACAGCCATAGGATAGTCATCATGGGTTCCATGCTGGGCCTCTATTCTACCCCGCTTCTCGGGATTTCGTATGACAGTGAAGAACTGGGACAGTCCCTCGGGGCTGGGGATTGTTATAGCACGATTATGTATCGCTTCTATAAGATCTCCCCAGAGTATATAACGAGAACCACCTGACATACCAGCGGTATCGTAAGTATGCCAGCCTGGATGGTCATTATCACGGTAGTGGAGCCGGCGATATCTCAGCTCCTGTGCCATAGCAATGGTCAAGATCCCCCAGTCGTTATCCTCAATTGCCCATATGGGAGAGTCATACCTGTTCAATAAGTCCACGGACGCCACGGCGAGTTCCGTGGGATTGATAACCTGGCTGCATATATCTGCTGCAATATAACCTGTAACCGTATCTAAAACAACGGTCACGGCAAAGTCCTGACCTGCTCCGTGAGATGTATCAGTACCTGCCGCATACCTCTTTCCCTCCTGGAAGGGCTGGTAGATGTTGGCCTGTACACCATTTCCGAGAGTAAGCTTCTCCAATGGCTCACGGGTGTCCTGTTTCATCTGGCTCAGTATGTCCATGTCAAAGGCGGCGATAGCTCTCGCAGGAGCAAATGCCTCTTCTTCGTTCTCAGGATGCTCCTTCTGGAATAAAGCCTGGTCTGGGTACTGGGCTTTCCTCTCGTCATACCACTGCTGGTCACGATTCGGGCGAACTCGCCAGCCAAAGAACAGTTTATTGAACTTGTTGGCTGGAGCCCCCTGATACAACTGCTGAAACAATGACCCGATCCGGTAAGGATTAACGGTAGAGGTCATTACCAACTGGCCGTCACGGTCATCTAATCCCGGCTTGACCGAGTTGTAACAGGCATCTAAATATTCGTGGAAGTCTGCCTCGTCAATGACTACCAGTGTCGGGTTTAATCCCCGACCAGCCGCTTCAGTTGACGGCATGGTGATAATCCTTGAACCCGTCTGAAAGGTCATCTGCTCACGATTGTCCGGCTGGGTTAATGGCTGCTGTAATTCCTGCGGTAACGACTCGTAAGTGGCCCGAGACTTGGACAGGAACTCCCAGGCATCCCTTTCTCCCTTGGAGAACACCAGGGCCAGCGCATTGGGAGTATATGAAGCGTGGTGAAGTACAAATGCCGAGAGAATAGTAGTAATGCCAATCTGTCTTGATTTAGCCCAGACCACCATTCGACTCTCCCCGAGGGTCGTGATGGCACTGTCAAGATGAGGCCACTCCTCCAACTCGACCATTCCGGTCCCAGGTTCGATTACTCGAACATATGGTAAAAATTTTTGGAAGTCGCGTCTTGCCAACTCGATTCGAGCCAGTTGCCCCGCCTCCTGGACCTGTCGGGCTTCTTCAGTTGTTAAAGTCATCTAATACTCCAGTTTCCTATCTAGTAATACCATTAATACCGTTAATGGATTATTAGTACTCAGTAATAATAACACCCCCCCCCTATATAGGGGGGGTTATTAATTACCATTAATATAAGATTAGTAAATAGGATTCATAGCTAATGTCTGTATACCAGGTAATAACGCACCCGCCGCCGTAACACCGCCAGGCAAGCCCCAACCAGACACCACGTAAAGCCAATCGGTATCCAGACCAGTAACAGAAAAGCTAGGAAAGCAATCAGGATCAGACGATGCACTAATAGGGCCTCCTTGGAAAAAGTGAAACAAAAATTTTGTGGTTTTAGCGTTAAGCCCCCCGTTACCCTTATGGTGGTCGCCCGCAATGGTACCAACCGATGTCCCCCAATTCTGGATTAGTTCAGACCAGTTGACATAATGTTAGCTTGTAATAACACCATTAATACTAGTATTACTCATTATTAATACTAGTATTACTACCATTAATAATCATCGGATTATCAGAAATTTCAACCAATCGCCTTAGCTCATCAATGGTTAAGCTACTTATAGAGTGTTCAACCGTTGAGTGTTGCAGTACTTCTGACCTATTAACCAAGTAACCACATAGTTTACTGAGTAATTCATAAGCTTTAAGCTTGTCACTTGGTTTAGTTTCGATTGATCTAGCGAGTGCTACAACGTCACTAATAACTTCAACCTTGGATAAGCTACTGACCTGCTCATTAATGGTCATCAAAGTATTCAACCTGCTTACAACGTTGCTATTGTGATTCCTTAACCTGCTAGCACGTTGTGCAATTTGTGAGTCACTGCAAACAGGTTGATAAGCTAGCCTATAAGAGTCAGTACTAGAATGGCCATCCATTATATATTTGCAGAATTGTTCCTGTTTATGTGTCAATTCCATAGTTGCACCTTATATCTAGAATCGCTCACATCGCATTTTAAGCGTGTTTTAGACGGGTATATACCCCATCCGATGTAATACCCACAATTAACAATTAAATCGCTAGTCAATATGTAGTATGCCAGACTTGCTACATCATACAACATGTTGTATGTCATGCCAATCTATCCCCTGCTATCTTGATAATCAGTATCACCAAACCTGCTCCATACAACATATGGTATGCAGCCTGGTTTTGGTACAACATGTAGTAGTTGACCACAACAACAGGATAGACTATCATTGTTAGTGGTACTCAATAAATTAAATAAAGGATGATGATTAGATGATTACATTAACGACACCGGAAACAATGCCAAGCTTGGGGAGTACCAAACTATTAACCTACAGCTCAAGCAAAATTGAGAAGTCTAATAATACTGACCTTGGATACTTGACAGCTATCATGTATCTTGCACCAGCGGAATTATCCGGCTGGAATGTCTGTAGTCATGCCAGTAAAGGATGCACAAAAGTATGCTTGAATTCCGCTGGCCGTGGTCGATTTGATAACGTGCAACTTGCCAGAATCAAACGAACACAATTTTTCTTTCTTAATAAACCGGCATTCATTGAACAACAGATAAAAGAAACTGAACGACATATAAAGAAAGCTTTAAAGCTAGGTTTAAAACCTGCTGTCAGATTCAATGGTACTAGTGATATCCCATGGGAAAGAGTCAAGATAAACCACAATGGCAAAACCTACAGTAACATTATGGAATTATTCCCAACTTGCCAATTTTATGATTATACGAAATACCCCTTCGCCAAACGTCCAACTAGTAAACTGCCATCTAATTATCATCTAACTTTTAGCCGTAGCGAGCATGCTATATCTTATTCAATAGGTGCGGATATTGGGAACAACTTAGAAAATGGCCGTAACGTAGCAGTTGTGTTTGATGTAGTACCTACCACTTGGCATGGTATCAAAGTTATCGATGGGGACTCTCACGACATGAGATTTCTAGACAGTGTCGGCGTGATAGTAGGATTAAAAGCTAAGGGTGAAGCTAAAAAAGACACTAGCGGATTCGTTGTAAGGTTGAATAGTTAATCATATCTAAATTTATAAAGGATGATGAAATGATCACAAAATATAGCGTAACAATTGCAAAAGATACTGAAAAGTTTTCATGGGATACGGATCACGATGTAGATATCCTAGTGGATGAATCCAAGGCAATTATTAATTTTAGAATAGATTCTAAATCTTGGATTACAAAATGGGATCAAGCGGAATTACTAGACATGTCTAGCGAATTATTAGACTGGATATTAGAGAAAGACCAAAGCCGGATACTATCCATTAGTTCTGAAATAGTAGCCTGATAAAATTAAATAGGATGATGAGAATGATTAGAATGATTACCAAACAACGGGCGTTACAGATTATAGATAATCATGGCTTTGGGCCTATGGATCAGACAGCGGTAGATACGAGAGAACCACTAGTACCAGCGGGAGAGGATATCTTCGGCAAACCTACCTTCTCCTATCCATGGGTCAAATCTGGTACTAGTTTCTATGAAATGCTAGGCAACAACGAGGAATACTCGAAGCGTTCTATATACGATTGGCTAGGATATTAAGAGAGGATAATTAAAATGATTGTACAAAGAATAACCGCCACAATAACGGTCGGGTTTGTAAGACTAGCAGATGGCAGTATCAATATTGATACCTTCGAAACATCGGCAGATTTTAGCGACCGCGACCGGTCAACACCGCTAACACCGCTACAGATTCAAGAATATAAAACCCCATTAACCGAACAATGGGCCTACTTTTTAGAGCAAGAATTACTGCCAGTATTGGAGGATTAAAAATGCCAGACACAATTGAACAAGTCCAAATGTTAGACATAATCAAAGCATTACGGTTAGGCTTCCCCGATAAATCCAACGATTGGCTAGCGTACCAATGGCAACGTGCCATTGATAACACTGATATTAACGCTGACCAGATTTACCTCCCGCCCCTAGTTGACCATGATATGTCATGTGATAAGGCTATAGCCTCAGCAATCCTCGAACACGCGTTTGGAATAGACCTAGACGGTAACACAATAAAGGATGGTGATTAAGATGAAAGAGATTTATGCAGTTACATATCAGGTAACCCTACTCGATACGGTACACGTTGAGGCCGAATCCTACGATGAGGCTAGCAAGCTAGCCAAACGTCAAGATCCTGACTTTGAAGCATACACTGATAAGAGAATTGAAGTATTAGAAGTACGAGAGTCTAACGTAGAAATTATAAATGAGAGGTACATATAATGCATATAACGAGTGAATACGAGACAGCCCAACATAACCTGATTACATACATTAAGACCATTGCAGACACCCTGCCGGATGCAAGTCCGGAAGAAGTAATAACCCTTAACTCTAAATTTGAATACCTGCGATCTATCGGATCAATCAAGCGATGCCTAACCCACATGCAAGAACTGCTAGCGGATGATGGATATCATCTAGATG